>Ga0187879_10000479_pt1 | contig 26295 bp, 21 predicted proteins | sample June2016WEW_19_1_FD_132423 | JGI IMG/M metagenome (GOLD analysis project Ga0187879, IMG submission 132423) | Peatland microbial communities from SPRUCE experiment site at the Marcell Experimental Forest, Minnesota, USA - June2016WEW_19_10 | ecosystem: Environmental > Terrestrial > Soil >... | reverse complement strand
TCCGCCACCTCGTGCTCTGCATCAACAAGATGGACCTCGTCGGTTGGGAGCGGAAGCGTTTCGAGGAGATCCGCCGGGAGTTCGACGACTTCGCCACACGGCTGCAGGTGACGGACCTCACCTATATCCCCATGTCGGCCCTCGAAGGCGACAACGTCGTGGAACGATCGAAGGAGATGAAGTGGTACGACGGCCCGTCGCTGTTGCACCACCTCGAGGAGGTGCACATCTCCTCGGACCGCAACCTCATCGACTTCCGTTTCCCGGTGCAGCGCGTCGTGCGCCCCATCTCCTCCGAGCTGCACGACTTCCGCGGCTACGCCGGCCAGGTGGCAAGCGGCGTGGTGCAGGTGGGGGATTCGGTCGTAGTGCTGCCGTCGGGTTTCTCTTCGAGCATCGAGGCGATCGAGACTGCGGACGGCCCGCTCAATGAGGCCTATCCGCCGATGTCGGTGCTCCTGCGTCTGTCCGACGATCTCGACATCTCCCGCGGAGACATGCTCTGCCGTCCCCACAACCAACCGAGCATCGGGCAGGACCTGTCCGCCATGGTCTGCTGGATGTCGGAGGAGCCGCTGCAGCCCGGAGCCAAGCTGTGGATGAAGCACACGACCCGTTGGGCGCGGGCGCTCGTGAAGGGCCTGCAGTACCGGCTGGACGTCAACACCCTCCACCGCGATCAGCAGGCCGCCGAGCTCGTCCTCAACGACATCGGTCGCATCGACGTGCGCACGACGCTGCCGCTCTTCTATGACGAGTACCGCTTGAACCGGGGGACGGGGAGTTTCGTGCTCGTCGACGACGCCACGAACGCCACCGTCGCCGCCGGCATGATCCTGCGGCCGACCACCTGATGAGGGTCGTTCCGGGGAGCGCAAGAGGCAAACGGGGACGGCAGCGGCCTGCCGCCGGGCCGAAGGCGTCGGCTGCGGCGCTCGGTGCGGAGGGTGAACGCAGGCGGCGAAGGAGTGGTAGGTGACGCGGGCGACGGTCTGGTTCACGGGCCTTCCCGGCTCGGGTAAAACCACCGTTGCCACGACACTGAAGCGCCGGCTCGACGCCCTCGACATGCGGACGTTCCTGCTAGACGGCGACCTGCTTCGTGAAGGGCTCAACGCTGACCTCACCTACAGCGACGAGGACCGTGCCGAGAACGTCCGCCGCGTCGGCGAGGTGGCACTGCTGTTCGCCACAGTCGGGCACCTGTCGCTCGTGACGGTCATCAGCCCGTACGACGCCGGTCGCACCTCTGTGCGGGCGCGCCACAAGGAACAGGACGTGCCCTTCCTCGAGGTATACGTGTCGACGCCGCTCGAGGTCTGCGAGCGGCGTGACCCGAAGGGCCTGTACGCCCGCGCCCGACGGGGCGAGGTCAAGCGCTTCACGGGCGTTTCGGCGCCCTACGAAGTGCCCCACGATGCCGAGCTCGAGGTGCTCACGACCGACCAGACGCCGGAGGAGTCGGCGGCGGAGGTCTTCGAGCTGCTCGTGACGCGGGGCCTCGTGGCCGGCTGATGGGCGGGCGACGCCTGGCTACGGGCTGCCGGCGCGCCGGCCGCGGCGCCAGCCTGGCCGGCACCCTGGCCGGTCGAGAGGATCCACCGGAACTGGTAGCGGTTTGGGACGCCGGCCGTCCCTTTCACCCACCCAGAAGGGTGGCAGCCGCAGCCGGCGGCCGGCGGTGAGCGTCACGCCAGCCGCCGGCTCGCAACGCCGCCCCCCCGCCCCGCCTCGATAGGCTCCAGCCTGCTGAGATGCCCGCGGCGTTGCGGGCTGGCGGGCGGTGGCTGCCGCCCTGGTGCGGCATGCCCGCGCCCGAGATACTGGAGGTGATCGGGCTGACCGAAGTCGAAGTCAAAGCCGATCCGTCGCCCGCGTTCGACCTCGTCGTGATCGGTGGAGGCCCTGGCGGGTACGCCGCCGCCCTGTATGCCGGCAACGCTGGCCTCTCGGTGGCCGTGGTCGAGAAGGAGAAGGTCGGAGGCACCTGCCTGCACCGCGGTTGCATCCCGGCCAAGGAGTTCCTCGAAACGGCTGCGGTCTTCCGGACCGTGTCCGGCGCCAAGGAGTTCGGCGTGCAGGCGAGCCAGCCGACCGTCGAATTCTCCACGAGCCAGGACCGCAAGCAGAAGGTCGTCGACCAGTTGCACCGGGGGCTCGCTGGGCTCATGAAGCAGCGCAAGAACGTCATCTTCGAGGGCACCGGACGCCTCCTCACCGACCACGTCGTCGAGGTGACCGCCCCCGACGGCTCCGCGCAGACGATCAGCGGCAGCAACATCGTGCTCGCATCGGGATCGGTGCCAAGGACGCTGCCCGGCTTTGAGGTGGACGGCCGCTATGTCCTCACCTCGGACGAGGTCCTCTCGCTGCGGGAGCTTCCCCGCACGGCCGTCGTCATCGGCGGCGGCGCCATCGGCTGCGAGTTCGCCTCCATGCTCTCCGACCTGGGCGTGCAGGTCACCATCCTCGAAGCCCTGCCAAAACTCCTCCCCGGCTGCGACGAAGACGTCGCCAACGTCGTCGTGCGCTCGTTCCAGAAGCGAGGCATCACCGTGCGGGCCGGCGTGGCCGTGCACGGGCACCAGCCCGGTGAGGCCGGCACGACGGTCAGTTTCGGCGAGGGCGAGTCGGTGCTCGTCGACAGCGTCATCGTCTCGGTCGGTCGCCGGCCGCTCTCGGACGGCCTGCTCGCCGAGGGGACGGGCGTCGTGGTCGACGAGCGCGGCTTTGTCGAGGTGGACGAGTGGATGCGGACGACGGCGCCCGGGGTCTTTGCCGTCGGTGACCTCGTCAACACGCCCCAGCTCGCCCACGTCGGTTTCGCCGAGGCCATCGTCGTCGTCAAGCAGATCCTCGGGGAGCGGGCGGTGCCGGTGAACTACGGCGCCGTGCCGTGGGGGATCTACTGCCACCCGGAGGTCGCCTTCGTCGGGATGACGGAGGAGGGCGCCAAGGCGGCGGGCATCGACGTCCTCGTCAAGAAGGACCCCTTCGGCGGCAACAGCCGGGCGCGCATCCTCGGGGAGACCGAGGGCTTGGTCAAGGTCATCGCCGAGCGCATGGGCGACGGCAAGGCTGGCCGCCTCCTCGGAGTCCACATGGTGGGCCCCTGGGTGACCGAGCAGCTCGGTCAGGCCTACCTGTCGGTCAACTGGGAAGCGACGCCCGACGAGATCGGTGCGTTCATCCAGCCGCACCCGACACTGTCGGAGACCTTCGGCGAGACCGTGCTCGCCCTCACCGGAAGGGGACTGCACCTTGCCTGATATCACGATGCCGCAGCTCGGTGAGACCGTCACCGAGGGCACCATCATCAAGTGGCTGAAGAACGTCGGCGACACGGTCGCTCAGGACGAGCCCCTCTTCGAGGTCTCGACGGACAAGGTCGACTCCGAGGTGCCCTCCTCGGCCGAGGGCATTATCACCGAGATCCTCGTGCCGGAAGGGGCGACGGTCGACATCGGGACGCGGTTGGCTGTCATTGGCGACGCCGGCTCTGCTCCAGTTGCCGCACCTGCTGCGGAACCGGCTCCGAAACCGGAACCGGCTCCGAAACCGGAGCCGGTTTCCGAGCAGGAGGCGCCGGCGGCGCCCGCTCCGGCGGTTGTCGGGGAGGCTGCGGGCGTGGCGACCACTGACGGCTCCGCTGCCGCCGTGGTCAAAGAAGAAACCCAAGCACCGGCGGGCGGGGGGACGGCGGGGCTGCTCTCGCCGGTGGTGCGCAAGCTGGTCAACGAGCACGGGCTCGACCCGGCTGCCATCACGGGAACGGGGCAGGGCGGGCGCATCACGCGAGGTGACGTGCTCGGGTACCTCGACTCGCAGGCGGCCGCCGGCGGCGGAGCCCCGCCTGCGGCACGTCCCTCCCCGGTCGGCAAGGCGACGGCGAGAGGGGGCGAAGCGGCCGGGGCGGTCGCAGCCGGCACGCCGCCGGCAGCAGCCGGCGACAGCCGGGCCTTCCCGCCGGCGCTGCCGGGCGAGCGCGACGAGGTCGTGCCGTTCTCCAACATCCGCCGCCTCACGGCCGAGCACATGGTGCGCTCGAAGGCTACGTCCGCCCACTGCCTCGTCGTCGTCGAGGCCGACTACGAAGGCATCGAGCGGGTGCGCCGCCGGGAGAAGGACCGCTTCAAGGAGTCCGAGGGCGTCTCGCTCACCTACCTCCCCTTCGTCGCCCGCGCCGTCGTCGACGTGCTGCGCGACTACCCGCAGCTGAACGCCTCCGTGGGCGACGGCGCCCTCATCCTTCACAAGGACGTCCACCTGGGCATCGCCGTCGACCTCGACCGCCAGGGCCTCATCGTGCCCGTCGTGCGGCAGGCGGACGGGCAGTCGCTCCGCGGTCTTGCCCGCGCCATCGCCGATCTCGCCGAGCGCGCCCGCTCGCGCCGGCTGTCGGCCGACGACGTCGTCGGCGGGACGTTCACGATCACGAACCCGGGCCCCTTCGGCACCGTCATCACGGCGCCGATCATCAACCAGCCGCAGGTGGCCATCCTCTCGACCGACGGCGTGAAGCGCCGGCCCGTCGTCGTGGTCGGGCCGGACGGCACGGAGGCGATCGCCATCCACTCCGTCGGCATGTTGGCGATGTCGTTCGACCACCGCGCCGTCGACGGCGCCTACGCCTCCGCCTTCCTCCGCGACCTCTCGCGCGAGATCGAGACCCGCGACTGGGCCTCCGAGCTGTAGTCCCTTGACCCCGCTCCGCATCCGCTGGCTTGGGCGCGTCCGCTACCGGGAAGCCCTCGACCTGCAGCACGCCATCCGGGACGCCCGCACGGGCGACTACCTGCTGCTCCTCGAGCACCCCCACGTCTATACCCTCGGCGTGCGGACGAAGCCGGAGCACCTGCTGGCTGGAGTGGCCGCCTCGGGCGCCGACGTCGTGCGGGCGGACCGGGGCGGGGACGTCACCTATCACGGTCCCGGCCAGCTCGTCGGTTACCCGGTGCTCGATGTCCCCATGGGCCAGGGGGCCGTGCCGGCCTACGTGCACCGCATCGAGCAGCTCGTGATCGACGTGCTGGGCGACCTCGGCCTCTGCGACACCGGGATGCTCATGGGCTACCCGGGCGTCTGGGTGGAGCCGGAAGGCCCCGCCCCCCGGAAGATCTGTGCCATCGGGGTGCGCGTGGACCGCGGCCGCTCGATGCACGGCTTCGCCCTCAACGTCGACCCGGAGATGGCGATGTTCAGCCACATCGTCCCGTGCGGCATCGCGGACAAGGCGGTGACGTCGCTGGCGGCCGAGGGCGTCGCGGTAACCATGCGGGACGTCGTCGAGGCGGTCTGCCGCCGTGCGGCCACGGCCTTCTCGAACGGAGCCGGCGAGCGCGCAGTCGAGCGGCAGGAGTCGGCCTGGCGGGCGCAGGCGGAGACGGCCGGCGAGACGCCCGAGGCCGCCCGGATCACGGCCGAAACCGAGCCCGGCGAGACGCCGGGGGCCGCCCGGGCCGCGGCCGTCGCCGATCCGGTCATCCTCCGCCCCCTCGAGCGGCGTCTCGCCGCCGCCGGCGTGGATCCTCTCGGCGGCATCGCCTTCCATTCCCGCAAGCCCTCCTACCTGCGCGCCCCCGTCAAGCTCGGCGCCGAGGTCCTGCAGCTCCGCTCGATGGTGCGAGGCCTCAACCTCGTGACCGTATGCGAGGAGGCCGGCTGCCCCAACCTGTCGGAATGCTGGGCAGACGGCACGGCGACGTTCATGATCAACGGGGAGCGGTGCACGCGGGCGTGCGGTTTCTGCCTGGTGGACACCCGGCACCCGTTTCCTCTCGACCGGTCGGAGCCCGAGCACGTGGCCGACGCCGTCGTACGCCTACAGCTCGCCCATGCGGTCGTGACGGCGGTCGCCCGTGACGACCTCGCCGACGGGGGGGCGGCCGCCTTCGCGGCCACCGTGGCCGCCATCCGCAACCGCAGCCCGGGCACGGCCGTGGAGGTCCTCATCCCCGACTGCAAGGGCGACGAGGACGCCCACGCCACGATCTTCGCCAGCCGCCCCGACGTGCTCAATCACAACGTCGAAACGGTTCTCCGCCTGCAGCGGGCCGTCCGCCCATCGGCCTCCTACGCCCGCAGCCTCACCGTCCTCGCCCGCGCCAAAGCTGCCGGCCTGGTGACGAAATCCGGCATGATCCTCGGCATGGGCGAAACCCTTCCCGAGATCCACGCCACTCTCTCCGACCTGCGGGCCGTCGGCGTGGACATCGTCACGATCGGTCAGTACCTGCGGCCGAGCGCCGCCCACCTCCCGGTGCAGCGCTGGTGGCGGCCGGAGGAGTTCGAGGAGATCGGCGGGTGGGCGCGGGCGATGGGTTTCGCCCACGTGGAGGCCTCGCCCTTGACCCGGTCCAGCTACCACGCTCGCCAGGCTGCCGGCGGCGCCGCCGTCGCCGTCGCCGCGGCGGGGGCGCCGTGACGCCGCCTGCCTTCGACCCGGTGCTGACCCGCGCCGAGCGGCTCGCTCGCACGCGTGACGCCATGCGGGCGGCGGGCGTCGACGTCCTTCTGCTCTCGCTCGGGGCGGACCTGCCCTGGCTCACCGGCTACGAGGCGATGCCGCTCGAGCGGATCACGATGCTCGTGCTCCCGGCCGACGACGAGGCCACCCTCGTGGTCCCCGCCCTCGAGGCGCCCCGGGTGGCGCACGACGCCCGCCTCTTCGCCCTCCGGCCGTGGCGGGAGACGGAGGACCCGGTCGCGATCATCGCCGGTCTCGTCGGTGCCCGCGGCGAGCTGGCGGTGGCGGACCGGGCGTGGGCGGTGCACCTGCTGGCGCTGCAGGAGAGCCTCTCGGGGGCGAAGTTCCGGCCGGCGAGCGACGTGACCGCCCCCGTCCGCGCGGTGAAGGACGCCGCCGAGATCGCCGCCCTGCGGGCGGCCGGTGCGGCGGCCGATCGCGTGGCGGCGGCCCTCCTGGCTGGCGAGATCCGCCTTGTGGGGCGCACGGAGGCGGAGGTGTCGAAGGAGCTCGGTCGCCGGCTGGTGGCCGAGGGTCACTACAAGGTCAACTTCGCGATCGTCGGCAGCGGGCCGAACTCCGCCAGCCCGCACCACGAGCCAGGCGGGCGGGTCATCGCCGCCGGCGACGTCGTCGTGTGCGACTTCGGCGGGGCGCTGCGGCTCGACGACACCGTCGGGTACTGCTCCGACATCACCCGCACGGTCGTGACCGGTGAGCCCGACCCCACCTTCGCCGCCCTCTACTCGGTGCTCGAATCCGCCCAGGCGGCCGCCGTCGAGGCGGCCGTCATCGGGACGCCGTGCGAGGCGGTCGACGCCGCCGGCCGCGACCCCATCGCCGCCGCCGGCTACGGGGACGCCTTCATCCACCGCATCGGGCACGGGATCGGCCTGGAGGAGCACGAGGATCCCTACCTCGTCTCCGGCAACGCCACGCCACTCGCCGCCGGCAACGCCTTCTCGGTGGAGCCCGGGATCTACCTGGCGGGGCGTTTCGGGGCGCGCATCGAGGACATCGTCGTCGCCACCGAGGACGGCCCGCTGCCCTGCAACCTGGCCGACCATTCCCTCCACGTCGTCGAGGCCTGAGGCGTGGCGGCCGACGGACTCGCGGGCGGGACCGGCGCCGGGTCCCAGGCCGCCGAGGCGGACGCCGCTGAGGCCGACGTCATCGAAGACATCATCGAAGACGAGATCGCCTTGACGGGCGAGGCGGCGGCCGCCCGCAGTGCCACCCTGCAGGACGTCGAAGGGATCCAGGCCGCCTCCGTCACGCAGTGGTTGGAGGCCCACGTCGGGCTGCTGCCGCCGCTCGACTTCGACCTCGTCGCCGGCGGGCGCTCCAACCTGACCTTCAAGGTGACCGACGCCGCCGGCAGGTCCGTCGTGCTCCGTCGCCCCCCGACCTCCCACGTGCTGCCGACGGCCCACGACATGGCCCGCGAGCACCGCGTCGTCACGGCGCTCGGGCCGACGCCGGTGCCCGTCGCCCGCACCCTCGGGCTCTGTCTCGACGCCGACGTGAACGGGGCGCCCTTCTACGTGATGGAGTTCGTGAGGGGCCATGTGCTGCGTGACGCCGCCATCGCCGAGGCGGTGCTCGAGCCCGCCGGCCGCCGGCGGGCGAGCGAGTCGCTCGTGGAGGTGCTGGCGAGCCTGCACGACGTCGACGTCGACGCCGTCGGTCTCGGGGATCTCGGTCGCAGAGAGGGCTACCTCTCCCGCCAGCTGAACCGCTGGCACACGCAATTCGAGGGGTCGCAGGTCGAGGGCGTCGAGCGGGTCGAGACCGTGGACCGCGTGTACGAGCGCCTCGCGGAGGCGATCCCGACCCAGGACGGCGTCACGATCGTGCACGGCGACTACCGCCTCGACAACACGATGCTGGCCGACGACGGGTCCGTCACCGCCGTGCTCGACTGGGAGATCTGCACCCTGGGCGACCCGCTCGCCGACATCGGCCTCCTCATGGTGTATTGGACCGAGCCGGGCGACGCCTCGGCGGTACTCGGCGGCGTGGCGCCGACGACCGTCCCCGGCTTCGCCTCGCGGGCCGAGGTGAGGTCGATGTACGCCCAGCGGACGGGTCGTGAGGTCGACGAGCTCGACTACTACGTCGCTTTCGGGTACTGGAAGCTCGCCTGCATCCTGCAGGGCGTCGGCACCCGCTATCGCGGTGGGGCGGCCGGGGGCGACCGCTCCACCGGCGTGGAGGGTTACGCCGCCCAGGTGCGCACGCTCGCCGAAGCCGCCTCGGTGGCCGCCGACGCAGCCGGGTTGCGGGCGTGAGCGAGCCCGTGCCCTCCTCCCTCTACGTCCTGACGGGCGAGCCGGCGCCGCCGACGCCGGTGCTCATAGTGGCGCTCGACGGCTGGGTCGACGCCGGCATGGCCGGGGCAACCGCGCTCACCGGCCTCCTCGAGACAATCGAGACGCGCACGTATGCCGTCTTCGACGCCGAACAGCTCATCGACCAGCGGGCGCGGCGGCCCCGCCTGCTCGTCGCCAACGGGATGAACGAAGGCGTCACCTGGCCGGAGCCGACGGTCCGCGTGGGCGTCGACCGCCTCGGCTCCGGCATCGCCGTGCTCTCCGGCCCGGAGCCGGACTTCCTCTGGCGAGGCTTCGCCGGCGCCGTCACCGAGGTGGCGGAGGGGATGGGGGTGAGGCTGATGGTGGGTTTCGGGGGGTTTCCGGCCGCGGCGCCCCACACGCGTCCCATCCGGCTCGCCTCCACGGCGACGACGCCCGAGCTGGCGGCCCAGATCGGTTTCGTGTCCGGGGCGATCGAGGTGCCCGCCGGCATCGAAGCGGTGCTCGAGCTGGAGCTGGCTCGAGCGGGCGTCCCTGCCATCGGGTTGTGGGCGCGGGTGCCGCACTATGTCGCCGGCATGGCCTTCCCGGCGGCCGCCGTCGCCCTCCTCGACGGTCTGGCGTCCCTCTCGGGCCTCGTGATCGACTCCGAGGTGCTCGCCGAGCCGGCGGAGGCCGCCCGCCAGAAGGTGGACGAGCTCATCGGCCAGAGCCGTGAGCACCTCGCCATGGTCCGGCAGCTGGAGCGGAGCGTCGACGAGCTCGAAGGCGAGCCGGTGACGGCCTTCGAGGACATGGAGGCCGTCTCGGGTGACGAGATCGCCGCCGAGCTCGAGCGCTACCTGCGGGGCGAGCACGGCGAGTCCGAGTAGGCCTGTGCCTGTGCCGGCCGGCCCGGCTGCCGCCCGGAGGGCTACGGACCGCCGGCCGGGTCGGCAGACCAGGCGACCTGTTGGTCGCCCACGACGACACACAGGTTGGCGCTCGGACAGGAGATGCCCCCGCCTTCGTGGTTGCCCTCGGTCGTCTGCGGGCTGACGAGGGTCCAGGTGGAGGCGGCCCCGGTGGGGTCGCTGGAAGCGACGACACCGGTGGCGACGTCCTCGAGGAAGCACAGCTGAGCGCTCACGCAGCCGACGGCGTCCATCGGAGCGCTGCCGTCCATGCCCTTGGTCGAGGTCCATGCCGAGGCGCCGCCGCCGGGATCGGTCGAGCTGAACAACAGGTTGCCCGAGCTTCCCGAGCCGACGGCGAAACACAGGCTCGCCGTCGGGCAGGCGACGTCGCCGAACTCGTTCGAGCCGCCGGCGACGTCGTCTACCTTGGCCAGCTTCCAGGCCGAGGCCCGACCGGTCGGGTCGCTCGAGGAGAAGAGGTTGCCGTTTGAGTCGACGGCGACACAGAAGCTGACGGTCGGGCAGGACACGCGAGCGAAGATGTTCTCCCCGTCCACATCGACGATCCGCCACGAGCCAGCCCGCCCGGTGGGCGTCGTGGAGGTGATGATGTCGCCGTTCTGGTTCACGGCAACACACAGGTTGGTGCTCGGGCAGGAGACGCCGTTCATGACGCTGCCGCCGTTGAGGGCGACCACCTTCCAGGCCGACGCACCTCCGGCCGGGTCGGTGGAGACGAGCACGGCGCTGTTGTCGTCCACGGCGACACAAAGGCTGGCGGTGGCACAGGAGACGGCGTTGATGGAGTTTGTCGAGTCGACGTCGGTCACCGTCCAGGCCTTCGTGCCGCCTGTCGGGTCGGTCGAGGTGACGACGTCACCGTTGTCGTCCACGGCGACGCACAGGGTCGCCGTTGGACAGGAGACGTCGATGAGCCCGTTGCTGTCGGACACGTCGGTGACCGTCCACGTGGCCGCCTTCACCGTCGTCGTGGTCGCCAACGTGCTCGTCGTGGTCGTGGCGGGCTTCGTCGTGGTCGGGCCGGCGGCGTTCGAGGAGCACCCGACCATTGCGACGGCAACGAGGATGAGTACCAGCGCCCGCAGGCTTCGCACTAGCGCTGGTGTCTACCACGGTCGCCTCGGAGAGTCGACCCGCGTGCCTCCTCCGAGGCGGTGCCGGTGCGTCGCCGGCGGTGCCACCCCGGCGATGGCCGGGCGCCGCTCAGGCGTCCGGCTTGGCCGGCCACTTGAGGCGGTAGGCCGGTTGTGGCTTGCCCCACAGGTACCCCTGGGCGAAATCGCAGCCGAGGTCGGTGAGCTGGGCGGCCTGCGAGGCCGTCTCGACCCCTTCCGCGATGGCCGGGATGCCGAAGGCGTGCGCCAGGGCGACGACGGCAGCCACGATCGTGGCGTCCTTGACGTTCTCGCTCACGCCGTTCACGAAGGAGCGGTCGATCTTGAGGGCGTCGATGGGGAAACGTCGCAGGTAGGTGAGGCTCGAGTAGCCGGTGCCGAAATCGTCGATGGCGAGCTTGACGCCGAGCTCGTGCAGGGCGCCGAGGGTAGCGGCCGCCTCGTCCGGATCGGCCATGAGGGCGCTCTCGGTGATCTCGAGGCAGAGTGACTCGGGGGCGACGCCCCAGGCCGCCAAGGCGCTCTGCACGACGTCGAGGAGGCCGGCATCGCTCAGCTGGCGGCCGGAGACGTTGACGGCCACCGTCCAGTGGCGGGTGTCCGGGGCGGAGTGCCAGACGTCCACCTGTCGGCAGGCCGCCTCGATGACGGAGTTGCCGAGCGGCACGACGAGACCGGTCTCTTCAGCCACCGGGATGAACTGGGCGGGCATCAGCAGGCCGCGGGTGGAGTGCTGCCAGCGCACGAGCGCCTCGGCGCCGACGATGCTCCCGTCGGCCAGCCTGATCGTCGGCTGGTAATGGAAGCGCAGCTCGCGCAGGCGCAGCGCCGCTCTCAGGCCGTTCTCCAGCTCCAAGCGCTCGAGCGCCCGCAGGCGTGCCGTCTCGTCGAAGACCTCATGGCGATCACCCCCCCGCTCCTTGGCCCGCGAGAGGGCCACGTCGGCATCGCGGAGGAGCGACTCGGGCGAGACGCCGTACTCGTTGCGCCCCATGGCGATGCCGATGCTCGCCGTCAACTGGAAGTCGCGGCCGTCGACCACCATGGCCTCGCGGAGGCGATCGGCCAGGCGATCGGCCGTGGCGACGACTTCGCCCTCGTCACGCAGATTCTCGCAGCACACGGCGAACTCGTCCCCACTCAGCCGGGCGACGGTGTCGGCCGCGTCGACCGACCGAACGAGCACCCCGGCGGTCTCGACGAGGAGCTGATCGCTGATGGAATGGCCGAAGGAGTCGACGACGAGCTTGAAGCGGTCGAGCTCGACGACGAGGACGGCCACGAGCGGGGCGGGGACGCGCCCGAGGTTACGGGCGAGGGCGTGGCCGAGGCGGTCCATGAAGAGGGCGTGATTGGGCAGCCCGGTGATGTGGTCGTGGAGCGACTGGTGACGGAGGGACTCTTCGAGGGCGCGGCGCTCGCTCACGTCCCTGGCGTCGAGCACGATGCCGGCGACGTCGGGGTCATCGAGGAGGTTCGTCGCCACGACCTCGGCGTAGAACTCGGAGCCGTCGCGATGACGGACACGAAACACAACCGGGTCGTGCTCGCCCCGCTGGGCCACCACGGAGGCGAACCACTCGGCCGCCTCCGCCAGCTGGTCCGGCGGGATGAGGTTGATGCCCGGCTCGGCGGGGGAGCGGCCGACGAGCTCCTGGCCCCAGCCGGCGAGCGGGTTGGGCGAGTCGTACACGAACCTGCAGACGCCGTCGGCGTCATAGATGGCCAGCACCTGTGACGATCGCTGCACGATCTTGCGGAGGAATTGTTCGGCGGCGCGCAGGCGATCCCCCGCTGTCATCTCCGACGCGTCAGTACCAGCGGGCTCCTCTTGGCCCTTAGCAGTGTCGATATGACACTCTACCATGCCATAATGGCGTAGTAGGATGTCACAGATGGCTCGCCAGCCGAGCTGACCGGGAGCGGACGGAGCGAGGGGGAGGTGACATGCGAGAGCAGGCCGACAGCGATCTGACTTCCGACGGGCGGCCGACGCTCGGGGAGGAAACCCGCGCCAGGGCGCGTGCACGCATCCTCCAGGGCGCCGTCATCGTGCTGGCGGAGAAGGGCTTCGAGGTCACTGCCGATGACGTAGCCGACTCGGCCCGGGTGAGCCGGCGAACGGTGTTTCGCCACTTCGCCACGCACGGCGACCTCCTCGTTGCCGCCGTCAGCGAAGTCCTTGACCTCGTCGCCGCGGAGATGCCCGGGCCGCCACCGCCTGGGGCAGACGTGCAGGCCTGGCTGATCGAGTCCGCCGTGGCGCTGCACGAGCTCCTACGGCGCCTCGTCGGGCGGGCCTTCTGGGACATCCACGTCGAGCGCCCTGGCACCCCCCCAGCGTTCAGCGCCTCGCTGCGTACCCTCATCGCCCGACGCGACGAGTACGCCCGCCAGCTGGCGACGGCGGCCTGGCAGGCGCTCGGTGGCAGGAAGGCCCCCCCGCAGTGGGTGATCGACGCCTTCGTCCTGCAGCTCTCGGGTTTCGCCACCAACGCCATGGTGGCCTACAGCCCACGGCAGGCCGGGGAGGTGAGCGCCCGGATTCTCTGGGCGGTGCTCGAATCGGCCCTCGACGAGGAGGAGCTCGCCGCCGAGGTTCGCCCGGCTCGCACGTAAGGCCGGGGTGAGCATGACGTCGCCGAGCGGTGCGGACGCGCCCCTTTTGGAGGTGGAGGACCTCACGGTCGGCTACGGCGGTGTCCTTGCCCTGCAAGGCGTCTCGCTCGTCGTCAAGGACAAGGCGGCCGTCTGCCTGCTCGGCCCGAACGGGGCCGGCAAGACGTCGCTCCTGCGCGCCGTCTCCGGGCTCCTCGCCTACCGGGGAGGGCGCATCCTCCGCGGCCAGGTCCGTTACGCCGGCCGCCCCGTCACGGGTCGTGACGCCGCCCGTCTCGTTCGAGGCGGCATCGCCCAGGTGCTCGAGGGCCGCCACGTCTTCGGCGAGCTCACCGTGGACGAGAACCTGCGCGCCGGCGCCTTCTCCTCCCACAACCGCGCCCGCACCGCAGAGCTTCGCGAGCAAGCCATCGAGCTCTTCCCCCTCCTCGGCGAGCGCCTCCGCCAGCACGCCGGCTACCTCTCCGGCGGCGAGCAGCAGATGCTGGCGATCGGCCGGGCGCTCATGAGCGACCCGCGCCTCTTGCTGCTGGACGAGCCCTCCCTCGGCCTCGCCCCCCTCGTCATTCGCTCGATCGGCCAGGCGCTGCGCCGCATCAACGAGACGGGCGTCGGCATCCTGCTCGTCGAGCAGTCGAGCTCGCTCGCCAAGGCGGTGGCGCCCGACGGCTACCTCATCGACACCGGCGTCATCCGTGCCGCCGGGCCGACGCCCGAGCTGCTGGCCGACGAGCAGGTGCGGGCGACCTACCTGGGGGTGTCCTCGACATGAGCGACGCCGTGCTCGAGGTCGAGGACGTCGGCCTCTCCTTCGGCGCCCTCGTTGCGCTCAGCCAGGTGAGCTTCAACGTCGGCAAAGGCGAGCTCTTCGCCCTCATCGGCCCGAACGGCGCCGGCAAGACGACGCTGTTCAACCTCCTCAGCTGCGTCTACGCCCCGACGTCGGGCCATCTGCGCTACCTCGGCACGGACCTGGCGAAGTACCGGCCGCACGATCTCGCCGCCCTCGGGATCGCCCGCACCTTTCAGAACCTCGCCCTCTTCCCGCAGCTCTCGGTGCTCGAGAACGTCCTCGTGGGGCGCACGCATCTCATGAGGGCGGGCGCCGTGCGGCTCGGGCTCGCTCTGCCGGCCGCCCGCCGCGAGGAGAGGACCAACCGTGCCGCCGCCATGGAGGCACTCGAATTCGTCGGTCTCGCCGACGTGGCCGCCCGCCCCGTGGCGACCCTGCCCTACGGGGTGCGCAAGCGGGTCGAGCTGGCCCGCGTCGTCACGATGGAGCCGAAGCTGCTCTTGCTCGACGAGCCGGTGGCGGGCATGAGCCGGATCGAGAAGAGCGAGATCACTTCGCTCGTGCGCGCCGTGCACGAGCGCTTCGCCCCGACGGTCGTGCTCGTCGAGCACGACATGACCGTCGTCATGTCACTGGCCGAGCGCGTTCTCGTCCTCGACTTCGGGCGCACGATCGCCCTCGGCACGCCCGAGGAGATCCAGGCCAGCCCGGAGGTGATCCGCGCCTATCTGGGCGAGCCGGATCCGGAGGAGGTGGAACCGTGAAGACCTTCGCCCTACTGCTCTTCTCCGGCCTTGCGCTCGGGGCCATCTACGCCCTCATCGCCCTCGGTTTCACGGTCGTCTTCCGGGCGAGCCGCATCATCAACTTCGCCCAGGGGTCGCTGCTGGCGCTCGGTGCGTTACTCGTATCCGCCCTCGTATCCGCCCACGGCCTCCCCTTCTGGCTCGCCTTTTTGATCGGGGCCGCCCTGACGGCGGCGGCCGGGCTCGCCTTCCAGGCGCTCGTGCTGCGCTTTGCCGTCGGCAAGCCTGATTTCACCGTCGTCATGCTCACGCTCGGGTTCGCCATCGTCGTGGGCGGCGCCCTCGACGCCGCCTTCGGCGCCGTCCCGCGATCGAACGGAGACCCCTGGGGCGCCAGCATCGCCCATGTCGCCGGGCTGGCCGTGACGTGGGTGGAGGTGTGGACGATCGTGAGCGCCGTCGTCCTCCTCGTCGCCTTCCGGTTCATGAACCAGCACACGAAATACGGCCTCGCCATGCGCAGCGCCGCCGCCGACACCGAAGCGGCCATCGCCGTCGGCATCCCCATCCGGCGCGTGCACGGCCTCGCCTGGGTGCTGGCCGGCCTCGTCGCCTGCGTGGCTGGCGTCTTCCTCGGCGGCTACCCGAACTCGGTGAGCCCCTCGCTCAGCGACGTCGCCTTCTTCGCCTTCCCGGCCATCATCCTCGGAGGCATCGACTCGACGACGGGGGCCGTCATCGGCGGCTTCATCATCGGCGTCGTGCAGCAGCTGACCTCCGGCTACCAGCCGCAGTACGCCGCCTTCCTCGGGCAGGACTTCTACGTCGCCGCTCCCTACATCGTGATGATCATCCTGCTGCTGGTCCGCCCCTACGGCTTGTTCGGCTCCCGTCCGGCGGAGCGCCTGTGAGCTCGTTCGGGCGCTTCGCCCGCTCGAGCCTGAGCCGCCCCGGCCGCGTGGCCACGGTCGCCGCCGTGGTCGTCGGCATCCTGCTGCCGTTCTGGGTGGGCGGCTACTGGCTCTCGACGCTCGTGTTCGTGCTCATCGCCGCCCTCGGCGCCCTCGGCCTCGACGTCCTCACCGGCCGCACCGGTCAGATCTCCCTCGGGCACGCCTTCTTCCTCATGGTGGGTGCCTACGCCGGCGGCTATCTCGGTGGGAACCTCCACCTGAGCGCGCTCTTGTGGATCCCGGCGGCAGGCGTCGTCGCCGGCATCCTCGGCGCCCTCACGGCGCTGACGGCGATGCGGCTGCGCGGCCTCTACTTGGGGATCGTCACCCTTGGACTCGTCTTCATCGGCGGCCAGTGGCTCGCCCCGAGCTGGAGGACGGTGTCGGGCGGCCCGGGCGGGCGCCCCCTGCCCGTGCCGGGCAACGGGAGCTTCAGCTTCAGCAACGGGCTGTCGATCGGCAGCCTGTCCATCGACGAGAACGGCCTCTACTACTACCTCGCCTTCATCCTCCTCGGCCTCGGGATGATCTATGTCCACAACCTCGGCCGCAGCCGCATCGGGCGAAACATGGCGGCCGTGCGCGACCGGGAGCTCGCCGCCGCCGTCCTCGGGGTGAACGTCGCCCGCACGAAAACGACCGCCTTCATCGTCTCGTCCATCATGGCCGGTCTCGCCGGCGCCATGTACGGCTCCTTCCTCGGTTTCGTCACGCCCGGGGAGTTCGACCTCCTTCTCTCCATCCAGTACGTCATCATGATCGTCGTCGGAGGACTGGGATCGCTCTGGGGCCCCGCCCTTGGCGCCCTCTTCGTCGTCGGCCTGCCTGCCTTCCTGCAGAACGAGGCCGCCAACCTCCCCTTCCTCGAGGGCGGCGCGCGCACGACCGGGATCCCCGTGGCCGACGCCACCTACATCGTCTACGGCGTCCTCCTCGTCGTCCTCCTTCTCCTCGAGCCGCGGGGCCTCGTCGGCCTCGCGCAGCGGATCGGATCGCTCGTCCGGCGCCGTCGAGCTGTTCCGAAAGAACTAGGCGTCGTCACATCACTGACACAGGAGGGCTAGCAACGAACATGCACACAACACGTACGAGAGCCGCACTGCTGCTCGGTGCGCTCGGGCTCGTGCTCGCCGGATGTTCGACGAATAGCAGCTCGACGACAACGACAACGGCGCCGAAGACAGCCAGCTTCACGACCGGCCCGGGCGTCGACCTCGCCACCAAGACCATCACCGTCGGGATGCTCTCGGCCCTGTCAGGACCCGCCGAGCTGATCGGCGTCCCGCTCACCGACGGGATGGAGGCGTACTGGGACTACAGCAACGCCCACGGAGGCATCGACGGCTGGAAGGTGGCCTTCGACATCAAGGACGACCAGTACAACCCGCAGATTCACGTGCAGATGTACAACTCCATGGTTGCGAGCGTGGCCATGATCGCCCAGTCGTTCGGGAGCCCGACGACGTCGGCGATCGAGGCGGCGGCCCAGTCGGCCGGAGTCGTGCTCGGCACGGCCGCCCAGTCGTCGGCGTTCGTGGACCAGTCGGTCAACGCGGTCATCGGCACCCCGTACGCGGCCGACGTCGCCAACGCCCTCTACTACCTCACCCACACCCTCGGGAAGGCGCACGCCAAGGTCGGCATCGTCTACCAGAACGACGCCTACGGGGCAGACGGGGTCAAGGGCTTCGACGCCGCCCTGGCAACGGATCACTTCGACAACGTCGGGAGTGCGAGCTACGCCGAGACGGACACGGTGTTCACGTCACAGGCCCTCGCCATGAAGAACGACGGCGCCCAGTACGTCGTGCTCACGGCCATCCCGACGGCCGCCGCCGAGATCATCGGCGACGCCGCCGTCGACGGCTACTTCCCGCACTGGATCCTGCAGGGGCCCGCCTGGTCGGAGTACCTCATGACGTCCACCGGCATCGCCAGCGGGAAGCCAACGGCGGTCGAGAAGGCCATGGTGGGCGCCTGGGTGCTCGGTTTCGAAGCCGCCTGGGGCAACATGAGCGTTCCCGGCATGGCCCAGTTCCTCGCCGTCCAGAAGACCTACTACCCGAAGCAGGTGCCCGACGGCTACTTCATGTACGGGTACTGCCTGGCGGAGATGGAATCGGCCGTGTTCAGGAAAGCCATCGCCGCCAAGGACCTCTCCCGCGCCGGCATCCTGTCGGCCAAGGAGAACCTCGGGACGGTCAGCTTCGGCGGCCTCATCCCGTCGGCCACCTACACGCCGGCGAACGGGCCGGCCACGCTCATGACCGACATCGCCCAGGTGAACCTGACGGCGACCGGGTTCCTCAAGCTCATCGAGCCCTACTTCGAGAGCAATACGGCCAAGACGATGACGTTCGCCAGCTGAGCCGACCGATTCCGGCGCCGCAGCACATCGACACGCGCTGCGGCGCCGGGCCTGCCGATCTTGGGCTCTCGAAGCCCCGCGTTCGAGCCTCAGGTCTCGTCGAACGGGCTGCGGCTCTTGCTGCGCTCAGGTGTCGAATGGAACACTCGGCCGACCGCGAGAATCCGAGGGCGTCACCCACGTCTCGTCGCTAGAGCCGCGAAACTATGCTGTCGGCTCGTGCCGCCCGACCCCGAAGCCCTCGCGAGCGTTGAGGTCGATGACGTCTCGGTCAACTTCGGTGGACTCCAGGCGCTGAAGGACGTCAGCTTCGCTGTGTCACGTGGCGAGGTGGTCGGGCTCATCGGCCCGAACGGTGCCGGCAAGACCACCGTGTTCAACGTCATCTGCGGATTCGTCCGCCCAACCTCAGGCTGTGTCCGCTTCCCGGCCGCCCACCGCGGGACCCTTCGACCCTCCCAACTCGCCCGGGCAGGCGTCGCGCGGACGCTGCAGGGCATCGGCCTCTTCCCGCACCTCACACTCCTCGAGAACGTCATGGCAGGTGGACAGAATCGACCGAACGGCGGGTTCCTCATGAGCCTGCTCGCCCTCCCGGCGAGCACCCGGAGCGAGCGCATCCTGCGCAGCGAGGCTCAAGCGCTGCTCGAGCGCTTTGGCGTCGCGCGCTACGCCGACTCGTACCCCTCCGAGGTGCCCTACGGGATCGGGAAGAAGGTGGCCGTCGCCAGGGCCCTGCTGTGCGGACCCTCCCTCCTCCTTTTGGATGAGCCGGCCTCGGGCCTCGATGAAGGCGAGCTGGCCGACTTTGCCTCCATGATCGTCGAGCTCCGATCCGACATGGGCGTGCTACTCGTGGAGCACGACATGGGATTCGTCATGCCCCTCGTCGACCGCCTCGTCGTGCTCGACTTCGGCCAAGTGATCGCAAGGGGCCTGCCCGCCGAGATCCAGGACGATCCCGCAGTGATCGAGGCGTACCTAGGAGTGCATACGTGATCCGGGTGAGTGGCCTGTCGGTTGCCTACGGCGCGGTCCAGGCGCTCCGCGATGTCTCGTTCGTAGTGGAAACCGGGACCGTCACGGCCGTCGTGGGTGCGAACGGCGCGGGCAAGACGACGCTCCTGCGGACCATCAGCGGGCTCGTGCGACCCAAGAGCGGATCGATCGACTTCGATGGCCAGGATCTCGTCGGCCGCCGCCCGGAGGACATCGCTCGCCTCGGCATCGGGCACGTCCCGGAGGGTCGTGGCGTCATCGAGGAGTTCACGGTGGAGGAGAACCTCCGCCTTGGAGCGCTCCACGGCAAGGGACGGTTCGCCGATGGGCTCGATGACCAGTTCGCACTCTTCCCGGCACTCAAGCAGCGACGCCGCCAGCACGCGGGCACCCTGTCCGGCGGGGAGCGCCAGATGCTCGTCATGGCCCGCGCCCTCATCGGGAACCCCACCCTGCTGCTCCTCGACGAGCCGTCGGTTGGCCTCGCGCCTCAGGTGACGGCCAGCGTGATGTCGACGATCCGCCACCTCTGTGAGGAACGGCACCTGACCGTGGTGCTTGTCGAGCAGGACGCCATGTCGGCGTTGCGCGTGGCGGACCGGGCCGTCGTGCTGCAGGCGAGTCGTGTGGCGGCCGACGACAGCGCAGACGTCGTGCTTGCCGACGAGGGACTGCGCCGCTACTACCTGGGAATGGCGAGCTGATGGACGGCTTTCTCACGTCCCGCAACGTCACGGACGTCCTCGAGGGCATCGTCCAGGGGGTCGTCGTCGGCCTCGTCGCGCTCGGTCTCGTGCTCATCTGGCGCGCGACGCGCGTCCTGAACTTCGCACTCGGAGCTATCGCGACGTTTGCGGCCTACCTCGGCATGGGACTGCTTTCGTACCACGTTGGGTTCTGGTGGTGCTTCGTGCTCTGCATACCCTTCGGCATGGTCCTCGGCGGCGTCGCTGAACGGGTGTTCGTCCGTCCCCTCTACGGCAAGCCGGAGCTGAATCCGATCGTCGCGACGGTCGGGTTGCTGCTCCTCATCGAAGCGGTGGTCGGCGCCATCTGGTCGACGACCACGCGAGCGATACCGGTTCCCTTCTCATTCATCCGCTGGACACTCGACGGGAACCCCTTCGCGCTGTCGCCGCTCTCGGTGTTCCAGATCAGCGCGGCACTCGTCCTCGCGCTCGCGATCGGTGCGCTCTTCCGCTTTACAAATCTCGGTTTGCAGCTCCGCGCCACCGCCCACGCGCCGGAGGTCTCTCGACTGCTCGGTGTCCGTGTCGGCCGGATGCTCACACTCGGATGGATGCTCTCGTGCAGCGTCGGGGCGGTGGCGGCGGTCATCGTCGCCTCCGGGTTCGCGACGGGTCTCACTCCCTCGGAGATGGAGGCACCGTTCGCGGTCGGGTTCATCGCTGCTGCGGTCGGCGGCCTGGACAACCCGATCGGCGCCCTCTTTGCAGGGATCGCCTTCGGTGTGATCGAGCAGTTCGTGACGGACTACCTCAACGCGAACCTGGTGCTCCCGGTCGCACTCGGCGTCCTCATCCTGGTGCTCGTGCTCCGCCCGCAGGGAGTGTTCTCCCGTCAGGTCGCGCGGCGCGTATGAAAGTCCTCGCCTCGCTTCGCGCACGGCGCCCCGTGCTCTGGCGCGCCGTCGCGACGATCGTCCTCGTCTGCGTCGCGCTCGTCGTGTCCGACCACGTGTCGGCGCTCACCGACTACTACCTGGCCGACGCCGCCGCGATGTCGATCGTGATGGTGGGGCTGTCGTTCCTCACCGGGGTGTCCGGCCAGGTGTCACTGGGCAACGGGGCGTTCATGGGCGTGGGTGCCTACACGGCGGCGATCTGGGCGGATCACCACGCGCACACCCCCATTGCCGCCAACCTCGCCTTGGCGACGCTCGTCGGCGCCATTGTCGGCCTCCTCGTCGGGCTTCCCGCAACGCGACTGCGGGGTCCCTACCTCGCGGGGATGACGATCGCGATCGGCGTGGCGTTCACGTCGATCATCGCCGAGTTCGGCTCGTGGACGAATGGTGACCAGGGCCTGGCCCTCCCGAGGCCCGTTGGGCCCCCGAAATGGCTCGTGCAGTACCTGCACTCGACGCCCACGGCCGCCCGGCCGGGGAACATGTGGCTCGCCGACATCGCAGTCGTCACGGCGGGGATCGCGTTCTTCTTCATGGCGAACCTGTTCCGAAGTCGCACGGGTCGTGCAATGCGACTCGTGCGCGAGAACGAGGTCGCAGCCGAGATCGCCGGCGTCTCGCTCCCGCGTGCGCGCGTGCTCGCCTTCGTGGTGGCTGCCGCCTGTGCAGGCCTCGGTGGAGCCCTCACGACGATCATCGCCGGCTTGGTTTCGCCCTCCACCTTCGAGCTGAGCCTCTCCATCGAGATGCTGACGCTCCTCGTGATCGGCGGCATCGGCACGCTCTCGGGTGCGCTCCTCGGCGGAATCTTCTACGCGTACTCGTCGACCTGGATCACGTCGCTCGTGAATGCGACGGGGCTGAAGCCCACATCGAACCTCGCAGCAAGCCTGAACGGGATTATCTTCGGCGGCCTTCTCATCGTGTTCGTCCTCCTGGCGCCGCTCGGGCTCACCGGGACGACGCGGTTTGTCATCGTCCGGCGGCTTCGGGCTTCGAGAGCGTCAGCGGCCGATGCGCGGCCCGTTCCGTGACGACGTAGGCTCGCGGCTTCGGGGGTAAGGCACCGCCTGCTGAAAGGACAGTGAGCATGTCACCTTTACATTTGACGCGGCTGGTCACGCGCGTCGCCGTTGTGTGTGCGAGCCTCGCGCTTGCCGCTGTGGGGCTGACGGCGGCCACGGCCGCCGCCGCCGGCACGGCGACGCCCAACGTGACGGGCGTCACGGGCACGTCCATCACGATCGGGGCGACCGTGCCGCTCACCGGCATCGCGTCACCCGGCTACAACGAGGTCGCCAAAGCGGCAGCCGCCGTTTTCAATTGGGTCAACAACCACGGGAAGGTCAACGGGCGCAAGATCCTCTACGACCTCGTCGACGACTGCTACGGGACGCCGGGTTTCGGCTGCAAGGGCAATCCGGACGTGCACGCCGACACGGTGACGCTCGTGACGAAGGACCACGTGTTCGCGACCGTCGGCTCGCTGGGCACGCCAACCCAGGCGCCTGAGCGCGCGTACCTGAAGTCCGTCGATACGCCCCAGCTCATGGTGAACTCGGGCTCGATCGACTGGAACTGCGTCGGGGGTTCCGGAACGCCGTCGAGCGATTGCAACGGCACCACCTACCCGGGCCTGACCGGATGGCAGCCGAGCTACACGACCGAGAGCAAGATCCTCGCCAAGTACATCAAGGCAAACTACGCGGGCAAGAAGGTCTGCTTCCTCGGCCAGAGTGACGACTTCGGGCACAACGGCTACCTCGGGCTGACCTACGGCGGCATCCACCCGGTCGTGACCAGATTTTATAGCGTCGACGCGCTCGTGGTCAGCGGCGCGGCATCGATCACGCCGTACATAGAGTCGTTCCAGTCGGCCGGCTGTTCCGTCGTCTACCTCGACACGATCCCGGGCGCGACGGCCGCTGCTCTCGGCAACGCCGAAGCGCTCAGCTACAAGCCCCAGTGGGTGATCTCCTCGGTCGGCTCCGACCCAACCACCGTCGCCACCGAGCTGGGTTCGACGCCTGACAGCGAGCCGGGTGCGATCTCCTTCGCGTACCTGGCGACGACGAACGGCTTCACCGACCCGTGGATCAGCTGGACGTACAAAGTGCTCGAGGCGGCCCCAGGCCTGTTCCCCGGTTTCAAAAGCACGTCCGTTCTGAACGGCAACGAGGCCTACGGGGTCGCTTGGGGCGTGGCGTTCGTCGAGGCGCTCAGGGCAGCCGGCAGGAACTTCACGCAGGCGTCCTTCCTGCACATCCTCACGACCATGAAGTTCGAGACGCCCGCAATCACCCCGCTCCAGTACTCCGCGACGAATCACCAAGGGCTCATCGCAGGCTTCGTCGATAAGATCAAGAGCAAGACGGCTACGGAGCCGGCACCCGGCAAAGACGGCAACAAGACCGTCTGGGTGACGAAATCGACCTCAGCCTCGCCGGTCACCTCGACGACCGTTCTTTCGTTGACGGTTCCATCCTGGCTGAAGTGACCAGCTGACAGCTCGATCGAAGCGGCCCGCCGGGGAACCGGCGGGCCGCTTTGTATATCCGGCTCTTCGCGTTTCGCCGTCAGGCGGTGCCGACCTACCGCGCCGATCGATAGATCCACCAGTTTGAAGCTCCGCTTCCCTAGTTCGAAAGCAACGTCGCCAAGACGGTGACCTTCTCAAGCTGAAACGGCCACCGGCGCCGCAGCGCATCTCTGCGGTTGCGGCGCCGGGTCGGCACCGCTCCGGGTGGCCCGGCGCTCGGGCTAGGCCGCCGGCCCTGCGGCCGCCTCGACGCCGGCGAGCGTGCTGAGGAGCCGCTCCAACTCTCGGCGATCACTGTCTTCGAGCGCCGAGGTGAACTCGGTGGCCGTCTCGCCGAGGATCCGCCTTCCGCCCGCCAGGGCCGCCTCGCCGGCGGGGGTGAGGGAGAGGGAGTAGCTGCGCCGGTCCTCCGGGTTGCGGGCGCGCCGCACGAGCCCGGGCCGTTCCAGCTCGTCGACGAGCTCGACAGTGGCGGCTGGTCCGATCTCGAGGAGTGTCGCCAGCTCCTGCTGTGAGCAGGGGGCGTTGCGGGCAAGGAGGCCGAGGGCGACGACGGTGCGCACGCTCAGCCGGCTCGGCGCCAGCCGGGCGTCGGAGGCCGCCTCCAGCCGCAGGTTGGCCTGGGCGACGAGAAACCCGAAGAGCCTTCTCAGCTCCTCCGGCGGCGCCGGGTCGAAGTGGGGGAGGACGACCGCCTGTAGGAGGGCGATGAGCCGCCCACGCTCGGCCGTCGAAAGCCCCCTCGTGACGATCTCCTCGGCCTCGTCGACGACGCCGGCCAGCTGCTTGATCGTCCGCCGCCCGGCGGCCGTCGTGCGGAGCGCATAGGAACGGCGGTCATCGGCCCGCCGGTCGCGCACGACGTCCCCGGACGCCTCCAGCGAGTCGATCAGCTTCACCATGACCGAGCGGTTGATGCTGAGGTAGTCGGCCAGCCACTGCTGGGAGACGGGGGCGTTGGCGGCGACGACGTTCAGCAGGGCGATGTCGCGGGGGTGGCGCTCGTCTGGCAGGAGGGCCGTGGCCGCCAGGTAGAGGTGCTGGTGCACCCGGCGAAGCAGGTAGCAGATTCGGGCGGGGCGAGCGTCTGTCGGCTCGACGGCAACTCGTCCCACAACAGGCACCCTACCAGATGATCCGGACGGAAGATCATTCGGCATATTGACGATTCGGTCGGCGACGCATATACTGACGGTACTTTGGCGCTGGGCTGACACCAGCGCCCTCGATCCGAGGAGGCCGAACCGTGGACCGAAAGTGGTGGACGCTCGGCGCTGTCTGCGTCGGCATCTTCATGCTGTTGCTCGACCTCACCATCGTGAACGTCGCGTTGCCCTCCATCGAGCACGCCTTTCACGCCTCCCTGCCGGATCTGCAGTGGGTGCTCGACGCCTACGCCCTCACGCTGGCGGCCCTCCTACTGACGGCGGGCTCGCTCGCCGACCTCTTCGGGCGGCGCATCGTTTTCGCCGTCGGCATCGTCGCCTTCACGGCCGGCTCGTTGCTGTGCGGGGTCGCCACCGGCCCACTGTTCCTCATCCTGGCGAGGGCCTTCCAGGGCATCGGGGGGGCGATCATGTTCTCGACGTCGTTGGCGCTGCTCGCCAACGCCTTCCAGGGTCGCGACCGGGGCGTGGCCTTCGGCGTCTTCGGTTCCGTCACCGGCATCGCCGTCGCCGTCGGCCCCGTCCTCGGGGGCGTCATCACGAGCGGCATCGGCTGGCGGTGGATCTTCTTCGTGAACGTGCCCATCGGGGCGCTCGCCCTCATCGTCACGCTCCTCAAGGTCGACGAGTCGCGCAACCCGGCGGCGACGACACCCGACTGGATCGGCTTTCTGACGTTCTCGGCCGGGCTAGCGGCTCTCATCTTCGCCATGATCCGCTCGACGGCCGACGGCTGGACGTCACATGTGGTCGTGTGGTCGCTCGTCGCCTGCGTCGTCCTCCTTCTCGCCTTCGTCTTCGCCGAGCTGCGCCAGCGGGCGCCCATGTTCGACTTCAGCCTGTTGCGAAAGCCGACGTTCAGCGGCGGTCTGCTGGCCGCCTTCGCCGTCAGCGCCTCGCTCTTCGCGCTGCTCACCTACCTCGTCCTCTACATGCAGAACGTGCTGGGTCTTTCGGCGGTCGCCACGGGCGTGCGCTTCCTCGTGCTGAGCGGGGCCTTGTTCCTCACCGCCGGTCTGGCGGGCCGGCTGACGAACCACGTGCCCGTGAAGTGGCTCATCGCCCCCGGCTTCGTGCTCGTCGGCGTCGGGCTCTTCCTCATGCGGGGCATCACGCTGTCGGACTCCTGGACCCACCTCATCGCCGGCCTGGTCATCGCCGGCCTCGGCGCCGGCTTCATCAACGTCCCGCTCGCCTCCACGGCCGTGGGAGTCGTCGAGCCGGAGGTCTCGGGCATGGCCTCGGGCATCAACTCGACGTTCCGCCAGGTCGGCATCGCCACGGGCATCGCCGCCCTCGGCTCGATCTTCGCCAGCCAGATACGTGACACCATCTCGAGCCAGCTGGCGGCGACACCGCTCAGGGGCGTTTCCTCCACGATCGCCACCGCCGTGCTGAACGGGCAGACGTCGGCGCCCCTCGGGGCGCACGACCCGAGCCCTGCCCTCACCCACCTCGTCCGCTCCGTCGCCGGCCAGGGCGTCATCAACGGCTTGAACGAGATCCTGCTCATCGGGGCCGTCGTCGCCTTCGTGGCGGCCGCCGGCTCGTTCTTGCTCATCCGCCAGAAGGACTTCGCCGCCTCGGCGGCGCCCGGAGGGGCGAATCACGGAGCGGCCGAAGCGACCGGGCCGGCCGGGCCGGTGGAGGC
>Ga0187879_10000477_pt1 | contig 26322 bp, 22 predicted proteins | sample June2016WEW_19_1_FD_132423 | JGI IMG/M metagenome (GOLD analysis project Ga0187879, IMG submission 132423) | Peatland microbial communities from SPRUCE experiment site at the Marcell Experimental Forest, Minnesota, USA - June2016WEW_19_10 | ecosystem: Environmental > Terrestrial > Soil >... | reverse complement strand
TATATTACGTTTCCTATCACAAAATATCTTATGGACGGGCTGTCAACAATTTGTTGATAATCTTCGACAATACATCATTCCTGCTGGATCTCAAATTTGATAACAGATAAAGGAATTAATTGAAGAAAGCCCCTTCCTCGTAGGGTATTAACCAAACTGAGAGGGGTGGTTCACTTAACGTTCTGCAGATTATTTTATTTCTTTTCGAGAAGAATCATCTCTTCTCCACAACAAGAAAGAGTTCCCCCTCCTACTTTTTCTACGATAATTTCATTGCCGCAGATCTCACAGCGATATTTTTCCCCTTTAGCAGATACACCCATGAGCAGTTCATCTCCCTTCGTTGAATTAATTCATTTTAAGCAATTTATAGAGATTATAATATTTTTCGAATCGACTTGGCTTTAATCTAAAGAGTATTTATATACATTCTATCATTCGGCGTGTTGTTTATGAACTTTATATAATTAAAATTTTGATGGACTTATTTCCTTTAAGTCCGGGCTATGAATGATTTTTTTTTCTATGTTCTTATTATTTAGTAGTCAGAAGCATCTATTGCGTCAAAATGTATATCATCCGAATGATCGTGGGTAGGCTCAATAATTATGATGTAATATTCAAATAAGTATATTTAAGTTTCTTGACAAGTCCAATATGGATCATTAGGGCTCTGTAGGAATACCTCCAACAGCCAGTTTCAATACTTCTATATGATTTATCACAAACCTTTGTTATTTTTATTTATCTCATATATTCGATAATCGGTGTGTTCTCTTCCGAAGGTCACATATTTTACCTAAAAACAAGCTTTGGCAAAAAAGAAATCTATTTAGTCATGAAGAAAATAAATGAGTTTGAATTCTTGGTTTTATTAGGATTTCGATAAACCCAAAATCTCGCTATATGCTTATAAATGTTAACTAAATGATTTGTGAAAATCAAAGGTTTATTGAAATCATTTTATTTTTACTACCTGTTCTAAGGGTGAAGTATGGGTAAAAGTTCACTGTACCGACGCAGATGCATCTAGTAAAACGTTGCTTAATGGTGGTCCAGAGATCATGTCGGCAGGCTTACTCTAGATAATTATAGGATTCTTTTTAGTATTAGTTTTCAGGACATTGATTGAAACACTCACTTATAATGTTAGTATAGTTTGCAGTGTTAGTTGGTATGAAACCTAAATGTCTTCAGATTGCCAAAAAGTCGATTTTGTGAGATATTTTTTCATTTTCTCCTCATTCCATACGCCTTCCATTCTGGATAAATTGGAGGTACGATCTGCAAATTTCAGAACAATCCCACGTATAGAGTGTAAACGTGGAAAATACAAGCCTTTGTCGTCGGCTCTTCGTTCGTGAGTTACTTCATGGACTAGATCAGCTACATCGACACCGAATTTATTGAGAAGAACTTCATATGTTACATTAGTATCCTCTAATGTATCATGTAATAAAGCCGCTGCTTGTAGTGCAAAGTCATCAGGGTATAATATTCTGACAATTTCATAGACTTGCCAGCAGTGAGATATAAAATAGTCATTCCCAGCATCGTCAAGTTGCTTTGCATGTGCTTTCGTACCAAACAAAAGTGCTTGTTCAACTAAACCACTCATTTTATCACTTTTATATACATGAATTTCAAATGTCACATTCACATTATCTTTTTACTTGAATAATGAATTAGAATGAATCAGCAATAATAACTGATTAAAGATATTCTATCTTATCAATCTCTTGAAGCTGATTAGATAAGTTTAGAGACGTATTAATATTTTCTGGGATCACCAAAAGTAACCATTAATTCTTCTAACAATTTATTGCAATCAATCCGAAGATCAAGAAAATGATATAAAGTCTCCAAGTTTTCTTCAAATTCTAAGTTCAGTTAAGAGATAAATTTATTCCGAACGATTCAAAAAATCACTCTAAATAAGCTCTTCCAGATCTATCAAATATCGAAATCCCTTGAAAAATTTCAAATACTGTATTAAATACTCTATTAATTACTTTCCGGTTAATTTGCTCACTGCAGCAGAAACTGCTCTTCAAAGCTGTAGTCCTGAAGAACCTTCCACTATTTTTGTTTCTACTTTTTTGGAATTTAGGAAACAATTTAGAGGATTCTGACTCACCTATTATTTTTTCCCATGAGAATCATGTCCAAATTTTTTCTGCTAATTTCCATATTTGACTTTATTTTTTCTTTTCTTATTCATTATTTTTTGATATTAATAATGGATCCCAATATTTTTCTACCCCTCCTTCTTTTTTAAATGTCATTTAATGATGGAGATTATGACAGAAAGCTGTATATAATGTCTTTTGATTCCCTCTTTGAACAGTGGTAACTAACATTTTTCCAGCCTTCAATATCTTTTTTAGTCACTGCATAAACTCGTTTCTAGGACAATTTATTGAGTAAATCCATTTATTCCATAATATATCTCTTTTTCTCAAATGATGTTCTTTTCCTAATTTTTTCGTTGTTGCATCATGACTTTTTGATTTTGCTCCAAAGAATTCTCTGGTCCTGTAAACAACTTCATTATTTTCTAAAAATCTATATGAAAATCATGAAATAATGTAGTTGTTCTTTTGGGGATGAGATGACGTGAATATTAGCTGCTTTTTGTTTAATATCCTAAATAATAACCTAATTTTAAAATGAGTTTGTTTTTGGTACCTTAGTCAAAGGTGGTGCCAGCACCTTTGACAGATAGGGGATGTGAAAATCATTGGAATTAAACAACTTTATCAATAGCTATGTTAAGATTACTTATCAAATAGTGTTGGTACTTAAGTATATATACTATATATTCTATATAAAATTTCGAAAAACCTTCGAAATAAACTAATTGCATATATGCACTTCATAAGAAATCAGCCAAAAATTCAGTTCATCGAAATCCTCTATAATAAGCTAATTAAAAAGGACTTTGCATCTAACTTGACAACTATTTGCATAGATCAAAGCTACAAAATTCATGCTATGGACGTGGTAGAAAATCAAGTTCACTTATTCCTGAATTCCGTTCAATCAACTCTCTATCAGCTGCAGTTCAATATTTGAAAGCAAGGAGTTTTTACAGATTTTTTCAATTTCATTCTGAACTTTGGGAAAAAAGAAATATTTGGATTAGAATCTATGTCTAAGTGGGAAGTTTTATTTCTCCTTTGAGAATGTGACGTCTGACACAATCAAAAACGGTATTTAAAAATCACGAAGTAAGTAATAATCAGAGTTTAAATAGTCTAGATTCATGAACTATAACCAAGTAAAACTCGAGGGTTTTAGACTTTAGATTATCTGAGCAGGCAGCCTGAAGCATACTAATTCTTTGATGTAGGGTTAAAGTACATCTTTTTATTCAAAAGAGTATTTTGATCAATTACTTATTTCAGTGAATAATTGTAGATTTGTACGTTTCAACGTTGTTTCTTGGTTATATGCTCATAGGGTTTTTGCAATCTCTAAATTCATTCCTGCCAATTGAAAGGGAGGGTTTCTGTCAATTGACACTAGGGAGTATTTTTGTCAATTGACAACGGGGATATTTTTGTCAATTGACAATGGGGATATTTCTACTAATTGAAAGAGGGGTTTTTCTGCCAATGAAATGGGGGGTTTTGTCAATTGACAAAGGAGGTTTTTCTGTCAATGAAAGGGGGGGGTTTGTCAATTGACATTGGGGAGTGTTTCTGCCAATTGACAATGGGGATATTTCTATCAATTGAAAGAGGGGTTTTTTTCTGCCAATTGGCGTAGGGGGTGTTTCTGCCAATTGACAATGGGGATATTTCTATCAATTGAAAGAGGGGTTTTTTTCTGCCAATTGACATAGGGGGTATTTCTGCCAATTGACATAGGGGGTATTTCTGCCAATTGACATAGGGGGTATTTCTGCCAATTGACATAGGGTATTTCTGTCAATTAACAGGTGGGGAGGTATCTGTCAATTGACTAGTTATTATATTAGTAAATTTAAATAAATAATTACTTATATAATTTGACGGATAAATACGCTTCAATTTTAGAACATAAACTTTATTGAGCTTTTAATTCTATAATAAATCTTAAATAACCGGGTTAATACTTATCATGACTATTATAGGTTACTTTAGTAAAGAAATGCTGCTTATTTTCTCTAGTTGATAAGTGGGAGATGGGATTTTTTAACTTTAGAATATGAGGATGTCCTATATGTGAAACTTCAAACGTTGTTTAAAATTAAGTGTATACACAAAATGAATTTTTGTCGATTAAAGGTGATAAATATATCAATAATTCTACCTGGAATATCACTTTTGTTAATATATTTATAAATGTCTATAATTCCAATGGCTTTATTTTCTATGTATATTGCAGCTACTCAGCCACCTAGTACAACTGAATATGATAACTCTAAAACCATATATTTCAAAAGTGGGACCATTTTTTTTATCTGAGGCCTCAGGAAAACTCAAATACGGGTTATTCCTGGCAATTCAGCTTAAGTAAAGGACTTAGCCTTCTCATGGACAGATATAACTCTCCAGAATTTTCTAAAGAAGATGAAAGGTTTGTTGTTGGTGCTGTAGGTTTTCATTCGTGGGTAGTTTAAACAACGGCTAAAGGCAGCCAACAGACAAAAGGAATATGCAAGAGAACCTTGAAAAAAGAAGCATTCAAGGAATGAACCTTTAAATTCCATGTTAAAACAGTCTGAACTATATTAATATTTTTTATGATAGATCCCTTACTCAAAAATTTATTCTTCGATCAATATGAGTTCCAGAACTGCTTTTATGATAATGGACTCGATTGATCATTCAAAATTCGAGATCTGATAGACAATTTTGAGTTTTGGGATCAGTGTGTTATGTCTCATTAGTAATAACATTTACTGACAAATAATGGATTGGCTACGACATTAAACGTGAATTTTGGTGCCTGGATTTCTTCAACAGAACAAAATTCTGTGTATCAATGTGGGTACAGCGAGGAATGTGGTGTTAGCTTAACTACAACAGACTTGAGGGTCATTTGTGTTATAATAAAAAAGAATACAGCATGGTATTCAAAAAATGGATATTTTGAGTTGAAAAGATAATAAACAAGATTGGTAATAAAGAGTAGTTAGGAGATGTATTGATAAAATCTGGTAAATTTAAACCTGTCGGTCCATTATCGTTGAGATTTGAAGGCTATTCTCCTACGTACTATTTTTCAGAGAGTTCAGATTTACCTTTATTTTTATTTTGTTTGAATTCTTTCCAAATCTTTATCGCGAAAAAAGAATTAAAGGTAAATCTGAACCAGTTATAGATATATAGAGTATCAATTTTTTAAGTTGGAAGCACCCCTTATTATTTACATGTAAGTGAAAACATTGTGAACAATTACCTCAAAGTTATCACATATCTACTGTTATACACAATTAAATCGAAATGATAGTCAAACTGTTACTTTTTATATTAGTTAGAATAAAAACTAAGAAGTTTAGAAATTTGCTTAAAAATGTTAACTACTGAGATACTATGTACGGCAATTATGATCCCCCATTTTCACTGGAGAAAGAAGGAATTTCTATTTCAGTGGAAAAAATAGATGCACAGTGGATATACAAAAGGACACTTGGAACAGATCGGGTAGAAAAACTCATTCTGGAGGAGGGGAAATTAATTATAAATCCAGTAAAGCCCCTTAACACTCCTAAAGAAATTACACAAAATTTGTTGATAGAGTTCGAAAAAATACTGCTTCTTGCTGCAGGAGCAAGGAAAACTATTTTCCTTACCTTCCCGATTGAAATAGGAATTTTTATCTCAGATAAGGGAAACAAGAACCACCAGCTTCTTGAAGTGCTAACTTTGTCGAGGCAAAAGTTTACTCTTTATGGATCTGTCTCAAATGGATTGGTCTGCAAGTACTGGAAAAGCAAGATATATTCCGTTGCACCTTCTCTGAACCCCCTTCATGAAGGGCTTATGGAATTAACTGTACGAAACACCACTTCTGACTGGGTCTCTATCTCAAAGGTTGTTTTCAGTGCATCTGGGATGAAACTTTACTATGACAGCAATGTATTCATGAAGGCACGCATGGATATCCTTAGCAAAAACACGGCTGAAACAGGTTTCGAACTATATCATATTAATGGGCGTCTGAAAAGTTATCCTCGTAAAAACCAGGATACTTGGAAAGAAGCTCTCGAAGTTTACATTAGGAAACTTGATTTTGTACCCCCAACTTTTGACATGAGGTTGGGACTTTGATGATGAGCATTAATATTTTAAACTTTATTTTATATTCTACCTCCAAGGGTCCAGTAACTCTAAGAAATCTGCTAGAGTTTATATTTATTCTGTCGTTTTCGATCATCATTTCTAGAATCATTATACTTTACTTGCGTCGATACTTTAAAAATAAGGTTAGTAAAGATGTGGGTGAGACTACAATCAAATTTTTATACCATGGTTCACTTCTTATTGTTTTTATCACTATACTCCCTCTGATAGGGCTTGATCCTTCAGGGCTCTTACTAGCAGGGGGGATCACAGGTATTGTTCTCGGATTTGCAAGTCAGAATATTGTGGGAAATCTGATTTCTGGTGTCTTTTTAATGATAGAAAAACCTATAAAAATAGGCGATCAAGTCGAAATTAATAAGATATCGGGTTATGTTACTGATATCCGCATAATCTCTACCTTTATAAGGACCTTTGATGGGCTTCTGATCCGTATTCCCAACCAACAAGTCTTTACAACAAATATCACAAACACTGTGAGTTACCCGGTCAGAAGGTTCGATTTCACAATAAAAATTCGCTACAGTGATGATGCTGACGCAGCAATCTGGTTCATCCAGGATTTAATTGACAAAGAGCCCTTTGCCCTCAGTAGCCCTCCACCTTCTGTTTATGTAAATGAACTAGGGGAAAATTCGGTAAATCTCGTAGTCAGAATCTGGGCGCCTATTAGTGAGTGGTACGTACTGAAAACCCGTTTTCTTTGGGCCATAAAAAAGGTCCTTGAAGAAAACAACATAGAAGTCCCATTCCCTCAGCGTGAAATTTATCTTCATAATGTCCCGGAAAAGAAGCCGATTCCTGAAAAACAGAATCTGAATCAAGGGGAACAAATATAGAATATATTATATTAAGCATACATATTAAGCATATTTGACAGTGTAGCGAAAGTTCTGTAAAATATGACTGGCTCGTTCTCCTGTTCTTTCACTGCTAAAGTTAAATTAATTACCCACTCTTAATAATGCATAGCCGAAATGTTTAAATATTCTACTAGGATCTTTTGTTCTCAGAGTTTTAAAAGTAGGTAAATTACTATTATTCTAGCGGTGATTTTTGGAGCTTCCTGTTAGGGTTACTCGACAGGCTGAATCGTTACCTATTTATGAATCTTGCCTCGCAAATCTGTGGATTACTAATACTCAGACCTTATAAGGATATTTTTTTTTTGTTTCTGTCTTTTGTTGTTCTTGCTCACGAATTTCGTCCTCTGTAAAATGAAGATGTATCTGTCCTTCTTGATCGATATAAAAATCCATTCCTACATATCTGTTTTAGAGTGAATGCATGTTGAGATCCCTTTGCATAATTATAAACGTGTTTCAATCTTTTTTGAGTGGATCATGCTCGTGAATAATATCGTATTATAAAACTAATTTGAGACGGAATTTGATATCCCAATCAGCATCGAGACCCCTATTATTATCGGACCCATGAAAAAATTAAATCGAAATTGGTTCCATCAACTGCGTCTTTATGTGCCGATTGCTTTACCTTCATCACCAATACCGGGACGAAAGGATGAAGGTTCCTATGATCTAATTGTTACGAATATTGTGATATTAGTACTCAGTGGGTGTTGGTCTATAAAGCAGCAATTATGAATTATTTGTTATGATGCTTAACTGTATGCACGTGATTAAAAGCGCAAAATAATCTGTTAAAGAAAGATTGCTAGCAAAAACGGTACTCTTATGTTTTGGCACAAAAAAACTATATTTTTTGGTTTCAGCCGAAATCAGTCATATTTTACTTTAATTTGGTGAAATTATATCTTAAATTTTGTAAACCAACGTATATATTTTTATCAGTATCAAATAAGAAGCAGACAATTTTGCCAGTCAGCGATTACTTTGATAGCAGTTCGTGCTTCATCGATTTCACCTTTTTTCTGCAGGAAATTGCACTGTTTGCCTATAAGTTCAAGCACGTCATAGGAGCTCTTATTCTCTATCGTAATATGATAGAATGACTCCAGGGTGGTTTTGTTTTCAACAAGAATTTTTTCTATAATCTTCAGGGAAACACCAACGTGATCTTGTATTTTAGTTGCATCTTTTATTCCTAACAGTCCTTGGATATACTCATCCGTCTCATCAAAAGGTATCACCCCAGGTGTATCCATAAACATAATCCGTGAGCCTGCATACACTTTCTGAACGCCTTTTGTGTGACCGGATATGGGGGATGTGCTTGTCCTATGCCTACCTGTAACGCTATTGATTATCGAAGATTTGCCCACATTTGGATAGCCGAGGGTGCCAACAAGGATATCACGTCCTTTTATACACGCGGATTCTAAGATCTGATGCCTTAAGATAGTTGTTCCTGACTTGTCTTTACTGGAAACAAAAACTGTTGGTGCAGTTTTTGAAAGGTAGGCTTTAGTTTTCTTAATTTTTTCCCTTGAAACAAGGTCGCATTTATTGATGACTATTATAAACGGTTTGTTTAAGCTGACGATCTCATGCTCGATGTCTCTATTTCGTGTCTCATCAGGAAATCGAGCATCTAAGACCTCCATAAGAACATCAGCTTTTTTTATAACATCTTTTACTAGAGTTTTGTAGCTTGTCATACTGTTGCTATGAAACAGGAAAATATATGAACATTGTAGTTAGATGGGCTCGGTATTACACAGGTTAAATACTAAAGCCTCTAATGGTGTCCCGGTTGTATATTTTAAGCCATGACGAAGGATAATGCATTAGATGTTCTTTCTGATCCTCATTTTTAGGACTATGACCTTGATGGGCATTTGGGAAAAGGGTCTAATACAGGATGGTTGTGGTGCAAAAAATCTGGCTTTATTGCAAAATCAGTGTAAACATTCACAATTAGGAAAGTTAATCATTTTCATCATAGGGAAAATGGTACACAAAGGGAAGAATTATAGTCTCAAACTGCGGAAATATCATTTTTGCACCACAACCTTGTACTTGCTATACTTGCGCCGATTTTCAAGCAGTTGATTCAGCTTGCAGTTTCACGGCAGAGAGGGTATCTTGCTGATTCAAGTGGGGCATACCTTACGCGTAATCCTATAGGTCTTGCTTCTGTACTTGAGAAGATTAAGGATAATAATGTCGATACGAAAGTGAATGGGGCTATTTCGCATTTTTATTTTACTAACCCATTACTTTTTAAGAATGCAAATTCTCTCTTTGCCACACATCCACCCATTGATGAGAGAATTAGGATACTAAAGGAGATGTGAGATTTATATGCTTAAAAATGGTATATTCAATGACTCGTGAAAATCAGAAGGTTATCGAAAATCCTCTATATTTGTTATTTTTTTTATTTTTCTGGTATCTAGCTAGGTCTTTTTTTTTGGGCTTTTACAATGTGATTCAATGCTTTGAATAAGTGTATCTTCATAGTCTCGCGTTCTATAAGTTAGGTAATTTAGGTTAGCAAAAATCTAGATATATGCGGATTGTTTTTAACCGTGGTAGTGATTCGATGCCATCAGAACAAGTGGAAGAATATCTTAAAACTATTTATGATATAGCGGGCAAAAACAGAGTCGTACGGACTACTGAGATCGCAAAATGCCTTAAAAAATCGCCAGCAAGCATTACAGAAGCGATTCAGCATATGGCGGAAAAGGGTCTTGTCGTCTATGCGCCTTATAAAGGAGCTACTCTAACAAAGGAAGGGTTGATAATAGCTATTAAAATTAAACGTAAACATAGGCTTCTGGAAGTATTTCTCACTGATACTCTCCATATAAATAAAAAAAGGCTCATGCTGAAGCATGTAAGATGGAGCACGATATTTCTGACGAGACGGAAAACGCGTTATGTAAGATTCTTAACGCTCCTGCTAGGTGCCCACATGGAAGCCATATTAGTTCCTGTACCATGTTTTTAGGTACGGGTGATGATTGCAACGGAGCTACTAGTTCACGGAAGCGTAGAACAAATGATGGGAGCATTGTTCCAATAACTGACCTTGAGCCTTGTGAAAAGGGCCTCATCAAATTCCTCAGGGGAGATAAGAAAATCGTACAGCGGTTATCTGACCTTGGATTAACGTTAAATACAAAAGTCGAACTACTGCGAAAAGCACCAATGAATGGCCCCATAGAAATATGCATCAGAAGGACTAATCTAGCGATAGCAAGGGAAATAGCAGATAATATTTTTGTAAACGTGTCAAGATAAAACGGAGTATTAATGGCAGAATGTAAAAATTGTGTGCAGTGCGACTCCACAACTAAAAAGATGAAAGATTTCAAAAGGGTGGTTGCTCTTGCAGGGAACTCTAACGTGGGTAAGAGTGCCATATTTAATCAATTAACTGGCGTGGATCAGATAATCGGCAACTGGCCGGGGAAGACGGTAGAGCGTGCCGAGGGATTATTGCATTATAAAGGTATGAGGATCAAGATAATCGACCTTCCAGGAATATACTCGTTCTCCACATACTCAATGGAAGAAATCGTATCTAGAGATTTCATCGCTCTTGAAAAGCCGGACATAGTCGTAAATGTCATAGACGCATCGGCACTGGAAAGAAATTTGTTTTTCACACTACAACTGATAGAATTAGGCGTGCCGATGGTCATAGCACTCAACCAAGTGGATCTCATGGAAAAGAAAGGATTATCCATCGATGCTAAAAAACTTGAGGAAATCCTGGGAGTGTCTGTAGTCACCACTGTAGCAATCAAGGGAATCGGAATCGACAACCTGACAGAAAAAATAATAGATGCAATCGAAAATAAAAAACTTCCGAACAAAATAAAATATGGTCAAGAAATAGAGCAGCGCTTAGAGAAGCTTATAGCAGCCCTAGGGAATGTAAAAACTGGATATCCTTCACGGTGGACGGCTATCAAACTGATCGAGAAAGACGCTGAGATTCGCAGCCTTTTCGAGAAGGCTGACCAGAATGTTCCCATATTAGCTGATTCACTGGCTGAAGAGATTGAGGAGATACACGGTGAGCCATCTGGAATAGTGATCACAGGTGAGCGATATCATGTAGCTGACATGATTGCTCATGAGGTCTTCAGGGATGTCATGCCAGGTGTGAAAAAAAGAACGTTGACAGAAGCTTTGGATAATATCGCCCTGCACCCAGTATTGGGATATGTGACTGCTATCATGGTCATTGGGGGGCTGTTGGTCTGGACGTTTCTCATAGGTGCCCGTGTTTCAGACTTTATACAAGATTTTTTAACTGCGATAGAGCAGTATGAACCAGTCGTTACAGGTCCCATAGAAAGTATCATATGGAATGGGGCTTTCACCGGATTTGTAGCCGGGGTAACTCTCATAATCCCATATGTGCTACCATTTTACTTAATACTTGCATTTATTGAGGATTCTGGATACTTGACTAGAATATCATTCATGCTCGATCGCGGTATGCATAAGCTTGGATTGCATGGTAAGGCAGTCATTCCCCTGATCCTCGGGTATGGTTGCAATGTGCCAGCGGTTTACTCTTGTCGGATAATGGAAACCCCAAAGCAAAAAACACTCCTGGCATACTTGGTTACACTAATACCCTGCACAGCAAGGACTATCGTTATTTTAGGATTGGTAGCTACATTTGTCAGTATTTGGTGGGGTATGGCGCTATATGTATTTGATATACTGCTCATTATCGTGGTAGGTCGCATAGCGTTCAAGGTAATGCCTGGAGAGTCTGTTGGTCTTATCATAGAGATGGCAGATTATCACATCCCCTCTCTCAAAGTTATATTCAAACAGACGTGGGCACGCACCAAAGCATTGATTATGATCGTATTCCCGGCTTACATAATCGGCAGCGCGGTAGTGCAAGCACTATATGCATTGGGAGTACTAACTCCTATTAATAATGTGCTAATGCCACTAACGGTCTGGTGGCTTGGATTGCCAGCAGTATCTGGCATATTATTGATATTCGGAATCGTAAGGAAAGAAATGACTCTATTAACACTAGCTGTAATTTTCCATACCACGAACTTTGCCTCGATCATGACTCCGGTTCAATTAATAGTCCTGGCGTTGGTCAGCATGATATATATCCCATGCTTATCTAATATACTGGCCCTGGCATCGGAGTTCGGGTGGAGAAAAGCTACGGTCTTAACAATAGCTGAGATTGGCACGGCAATCATGATAGGTGGTATTGCGTTTAGGCTACTAAGCCTATTTATGTGAGCAGTAAAATCTTGGCTGGAGTTGGTATCTTAAGAAGCGTAAACTCCATGAATCTTTAACCTAGGGATTTCACGATTCTTCATATAAATTATTTCAGTATAGAATTTCGATAAACCTCTTATTTTCCTTAGTTGTTTACATATTTTTTATCAGCATATAACTTAATTTAGTGGTTTTCCGAGATCTTCTATAGTTTGTTTCCTTTAGTCGAACTCTGTAGGGTTTATATTTTCGAGGAAGGGGCTTAATTCTAGTAATTCCTTCATCTGTTATCAAATTTGAGATCCACCGGGAATTTTGCATTGTCGAAGATTATCAACAATTGTTGACAGCCTGCCCACAAGGCATTTTGTGATAGAAAACGTAACATAATATTGATAAAACTATTCTGATCCAGATCAATATTATTCCCACAATCACAAATCATAACACACTTCCAAGAAAGCATATAATGAAGTTTTCCACAATAATAACATTTCTTAGTTGTGTGTTTTTCGATCAATTCTAAGCTCAGGCAAACAAAAACAGTATAATGTTGCGAAAATATATTCTACAAAAGAACTTGAAAAATTATAAGTATCTCATCAAACGCAAATTCATCAGACACAAATCAGTTGAACTTTCTCTTCAGCTAGTTGGTCCAATCTATTATAATTCCAACATAGATCTTAAGTCACCCCATAAATGTTCATTTTCTGTATTCACATAGTTTAAAATATGATATCCAACTTAATAAAATTAAAAAGTAAACATAATAAACAACGTTTCTAACTTGGAGGAAAAACAATGAAATGTTATGAATGCACATGGGACAGAAGAGATATAGACATAATTGAAATTTGCATTGCATGTAAGGGAGAAATTGAAAAGACTTAAACGATCCATGAGGAAACTCCTTTCTTGAGAAAGAAGCTACTCAATAGAGCTGAAGCCCAACCTAGTGCATATCAAATGAGTTGGCTGTCCTGCCTGTGTGATAGAGTTTGTTGAGGTAGCCAAGAATACTAAAATGTTAATATTGCTCTGAAGAAAATGGATTAAATGAAGTAGTAGATGTTTGGATTGTCTATTGAAAAAAAACTTTTGTATAGAACATGTTAAGCTGCAATATCGCGAATTAGTTGTAAATTCAAAGTTAAATTATTACATAATTTATTTGATTAGATCAGTTAGATACGCGATTTCCTTCCTTATAATTTGTTGATATCTTTGATTTTACAGAAAAATTGGCACATTGCTTATTAAGTAATTAGAGCCACATCCATAGAATAATACTCAAATTTCATAGAAGCATACTCAAATTTCATAGAAGCTATATCTTAGTCAATTAAATCGTAAATAATGGTTTAACATAATCAGTATATATATTATCGTACAAAGGTAGGAGGCTAAATTTGACAGAACATGAGGAAGTAGTGAAGAGTATAAAAAATAAAATTGGATTCAAACCCCATATACTTGAGACACTTGAAGGACTTGACCCGGAATTTCTTAGGAAGTACAAGCATTGTGATGGGAAGTTATTATCAGATGGAGCTCTATCTGCAAAAACAAAGATACTTATGGCTTTTGCGGTCGTGGCATCCAAGCAATGTGAAGCATGTGCTGTATCTCAGATGAGAAGTGCTCTTAATCACGGAGTAACAAAAGAAGAAATCATGGAAACGATGGACGTTATTTTTATCACTTCAGGGGCCCCGGCTGTAGCTGCTTGCAGAGAAGCCCTGAAACTACTGAAGTAAAAATACGTAAAACACAATTGATTTAATTTAGCACAAAAGTACGTGACTAAACTAATTTCTTACGTGCTAATTCCATCCATTTTCCCATAATTACGAATATTCTACTAATTATCTTTTTACGCTCATTAAACTAGAATGTAGCCCTTTCTCTATGATCTATTGAGAAAACCCTTGATGACTGAATCATGTTATTAAAAACAAGTTATCCAATGAATTAGAAATTTACTTTATCTATCTTTTTATGCGTCAATTCCTTTAGATCTGGTATATTTAACGATAACAAGTAGATACTTTATCGATAAACCAAACGTATGAACCCAAAAGTCACTGATTTAAATGCAAAAAAAAAATATTTTTAAGTTGTGTTTATATTTAAAAAAGATACTATACACATGCACATCTGCAAAAAGTTAAGTCCAAAGAATTAGGTTTCTTTTGCTGAGAGATCCCCCCCCCTAATAAGCAAATGAACAAATGAAATCTAAAATTTAAGCCATTAGCTTAATTATGCAATAAACCATGTTGTCTAGTTATTTTATTAATAGTATAAATAATTACGCAAAAGAGTAGTTTCGGATCTCATTTGTTACAAAATTATTTCATTTTTATTTGGTAACTATTCAATCTGAGCAAATTCTGATGAATTTATTTAATTTTCCAGTCATTGTTAGTCATGAGTGTCTATTGCATTAAAATATCTTTTTTTGAACTATTTTGGGTAGTTTGAATAATACCTTATATATATAAATTGTTTGGGAATCAACTAGGCGCTGCATTACTGAATTTACCATATTGAATCAGTTTTATAGTTGTATAGTTTTTCATTTGGAAAATGGGGGGGGGGGGTATTCTGTTGAAGCTAACAAAATTTTAATAATACATTTGCATTATGGGGTTCATTTGGTGAAAGGGATTCAAATTGGAATAAGGTATTGATTTGATGAAAGATATTTATTTGATAAAAGCCATTAATTTTGGAAAGGGTGATAAATAATTGGTTCCAGTGGACACTTCACTTTTTGACTTTCCAGAAAATGCTGGCCTAATTCGAGATATTAGTGTATTATCTCATGAATATATCCCGGAAAGGATTATTGGTAGAGATGATGAAATACAAAAAGTTGCGTATTTAATGAAACCTATTTTTAGGCGGGGATCTCAAAATAATGCATTGGTATTTGGTCCTTCTGGATGTGGGAAAACAGTAGTTACCAAGTATGTATTAAACAGTTTACTAGCAAAACTGGAGATTAATCCCCTTTTTATTAAAGTAGATTGGGTTTATATTCACTGTAAAAAAATATATACTACAAATACAGTTTTATATACACTCATCCACCACTTGGACCCAAACACAAAACTGCCAAAATCAGGATATTCCCTTAATCATTATTATGATACTCTATTTCAATTAATGAATGCACAGAACACAGCTCTAATTGTTATTCTTGATGAAATTGATTTTTTAAAATCAGATGATGTTCTATATAATTTTAGTAGGGCCATTTCAAATGAAGAGTTGAAGGAAGGCCGTTTCATTAGTGTAATTGGACTTTCAAATAGTTTTAAATTTGAGGAAACACTTGATCCGCGTGTTCTATCATCGATGGGATTCGAGAAGCTTAGATTCCCTTCTTATTCTGCAGATCCAATTTATCATATTCTCAATGACCGTATTAATATTGCTTTTGCTCCAAGTTCTATAAGTAAAGAAACTATGATTGCATGTGCTATCGATGCTGCACAGACAAATGGAGATATTAGAAAAGCTTTGAATGTTTTAAAAGCTGCTGCAACTTTAGCAGAGAACGAAGGTGCAAGAACAATCTCAATAAGTCATATTAAAATTGCTGAACAGGAAGTTCAATTGGGAGAAATGATCGAAGCAGTGTTAGAGCTGCCTCGTCATCATAAATTAATTCTCGCAAGTATAGTGAAATTAATGACACGAAATAAGGCGGTGTATACCGGAGACGTACGTAAAATGTATGAATTACTGTGTAAACATGTGGAAGTAAAAGCAGGTGATATTACATCGGTTTCGAAGAGTATAAGTTCTCTCGAAATGCAAGGTTATATACAGTCTACTAAATTATCAATGGGTAAGAACGGAGGGGTTACAAGGGCAATATCTATTCGCGCTCAAGATATGGATCAAATAAAAATAGGGTTATATGCAGACGAAAAATTGGAAACGCTTAAAGATTATAATCCATATATATCTTCATGATGGAGCAAATTAATGTTTTCAGATCTTAATGAAATGATTAACGGGTATTTTAATTTTAATCAAAAATTGATCTTGGTAAATGTGATTAAACTTATAAGAAAACAAAAAGTTAAGAAATCAATTCCTGTATATAACATTCAGAAGTATTATTATGAGTCATGTGAAAAATTGAATGTTGAACCTCTCTCTAGGAATGATATTATACGCAATTTAAAAATAATTGAAATTGCTGGGTTAATTAAAAGGACAAGAGATAATGTAAAAATAGTTGGTCTGGAAGGGTATACGATTGAAAATTTGGAAGAAGTAATATATCAAGATCCAAAATTGATACACTTTAGGAATTACCCTGTTAATTAGGATTGTTACTTGGGGATTACTCAGGTGATTGAGGTGATTATATGGAGGAATCGACAAATTCAAAAATAGATGCGAAATGTTCATTAAATCTTAACCCTGGCTAATATTGGTTATTATAATCTTATTTCCCCGTGTTCTAATTATTAAATTTTTTTAGTCAGCTGATTAATTGGTTACTGTCTTCTTGAAGAATTATCTTTGTATTTCTTTAATTTCCCTTTATAATAAGCATTTTTCCCAGTTAATTACTGCTTTGGAAGTTCAGGAAGATAAAACAAATATCTCTAAATTTTCTTAAAATCAGTTTTTTAGAAATGATTCTTCATTTTTTCTTGATAAATCAACTTGAGAATCTTAAGGTTATGCAGTTGTTTTTTGAATCCTCTGATTAGCTCATGATTTTCTATCTATTATGCCATGACATTTATATCCAACTTATTACATGCTATCTTTTTTTGTTTAGGTTCGATATATATCTCCTTTTTTTGGATTAATTTTGTAGAGGTTTATCAACTTTGCATGTCCAGAGTGTGAATGGATAAAAGTAGTTCTTGTTTATTCCATTTTTGATGTTCACATCAGATCAATCGAGTTGTAGGTACACTACCGCGATCTTCTTTTGTAGTTGTCAATCTTTCTTTTTCTGAATGACCAAACTGTGGTAGTTTCTGGTAAATACTCAGGAAATTCAGGAAATTCCCTGAAGAAATTAGATCAATACATTATTTCTCAAGTTCAACATAGTAAAGACCATGTTATTGCTGTGAAACAAGAATTTGATGCATAATTATTACAGAGCGGATGTTCTGCCTTCGAAACTGTTTTGTTAAATATCTGGGCTTAAAAATAGTACGAAAAGATTTCCAGTCAATTAAGGAATCAATTTCAGGAATTTTGTATCCAACTGGTTGAAGATGTTTGTATTCTTTCTTCAGAGCTAAATCAGTAGGAGTTTTCATATGCAAATAATGATAAATTTTGGTTATATCATAAGATATCAATAAGACTCTCATGATTGGGAAATGTACCTAAGTGGTGAAAACTTCCTTATTTGTAAAGAGCACTTGTATGTTCTATTATAATGAGAAAGCTTTGCACCTTTCCTCAAAAATGTTAATTTATGAAATAAATATAATCTGAGAAAAGAATAGGTGGAGTTTAGCACAACTCCACCCACCTCCGCGCCCCCACGCGTTCAAAACCCCTCAAAAAGAAATGATTTCGTAACAGCCGAAATTTGATCAGATGTTCTCACAGAACGACTGATGGGCTGTCACCACCCCCAAAATGTTCTATTTTATCTCACATGAGACAAAATAGAATACAAGTTCAAACAATATAAAGGTAACGTAATTAAAAAATAATGAAAGCAAAATTGCAAAAAGGCATACATGTTAAATTATAGTGAACATTAATGATTAATAAAAAAAGTTTTAGAATTTAGATGATACCACAAATTAATAACAAAGGAGACATCATGCGTAATATACATATATATAAATTTTGATCCTGTACTTGTGAAGTTTCCGAGTTAATATGATGAGCAACCTTAGCATTATATTATACACTTGAAAGTATATTAAAGACATTTATGTGATTACTTGAATTACATTATTCAGATCAACCCCCTCATCAATCAGAAAGCAATTCAGTTTTCAATAGTGGTTTAAGTTTGTTCTCATTTTGCGAAGGTTGAATATCTGTATAGTGTTTTATAAATTTCACTCAATATTTCATGAATTTACTCAAAATTATAGGTAGAAATTTATTTTTTGTAGACATCCTTCAGATGCATACAAATGTATAATTTGTTTGCTTATTTATCCACTATTATTCATTTAATTTAGGTTATTTTTAAGCTATTGTTATATTCAGAAAATAGATGTATTCCTGAGCACATTTGCAGAAGATTAAATATGTAAAGCATATTGATTTTGTAGTAAAACCTCTGTATCGATGAGGGTACGAAAAATAGATACTTTGTTAGCATAACCATTGAATTTTAGTTTTTTTTGTATTTTACATAATTTTTGGGCCGCATACACAATGTACTTTTTAAAAACTGATTTCGATAGTTTTTTTCGTGAGAGGATTTATTAATTTTTAAAAAGACGTAACGATTAAGTTTACCAAAAATCAGTTGAATTATATCCATTTTGACGCAATAGATACTTTTGATTCCTAATTAATAAAAATAATTAAAATGGGAAAAAGTTGATAGTTAACAAATACAAGCCCATCGAAATTTGCTCAATTAATCTCAGTAAATATGGTATTGACATTGTTTTTTCCAGTCTTAATAGTTAAAACAAAATATATTTACGCATAAAATATAGTATTATTTAAAAGGACTACTATAGTTTTCAGTGTATGTATTCATGCATTTGAGAAGCGAAATCAGCCAAACAATTTTCCCACAAATATTTTGATTTAATAAGATAATATTTCAGGATTTTTTTTGCTCACTTAATCTTTATAAATCGAATAGTTATCTTTCTAATCTAAATTTCTCTTTTAATTATATACGATTGATATATATACTTAGGTTATATAATTAAAAGTTAATTTCAGTTATATATCCTCACAGTTGTATAATTTACAGATACACTCCCTTAAATAAAACTAATATTAATTTTTAGTTTACAAATGTGATTTGATTTTTACTTTTTAGTTTTTTTAAAATAGAGGCTATCTGGCATATGTTTCGATAAGCAAATATTTAGGAGTCCATGAATGGTAAAACAAATATTTTGTGCAATTAATAACATGTTAACCGTTTCAATACTAATCTTTCTCGTAGTATCATTAACATCTGAAGTGGTAAGTGGAAGCTCTAATTTCACAAACAATTCTGCTCCGTCATCATACTCAGGCAAATATTTTGTTCCTTCGTCAAATTCGAGTAGTGGTTATATCAAAATTATTGATTTGATAAACGTTTCAGTAAAAGTTTCTGTTTCGATATTGCATATCATGGAACTTTATATTCTGTCATTAGGTTCAAGTAACTGTCATATTCCAACTTCTTATCTAATGGGCAGTTTTGTTCCTTCATCTTATTTGGGCAAAAATTCTGTTCCGGTCTCTGATACTATGAAAGGTTCTATGCAATCATCTTATTTAGGACAAAATTCTGTTCCGGTCTCTGATACTATGAAAGATTTTGTGCCGTCATTAAACTCAGGCAAAGATTCTGTGATGATCTACAATCGAATGAAAGATTATGTTCCGCCTTCAAATTCAGGTAGTGATTATATTGTTCCATCGGGTTACAGTAAAGGATTTTCTATATTATCTAATTCAGGCAAAAGATCAGTCCAACCATCTAATTTAGGAAAAGAATTCATTGAATCATCTAATTCCTATAAAAACGTTGAGAAACCATCTTATTCACTTAAATTTTCCGCTAAATTATCTAATAGATTTAAAAAATCTGTTAAGTCATCTTATCCATGTAAAGGATCTATTAAATCACCAAATTGTAGTAAAGGATCTCTAAAATCATCAACGAGTCCTCATTTCCCAGAAAAACATATTGGAAATAGGATTATGGAGACTTAATCACTTCAATAACCTGAAAACCTGTACATAGTATGATTTAAATAAACCTCCGATTCTAACGAATTACTTATGTACAATCTGTAAAAAAACAGCCAAAAATCTATGTTTATCTAAAGCCTATATATATATTATAGCAGAAAATTAAAACTGTAAAAAGCAAACAACTGCATAAAAATCGACCTAGCATCTAAGATTCACTTGAATTTACTTTTTCTTTCCCTTGAAAAACAGATTCAAACCTTCATCAATCAGAAAAATCAGAATCAATTGAATTACCGAGAGCTAAAGATCACGACTATACATTTTTTCCGATTCATTTTTTTTTTAAGAAAAAAACGCTTCATGCATCAACTGTATGCATCCATAAGTTATTTGAATATACATATTCGCAGTACAATAAGGTTAGCAAGTGACTTGCCGACATCCCCTTATAAACATAATAGGAATGCAACTAAGGGACAACCAAAAACAATGCAATCAAAATAAGAGCTGTTAGCAAAAATATCATCAATACCACCAAATCTGTTTTTTTCCATTGAGTGATATTTTCTAACATGCACTTAGCTATAAAAGTTTATAAGAGGCTTTCTTTTATCACTTGAAAAAGAAGTTCAAAAACTCATCAATGAGAAGGTAATTGACAAAAATGGGTGAGGATAATTAAAATCTCAAGTGTAAATTTTTGTAACAAGGATAATTCCTAGTGTTGTAAGGTGCCAAGGCTAAGTAAATTACAAATGCTATGACCTGTCCCTTATGCATAGGAGAAAACAAGCGTGAACAAAGTTATAGCATCAAATACTTCACTTACTTTTTCACTGTGATGTAATTATGCACCGTTTTAGTGTTATTGCAGTTGACTGCATTTTTTACCGTTAAGCTGACTGTGTACTTCCCAACTTTAGTGTATTTATGCACTGGATTCTTAGCTGTTGAAGTCTTTCCATCTCCAAAACTCCATCTCCATGAATTGGGCATCCCTGTGCTCTTATCCTTGAAGGCTACTTTCACTGGCATTTTTCCTAAAGTAGGAGATCCAAAAAATGCAGCAACGGGTGGAGAGACGATAAATTGCTCGCTGGCTTGTGGCTTATTTCCTACATTAACTGTAGCTGTAACATTGTTCGTAGCTGTGTCAATTACAGAAACATTGTCGTCGCCGTTATTTGCCACATATACTTTCTCTCCATCCAGACTGACTGAAATCCCTACAGGCTGCTGTCCTACCTTTACAGTGGCTGTGACATTATCTGTAGCTGTGTCAATTACAGATACGGTGTTATCTGGAACACTGAAATTACCAACGTTTGTTACATATACTTTTGTTCCCTCCGGGTTGACGACAACTCCAACAGGGTTACTTCCTACATTCACCGTGGCTACAATATCGTTTGTGCTCGTGTTAATTATAGAGACATTGTCATCTAAACTGTTCGTCACATATACCTTTGTTCCAGTGGGGTTGATTGCAATTCCTTCGGGGAAGCGTCCTACAGGTACAGTGGCTGTAACAGTATTTATGGCTGTGTCAATTACAGAAACATTGTCATTCCAACTATTAGTAACATATACTTTTTTCCCATCTGGGCTAACTGTAATTCCTTTAGGAAAGCTTCCTACAGGCACCGTATCTGTAACAGTATTTGTAGCTGTGTCAATTACATGTACAGAAAAGTGGTTCTCCTCTTTATTTGAGTGCTTTCTACCCTTGCAGGTTTTTGTCACACAACCCTTGTAGGTATTAGTTACATATACCTTTCCGCCATCCGGACTGACTGCAACTCCAAAAGGAAAATATCCTATCGGATCAACTCCTATAGGTACAGTACCTGTTATATTTTTTGTGGCTGTGTCTATTACAGAAACATTATCAGCACCATTATTTGCTACATATACTTTTTTTCCATCTGGACTGACTGCAACTCCAAAAGGATGGCTTCTTACAGGTACAGTGGCGGTAACAGTATTGTTTATTGTATCAATTACAGAGACGTTGTCGCTTTCGTGGTTCGTAATATATGCATATGGGGTAGTGTGCGAATTCTTTTGTTCGCTAGATGCCAATGCACAAGACGAGCTAATAATTATAAAATAAACTAAGGTTACTGAAGTCACAAATATTAAAAAACTACCTTGATTTTTCATTTATTCCCATCCACTCTTTCCATATCATTTACTTTGTCGCGTTTGTTAGTTATTTTATTGGGCGAATTAATATCTAATAATATATATGTATACAGGTGTATAAAAATAATTTCTGATACAAATTTATAATAATTCAGCTTGACTTCGTCAGATTTCCTTTAGGCATCTGTCAAGGAGTATGATTTCATAATTAGGAATTTATTTTAGTTTAATATACCAAAGCTTGCTGTGGGAATGGAAAATTCCCTACGAACCGTAAAGCTATATCTCGGTAATCATTATCGAAATCCGGGGATATTTGGTAGAATTTATATTAAAAAATGGGTAAATTTAAACTAACTGAAGTGCAAAAAATTGAATCGTTATTGACCTATTTATTCCTTTAAAAAGAAAGTTTTTAAGGCATTTCATACACAAGATTTCTGAAAAAAAGTATATACATCCGGCAATTAATTCTCCGCGAAATCCCATCGATTATTTAATTCTGTACTATGACAAAAATCAGGCAATTGGTTAAGATCAAGTAAAGATGCTTCCTCTAAAAAAATACTTATTTAAAAATTTTATGACATTTGTAGCATCGATAACCACCCAAAAGAACTCTTCGGTTAATGTTGGATACACCACAAAATGGCTACCTTTTGATAATTTTAGTTGTAGTCACTGTTATTTTTCATTAACTCTCGAATTATTGATATAGGGATTATATTAACATACAATTATTAATATATAGTGTATGTTATGCATGTACTTGTTTATACATTTGAAAATATTATTTACTACTATAAGAACATCTCAGATTAAAAGACGATCAAAGATTCAAGGATATGGCTTAAAAAATCAATACTTAATATAGTAATATTTATTTTGGTTCAAGATCGATTAATTACAAATGGAGAGTACAGAAAAAAAAAACCTTCAAGGAGCGAATCTTCTAGGGGCTAATCTTCAAGGAGCTAACTTTGTAAGGGCTAACCTTCAAGAGGCTAACCTTCAAGAGGCTAACCTTCAAGAGGCTAATCTTCAAGAAGCTGACCTTCGAGGAGCTAGCCTCGAGAAAGCTAATCTTATAGGAGCTAATCTTCAAGGGGCTGACTTTTCAAATGCTCATCTCTTGGATAAAGGAGCTAACCTCCAATTGGCTAACCTCCAAGGTGCTAACCTTCAAGGATCTATCCTTCAATTGGTTAATCTACAAGGTTCTAACCTTCAAAGTTCCAATCTTCAGGGATCTAACATTCAGATGGCTAACCTTCAAGGATCTAATCTTCAAGGAGCTAACATGCAAATGGTTAATCTTTATGGAGCTGACCTTCGAGGTGCTGACCTTCGAGGTGCTGACCTTCAAGGTGCTGATCTCCAAGAGGCTGACCTTCAAGGTGCTGATCTCCAAGAGGCTAACCTCCAAGGATCTAACTTTCAAGGGTCAAACCTTCAAGGATCTAGTCTTCAAGGAGCTGACCTTCAAGGATCTAACCTTCGAGAGGCTAACCTTCAAGAAGCTAACCTCCAAAAGGCTAACCTCCAAGAAGCTGACCTTCGATGGTCCAATTTATATAAAGCAAAAAATTTATCTTTTGACCAGCTCTTTAAAGTGAAAACACTTCATGGTGTAAAATTAGACGAAGAGCTCCTTATATCACTAAAAGAAAAATATTCTACACTTTTTGAATTACCTAATTAATAATTGTTTTAAAAAATATATCTGAATAAAATGTACACAGCTGATAATAACTAAGTACAAAATAGATTTTAACTACTTAGCCTACCAAATAAATAAGCTGTTTGATATCTATTTTGATACAATAGATACTTCTTGTGACTAACTAGTAAAACTAGTAAAAATGAAAAACACCATCAATAACCAGCAATTAAATAAAATTAGCTCACTGAAATCTGTTCATTGAATATTAGTAACAGTGGTTATGGATATTTTTTGCTCAGTTTAAGTTTTTGCCTTTGCACTATAAAATGAAACTGTTTCATACAAATAATTGTGTCTATAAAATAAGAGATCAGATTATTTTTTAGTATGGAGTCAGCAAATTTTATTTGGAAAACTAGACTATAGTTTATCATATTTTATTAAATATGTATTTCTTATTTATAATTACATTTGTATTATATCCTTCGAATCGTAATATATGGATAATGTAATTTGAAACCACTTTTCATTAGCATATGCGACTCTGGTCCAAAATCTAATGATTTTTACATTTTATGTTTAAAGAGCTGAATTCGTAAGAAGGAATCATCCTCCAATCAAAATCACCATTCGATATTTGGAAAACTTCAATCCAGAAGTATAATTATAGGAGTTGTCACAAATTGTAAAATCGAGTGATTTTTAATTTTACGTTCATCACTAGATTTTGGTATTGAATCGGTATATGCTGTGAGGATATAGAGATTTTCGATCAACCTCTGCTTTTCACAATTCATATGGATACCATTTATAAGCACGTGATAAAATTTAGTGGTTTATCAAAATTTTCTATAATTTAGTGATTATTTCATGACTTATATATTTAACAACTACTTATTTTGCTGTTAACCTACGTAAGTTCTAAACCAATTATATCGTATCAAATTGAATAAAAGGGGAGTGGAAATAAATGTTGAAAAAATCATATAGTGGAATGAAAAAAGTACTGGCTATTTCTATAGCAGTCCTTTTTGTTGTATCGTTCACTGCTGTAGCAGCTAGTGCAGAACGTGAAGGTCATCATGGTCACGGTGGCTTTGGCTTTGGCGGCTGCGGAGGAGGGGGCGACTGCGGAGGATGTGGGTGTGGATATGGATGGGGCTATCCATGTGTCCTCGTCCCGTATTGTGGGTATGTGTGGAATCCCTGCACCAACATGTTTGTCTGGACATGTTAATAAGAAGGACTTGTAACAAATAATAACTTTAAAGAAAATGTAGATGAGAGTCTTACTGCTGATGTACCTTTTGTTGGATAGTACATTAAAATTACAAACGATATTTCATCAAACTAAAAGTAAGACTCTTAAATTAATTACAATCCAGAAATATATTATAGCCTACTTCCTGTATATACACTAAAATGCCATCTATTTTCTTAATATGATAAAAGCTTAAAAATAAGTATAACTTCCAATGAATAATAGTGGGCAAATAGGCAAATAAGTTCTACATCGTCGTACATCAGCAGAATTTTAGGTATAGGACTCTTGCTAATGAAATTACACACCTGAGAAGAAAAATCAAGCACAAGTAAGTTTTGCGTCGTCATTATAATTGATAAAATTCAAAGTTTTATTCTGTGAGAATTCTTTGTTTTTCTCAGTTTAAGAGCGTAACTTTTGTGAGTTTTAGATATGCCATTTGATATCCTCTTCTCTAACAGTTGAAGGTAAATTTTTAGAATCCATAACGTAATAATCAACTTGTGATTATTCGAAAACTGAAGCAAGAAATAACAGTTAGACTATGGAGAACTCAAAAAGAGTATTTGAAAAAATACTATTGGAAAGAACATACACTATGGCTTGCTAGATATTTTGCATCTTCTATCGGCAATGTTAGTGAAGTGCAGCCGAAAATTACATGCGGAACCAGGGTTGGAGTTGACGCTTACAGCCACTGGGCTGAAGGCCCAGTGGTTTTACGCTTTATCCTATTAAAATAGAGATTTTTGTTTATTTCAGCCGAATTCTTGTTGATGGTACTATTGCTATTAGTATTTAAAAATTTAGTAACTATACAGGTACACTATTAGTATTACCGTTGGTATGTTTGCCACCTGCGCCAGTTTGAGAACAACCATCGCCGCTGCAGGAACCATTGCCACCGCAGCCAAAGCCACC
>Ga0187879_10000475_pt1 | contig 26332 bp, 21 predicted proteins | sample June2016WEW_19_1_FD_132423 | JGI IMG/M metagenome (GOLD analysis project Ga0187879, IMG submission 132423) | Peatland microbial communities from SPRUCE experiment site at the Marcell Experimental Forest, Minnesota, USA - June2016WEW_19_10 | ecosystem: Environmental > Terrestrial > Soil >... | reverse complement strand
TGACGACGTTTGCCACGTTTTCGATCAGCCGATTCATGCTTTCGGCGAGCTGCAGCGCGAAGCCGTTCTTGCCGGCCGTCGAGAGCCGCTGGTCTAAATGTCCGTCCGTCACAGCCGCCACGACACCCTTGATTTCTTCGAGCGCGCGTCGGTCGGTCTCGCCACGCACGCGCTCATCTTCGCGGTGTTGCCGGTCGATGGCCGCCCGCTCGCGCAACTGCGTCTGCGTCGTGGACAGGCCGGCGAGCATCTGACCAATCTCGTCGCGGCGCGTCGTATCGATCGTATTATCGAGCTGTCCGTGGCCGATATTTCCCAGCAAGGTGATCGTGTCGTGCAGCGGGCGAGTGATTGCGCGGGTCATTGCTACGGCAATCGTGATGCCGATCGCGGCAGCGGCGATCAACAGCAACATGACCGTGCGGCGGGCCGCTGCCGCCGTGGCGAAGGCCGTCTGCCGGGCGCGCTCCGCATCGTCGTTGCCGTAGTCGATGAGTTTACGCAGCGCAAGACTGGCGTCGTCGAATTTTACCTTGGCTCCGCCGATCAGTACTTTCTGCGCGTCGCTCGCCAATCCGTCCTCGGCAATCGCGATCGCGCGCTCCTGTTCCTTTTTGTAAATCTTCCACTTGGCGTCGGCATCCGACCATAGTGCCTGCTGATCGGGAGAATGAATCAGCGGCAGGTAGGCCTCCACGTTCGTCTTCATGTGTGCCTCCACGTCCGCCAGCGTTTTACTCGACTCCCCCGCCCCGGCGGCATTATTTAGCTGCAGCCGCGTGAGGATTTCGAGCGCCGCGGACCGGCTTTGTGCCGCATTCGTGTCGATCGCGGAGATTCGATAGACGCTCGCCAGCGCCTGACTTGCGATCAAATCGGTTTGATGCGCGAGCTCGCCGAGCTTCGCGTCGGAGGTGATGCCGATAACCGCCGCAAATGCCAACACCAGCACAAAGGCGATCAATAATTTGGCGCCGATTTGCAGGTTCTTGATCAATTTGGACACAGCGAGCACGGACCCTCGATTTCTTGGAATATGATTGGCTTCAGGACCCTTACGGCATCGCAGGCGCCCTCCAAATCGCTTATCGGCATGGAGTGGGCGGGCTTTAACCGAAGATGCGCTCCGCATCACAGTGCCGGCGCATAGGCCGGGCATGCCCGATGTCGCGTTCGGACCCGAATTGTGCGCACCGCATACCGATCGGCGCGGCTATTTCTGGGTAATATATCAGCCTATGATAGGCGTCAACGATTTACGAGTTCACGATTCCTATGACTAATTCTTCACTGCGGCGTGTGATTCCTATCAAGGTCGAGCCGGCCTCTTTGCTCAACGCCGAGCAGCGCGCGGCGGTGGAAAACGCATGTCAGCGCCTCAAGGAGCTGCCCGGGGCGCTGTTGCCGATATTGCACGCAGTGCAACAGGCATTGGGATTCGTGCCCCATGATGCGGTGCCGTTGATCGCGCGCGCGCTGAATTTATCCCTTGCGGAAGTGCACGGGGTGCTGAGCTTTTACCATTATTTTCGCGAGCATCGCGGCGGCCGCCACGTGGTGCATTTATGTCGAGCGGAGGCCTGTCAGGCGCTCGGAGCGGTAGGCTTGGAAGCGCATGCCAAGCGCAGTTTGGGCATTGATTTCCACGGTACCACCGCCGACGGCGCGATCAGCTTGGAGCCGGTCTATTGCCTGGGCAATTGCGCCTTGGGACCCTCGATGATGATCGACGAGCAATTACAGGGTCGCGTCTCGACAGCGCGTTTCGATGCCTTGATCGCGCAGGCGCGTGCGGTTGTAAAACCATGAGCGCGTTGAAAATATTCGTGCCTGGGGATGCCGCTGCGCGAGCCGTGGGCGCCGATGAGACGGTGCAGACGATTGCGGCGGAAGCCCTGCGCCGCAAGATCGACATCGAGATCATCCGCATCGGTTCACGGGGTCTGCTGTGGCTCGAGCCGCTCGTGGAGGTCGAGGTCGCGGGCCAGCGCCATGCCTACGGGCCGGTGGCGGCCGATCAAGTGGCGGGTTTATTCGCGGCGGGATTTGCATCAAGAGCCCTGCCGGCGTGCAGCCACCCTTTGGCGCACGGACTGACCGAGGAGATTCCCTACCTCAAAAAGCAGCAGCGGCTCAGCTTTGCGCGCGTCGGGATCATCGATCCGCGCTCGCTTAGCGATTATCTGTCCCATGGCGGCTACCGCGGTTTGGCCGCAGCGCTTGCGATGCAACCCGCCGACATCGTCGCCAGCGTCAGTGCCTCGGGGCTGCGCGGTCGCGGCGGCGCCGCGTTTCCCGCGGGCATCAAATGGAAAACCGTGCTCGGCGCCGCAGGGAGCCCGAAGTACGTCGTATGCAATGCCGATGAAGGGGATTCGGGCACATTCTCGGATCGGATGCTCATGGAGGGCGACCCCTTCGTCCTGATCGAGGGCATGACGATCGCGGCGCTCGCGACCGGGGCAACGCGCGGCTACATCTATTTGCGCTGGGAATATCCGGATGCAAAGCGGGCGCTCGAGGCCGCGATCGCAGCCGCCTACGCGGAGCACTACTTGGGGGATGACGTCCAAGGCAGCGGCAAAGGCTTCGATTTGGAAGTGCGCATGGGCGCCGGCGCGTACATCTGCGGCGAGGAGACCTCGTTGCTCGAGTCCTTGGAGGGCAAGCGCGGACAGGTTCGCTTCAAACCGCCGCTGCCGGCGATCGCCGGGCTGTTTGGCAAACCCACGGTCATCAACAACGTCATCACGTTCGCCTCGGTGCCGATCATCCTCGATCGCGGGGCTGCGTACTACCAGCACTTCGGTATGGGGCGCTCGCGCGGCACGCTGCCGATGCAACTGGCCGGCAATGTGAAATACGGCGGCTTGGTCGAGATTGCCTTCGGCATGAGCCTGCGCGAGTTGCTCTATGAGTACGGCGGCGGAACCTTGAGCGGACGGCCGATTCGTGCGGTGCAGGTCGGGGGGCCGTTAGGCGCCTATTTACCGGAATCGCAATTCGACACCCCGCTAGACTACGAGGCATTTGCCGAGATCAAAGGGATGCTCGGTCACGGCGGCATCGTGGTATTCGATGACAGCGTCGACATGGCGGCGCAGGCTCGCTATGCGATGGAGTTTTGCGCGATCGAGTCCTGCGGTAAATGCACCCCCTGTCGCATCGGCTCGACTCGCGGGGTGGAAGTGATCGACCGCTTGGTGGCCGGACAGAATGCGCCCGCGCAGGAGCTGCTGTTGCGGGACCTATGCGAGACCTTGACCCATGGTTCGCTCTGCGCGCTCGGCGGTCTAATCCCCTACCCCGTGCTCTCGGCTTTGAACCATTTTCCCGAGGATTTTGTCAAATCACCGCGGGCGCACGCGTCTGCTTGAAGTTTCTTTTGCGAGGTCTTGCCCATGTTGTCCATTGTCGAACAGGATTACGGTACCCCGGAGCGCAGCAGCGCAAAGCTCGTGACCCTTACCATCGACGGGCGCGAAGTGACGGTGCCCGAGGGCACCTCGGTCATGCGCGCGGCAGCGCTCTCGGAGATCAAGATCCCCAAGCTCTGCGCCACCGAGCAATTGGAAGCGTTTGGCTCCTGCAGGCTGTGCCTCGTGCAGATCGATGGCATGAAAGGACTGCCCGCCTCGTGCACGACGCCGGTGGCGCAAGGCATGAAGGTGCGCACGCAGAACAAGCAACTCGCCGATGTGCGCCGCGGCGTCATGGAACTGTACATCTCGGATCACCCCTTGGACTGCCTGACTTGTCCGGCGAACGGTCACTGTGAGCTGCAGGACATGGCGGGCGTCGTCGGCCTGCGCGAGGTGCGCTATGGCTATGAGGGCGCCAATCACCTGAGCGCCCCGAAAGACACGAGCAATCCCTACTTTACGTTCGACGCCAGCAAATGCATCGTCTGCTCGCGGTGCGTGCGCGCCTGCGATGAGCAGCAAGGCACCTTGGCGCTGACGATTCAGGGCCGCGGCTTCGACTCCAAAGTCGCTGCGAGCCAAAACGTGTCGTTCATGGATTCTGAGTGCGTATCGTGCGGCGCCTGCGTGCAGGCCTGTCCGACCGCGACGCTCTCGGAGAACACCTTGATCGCGAAAGGCCAGGCCGAACACAGCATCACGACGACCTGCGCATACTGCGGCGTGGGCTGCTCGTTTCGCGCCGAGATGCAGGGCGAGGAAGTCGTGCGCATGGTGCCGAACGCGGATGGACATGCGAATCACGGCCACTCCTGCGTCAAGGGACGCTTTGCGATCGGCTATGCGACGCACGCCGATAGGATCCTCAAGCCGATGATCCGCGCAAAGATCTCCGACGCTTGGCGCGAGGTCTCATGGGAGGAAGCGATCGGCCATGCGGCCAGTGAACTGAAGCGCATCCAAGCCAAGTATGGCCGCAATTCGATCGGCGGCATCACCTCTTCGCGCTGTAGCAACGAGGAGACCTACTTGGTGCAGAAGCTCGTGCGAGCGGGCTTCGGCAACAACAATGTCGACACCTGCGCCAGGGTGTGTCATTCCCCGACCGGGTACGGCCTCAAGAATACCTTGGGCGAGTCGGCCGGCACCCAAAATTTTGATTCGGTCATGAAATCCGATGTGATCCTCGTGATCGGCGCAAATCCCACCGACGGCCATCCCGTATTTGCCTCGCAGATGAAGCGCCGCCTGCGACAGGGTGCACGGCTGATCGTCGCCGATCCGCGCACGATCGATCTGGTCCGCACGCCGCACATCCAAGCGGACCATCACTTGAAGCTCCGGCCCGGCACCAACGTCGCGTTGATCAATTCCCTCGCCCACGTGATCGTCACCGAGGGGCTCGTCAAGGAAGAGTTCGTGCGCGCCCGCTGCGAGGTCGACTCCTTCGAGAAGTGGCGCAGCTTCATTGCGCTCGCGAAGAATTCTCCCGAAGCGATGCAAGAGGTCACGGGCGTGCCGGCAAGTGAGGTGCGCGCAGCAGCGCGGCTCTACGCCACGGCCGGCAATGGGGCCATTTACTACGGCCTCGGGGTCACCGAGCACAGCCAAGGCTCGACCATGGTCATGGGCATCGCGAACCTTGCGATGGCCACGGGCAATATCGGACGCGAGGGCGTGGGCGTCAATCCTTTGCGCGGCCAGAACAATGTGCAAGGCTCCTGCGACATGGGCTCCTTTCCGCACGAGTTCCCCGGCTATCGTCATGTCTCGGATGACACGGTGCGCCATTTGTTCGAGGGCGCATGGGGCGTCAGTTTGCAGAACGAGCCGGGCTTGCGCATTCCGAACATGTTCGAGGCGGCGCTCGATGGAGAGTTCAAAGGCCTCTATATCGAGGGCGAGGACATTGCGCAATCGGATCCCAACACGCAGCACGTCACGGCTGCGTTGACGTCGATGGAATGCATCATCGTGCAGGACTTGTTCTTGAACGAATCGGCGAAGTTCGCGCACGTGTTTCTGCCGGGCTCCTCGTTCTTGGAGAAGGACGGAACCTTCACGAACGCCGAGCGGCGCATCTCGCGCGTTCGCAAAGTCATGCACCCCAAAGGCGGCTATGCCGATTGGGAGATCACCCAACTGCTCGCCAACGCCGTGGGCTACCCGATGCACTATGGTCATCCGTCCGAGATCATGGACGAAATCGCACGCCTGACGCCCACCTTCACGGGCGTCAGCTTTGCACGTCTCGATGAATTGGGCAGCATCCAATGGCCCTGCAATGCAGCGCATCCCGATGGCACTCCGACCATGCACGTCGATGAGTTCGTACGCGGCAAGGGCAAGTTCTTGGTCACCGACTACGTGCCGACCACCGAGAAGGTCAACGCCAAGTACCCGCTGATCTTGACGACGGGGCGCATTCTGAGCCAGTACAACGTGGGCGCGCAGACGCGGCGCACCGAGAACAACCGCTGGCACGACGAGGATCGCGTGGAGATCCATCCGCACGATGCGGACGAGCGCGGCATTGCCGAGGGCGATTGGGTCGGCATCGCGAGCCGCGCCGGGGAAACGGTGCTGCGCGCGAGAGTCACCGAGCGGGTGCAGCCCGGAGTGATTTACACGACCTTCCACTTCCCCGAGTCCGGTGCCAATGTCATCACGACCGACAATTCGGACTGGGCAACCAATTGTCCCGAGTACAAAGTCACCGCCGTTCAGGCGACGCGCGTCACTCAGCCCTCCGTGTGGCAGAGGCGCTTCCGCGAGTTCAGCGAGACGCAAGAGGGGCTCTTGAAGAGCGCGGGCGCCGATGTATTCGTCGGCAAGTAGCCGCTCGTCATGAGCGACGCTCGGCACCTCGTGCAGATGGCGAACGACATCGGCAATTTCTTTCGCTCGGAGCCGAAGCGTGAGGAGGCCATCGCCGGCATTGCCAATCACATCGCCAAATTTTGGACGCCGCGCATGCGTGATAAGCTGCTCGCGCATATCGATGCGCACGGCGCCGACGGCCTCGATGAACTGCCGCGCGCCGCGATCAGCGATCTCGCGGCGCACGTAGCCGCCAAAGCGCGCCCCGAACCGCCGGGCGGCGACGGCTAGTGAATTCGATGCCGGGTTGATGCGCTAAAGGTCGGCCAGCGTCCGGACGTGCGCAACCGCGCTGCGGCCCAGCGCCGACAGGTTATAGCCGCCTTCGAGCATGGACACGATGCGCCCTTGGGAGTGACGTGCGGCCAGCGCCATCAATTCGCGCGTGAGCCAGGCATAGTCTTCCTCGATCAGCGCCATGCCGCCCAGCAGATCCTCGCGATGAGCATCGAAACCAGCTGAAATCACGATCATCTGCGGCTTGAATTGCTCGAGCGCAGGCATCCAATATTGCTCCAATGCACTCTTCGCCGCCGCGCCGCCGCTGCCGGCGGGCAGCGGTACGTTGATCATGTTGGGCGCGGGATTGACGGTGCCGGTATTCGGATAAAACGGATGCTGAAAAAAGCTCGCCATCAGCACACGCTCGCGCCATGGGTTCGCACTGAACATATCCTCGGTGCCATTGCCGTGGTGGACGTCGAAGTCGACGATTGCGACCCGCTCGAGACCCTTGGCCTCGAGCGCATAGGCGGCGGCCACGGCAACATTATTGAAGATACAAAAACCCATCGAGCGCGTCTGCGTTGCATGATGGCCGCAGGGCCGCACGGCGCAGAACGCGTTTTGCACGCGGCCGGCCATCAACGCATCGACCGCGAGCAGACCTGCGCCCGCCGCGCGGCGCGCCGCGGCAAGGCTGTATGAATTCATCGCCGTGTCGGGATCGAGCTGCACGATCCCCTGCGACGGCGCATTCTCGAAAATCAGATCCACGTAAGCGGAATCATGCACTCGCTTGAGGTCCTCGGCGTTCGCGAGCGGCGCCTCCAAGCAGAGCAGCCCCTCCAGCAGGCCGGATGTGCCCATATGCTCGTTAACGGCCCTGAGACGATCGGGGCTCTCGGGGTGACCTGCACCCATTTCATGGCGTAGGCAATCGGCGTGGGTTATGTAGGCCGTCGTCATGCTCAGGTCCTGGGATGCTCAGAGGCCCGCAGCACGTAAGCGCGGTGTTTCGAGTAGCTCGTAGAGCCCCGCGGTTCGGCCGCGCTCTTGGATGAGCCCGCGCTCCAGATCCTGAAGCATCGACATTTTGTCGGCGCCGGTCAGCGCACTGATGGGATTGCAGCAATCATTGCCCCATAGCTTAAGCCAGATGTTCCATCGGATGTTGTCGCGCACGGGGGCCTCGAAGCGCGCCCCGATGAGCGCCTCGCTCAAGGAGAATACCCGCTGAGTTTGAATGCCGTCGGGCTCCCCGATCGTAAAGCGCTTGAATGCGTAATGCTGGACTATGCCCGGCGCAACGACCTCGCTAGCCGGGTTGGCGACACAGCCGATCACGCGCTGCGGCCCGATCGACTCCCATTGCCGCCGGTCCCGGTCGACCGACTCGACGCAGCGGCGGTCGAAACGTCCGCTCACCTTATAAAAGTACCACCACGGAACGCCATTCATCGCGGTCAGAACCGCGGTCTCCGGTCCCAACAGCGGCGCAAAGGATTGCGCGCTCTCGTAGGCTTGGTGCGCTTTGAGTGGACAGAGCACGAAATCCCGTTGACTAAACGAGTGCGGATCATCGCTGGCGGTGACCTGGGCGAGCTTTTCGTGGCCGCCGATCGCGCCCGCACCGTAGATGCAGAATTTCATAGGTCAGACAATGCGGTAGTCGATTTCCACGCGACACCTCGCAGCGGCCGCCGGCCAAAGCCAGCATTTGATGTAGGATGCGCACCGGCCAGATGGCGCGCAAAGGAAAAATTCAATGCCGAATGTACCCGTTGAGATGACGGTGGTCGAGATCGCGGCGCCCGGCGGCCCGGAACAACTGAAAGCCGCAGTGCGGCCGGTGCCGCGTCCCGGCGATGGCGAAGTGCTGGTCCGAGTCGCCGCAGCCGGCGTCAACCGTCCGGACGTCATGCAGCGACAAGGGCGCTACCCGCCGCCCCCCGGCGCCTCGGACATTCCGGGCCTCGAAATTGCAGGCGAAATCGTCGCGTTGGGAGCCAAAGTCTCAGGCTTGAGCCTCGGTGAGAAAGTCACTGCACTGCTGTCTGGCGGCGGCTATGCCGCTTACGCAGTGGCCGCGGCGCCGCTGTGTCTGCCGATACCGGCGGGTATCAGCATGGTTGAGGCCGCGGCAATTCCGGAGACCTATTTCACGGTCTGGACCAATTTGTTCGAACGCGGTCGATGCGCCGCCGGCGAGACCGTTCTGATTCATGGCGGCACCAGCGGTATCGGGACAACCGCAATCCAGCTCGCAACCGCCTGGGGGGCGCGTGTATTCGCGACGGCCGGCAGCGCCGACAAAGCGCGCGCCTGCGAGCGCCTCGGCGCGGTCCGCGGGATCGATTACCGGACTGAGGATTTCGTCGATGTGATTCGCGCGCAAACCGGGGGCAAGGGAGCGGATCTGATCCTCGACATGATCGGCGGCAGCTATTTGGCCCGCAATTTGGAGGCGGCGGCCGTTGAGGGCCGCCTAGTGGTCATTTCGCTGATCGGCGGCGCGCGTGCGGAGATCAACCTGCTGACGATCATGAACAAGCGGCTCACATTGACCGGTTCGACGCTGCGAGCGCGCACCGTGGCCCAAAAGGCCGTGGTTGCAGCCGGAGTCCAGCAGAATATCTGGCCGCTGCTTGCCGCAGGGCGCGTTCGGCCGGTCATTCATGCGACTTTTCCGCTTGCCGATGCCGGCGAGGCGCACCGTATGATGGAGACATCGCAGCATATCGGCAAGATCGTCTTAACGGTGTGAGCGGATCCCGCGAACGCGCCGGCACCTCATGACCTTCGGACGCACGGCGCGCCTGCCGAGCGGCTCGCCAGCGCAAAACGACGTCCCCGGGGAAGCGCCGCCCCGTGATATATTAGGCACCGCATTCCAAGAGGACCTCGGCCGGGTCGCGCGCTCCGCGAATCGCCGCGACCTCATCAAATCACCGCAACAATGGGAGTACACGTGCGTTCCGACATTGAGATCGCCCAAAGCGCAATCCTGAAGCCGATCGCCGAGATCGCAGCTCGTCTAGGCATCCCGGCCGCAAGCGTCGAGAACTACGGCCACTACAAGGCCAAAATAGCGCTCGACTTCATCGATAGCCTCAAGGATAAGCCCGACGGCAAGCTGATTTTGGTGACCGCCCTGAGCCCTACACCCGCGGGCGAGGGCAAAACCACGACGACGGTCGGGCTCGGCGATGCGCTCAACAAGATCGGCAAGAAGGCCGTCATCTGCCTCCGCGAGCCGAGCTTGGGACCCGTTTTCGGCATGAAAGGCGGGGCTGCCGGGGGCGGCATGGCCCAGGTCGTGCCGATGGAGGATATCAATCTCCACTTCACCGGGGACTTCAGCGCGATCGGGCTCGCGCACAATCTGTTGTCGGCACTGATCGACAACCACATCTACCACGGCAATGAATTGGGATTCGATGTGCGGCGCATCGCCTGGAAGCGCGTCGTCGATATGAACGATCGTGCGCTGCGCGAGATCGTCGTCGGTCTCGGCGGAACCGCCAACGGCTATCCGCGCGAGGACGGATTCGATATCGTCGTGGCATCCGAAGTGATGGCCATATTCTGCCTGTCACGCAGCCTCGCCGACCTCAAACAGCGGCTCGGCAACATCGTGGTCGGCTACCGGCGCGACCTGACGGCGATCCGCGCTCGCGAACTCAATGCGCAGGGCGCGATGACGGTGCTGCTCAAAGAGGCACTCAAACCGAACCTCGTACAGACGCTCGAGAACAATCCGGCGTTCATTCATGGCGGCCCGTTCGCCAACATCGCCCATGGCTGCAATTCGGTGCTCGCGACCTCGACCGCCCTGAAGCTGGCCGACTACGTCGTGACCGAGTCGGGCTTCGGCGCCGATCTCGGCGCCGAGAAATTCATTGATATCAAATGCCGCAAGTCGGGACTGCGACCCTCGGCGGTGGTGATCGTCGCGACCGTGCGCGCGCTGAAGTATCACGGCGGCTGCGATCTGAAACAGATCAATACAGAGAATCTCCCGGCACTCGAGAAGGGAATCGCCAATCTGGAACGTCACGTCAATAACGTGCGCAACCACTACGGCCTGCCTTGCGTGGTCTCGGTCAACCATTTCACGGCGGATACGAGCGCGGAGCACGCGCTGCTCGCCAAGACGATGGCGGCGCTCGATGTGCCGCTGGTGCTCGCTCGACACTGGGCCGAAGGCGGCGCCGGTGCGGTCGACGTAGCACGCAAGGTCGTCGAGATCGTGGAGCACGGCAAATCGAATTTCCGTTTCGTCTACGATGACGCGCAGACGCTCTGGGACAAGGTCAAGACGATCGCGACCAAGATCTACGGCGCCGCCGACATTTCGGCGGATGCCAAGGTGCGTGCGCAGCTCGACAAGCTGCAAGCCGACGGCTACGGGCACTACCCCGTTTGCATCGCCAAGACTCAGTACTCGTTCTCGACCGACGCAGCGGCGCGCGGCGCGCCGAGCGGGCATATCGTCAACATCCGCGAAGTTCGCCTTGCCGCGGGTGCGGAGTTCATCGTGGCCGTTTGCGGCGATGTCATGACGATGCCGGGACTGCCGAAAGTGCCGTCCGCCGATCGGATCGACATCGACGCCGAGGGCCGCATCGTGGGTCTGTTTTAGCGCGCGCGCTCACACCCCGAGGATCGTCCCAACGGCAAGATTCGTCGAGGCGCAGAACTCTGCGGCCTTGAGTTTCTTGCCGTCCTCGAGTCGAAGCGCGAATACTTCGATCTGACCGCCCTGTGCCGTCATGAATAGGCTCTGATCGGTGATCGCGGTGACTGCGCCGATGCGCCCCTTGACTTCGGAAAAAGTCCGCGCCAAGTGTTTGCGCGCATCGAACAGTTGCAACTTCTTCCCGTTCAATCGCGTCCAGGCGCCGGGAGCCGGGTTGCAGCCGCGGATCAGGTTGTAGACGATGTCCACGTGGTTATGCCAGTTGATCTGCGCTTCGGCGTCGCGACACCAACCCTCGTAACTCGCCTGGGCTTCGTCCTGCACGGTGGCGCTCGCTCGGCCGCTCATGACGAGATCGGCGGCCTCCATCAGCGCCGCGATCCCCATTGGAAACAGCCGCTCGAAATATACGCTACCAAGCGTGTCGTCGGGACCGATCGGGGTTTCCTTTTGCAGCAGCACCGGCCCTTCATCGAGGCCGTCGCTGGGTCGGAAGATCGTTAGCCCGGTCAGCGTGTCACCGCGAATGATCGGCCAGTTGATGGAACTCGGCCCGCGATAACGCGGCAGCAGCGACGGGTGGAACTGAATTGTGCCGTGACGCGGGATCGCCGTGAACTCCTCCGGGGCGAACTGCAGCACGTAGGCCATGATGCCGAGATCGACATCGAGGCCGCGCAAGGCTTCCTGCGCCTCCGCGCCCTTGAGCGATGGCAGCTGAAATAGGCGCAGGCCGCGCTCCCCGGCCGCAACCCGCAGCGGATCGGGCGCGCTGCCCGGTTTCTCGGAGGCGCAAAATACGCCGGCGACGGTATCGCCTCGCTCGATGAAGGCATCGAGCACCGCCTTGCCGAATTTTTGTTGCCCGATGATTGCAATTCGCATAGGTCACCTCCCCTCGCACGGTTAACCGCCAGCCGCGGCCGCAGTCCCCAATTCGGCCCATGAAATGCCCTCTTATGATATCTTATATATCAATAGGAGTAATCGTCGGCGTACAATCGTTAAAGCCCACCTTGGAGGGAATTCCTGATGGCTGGCCGCAATTTTCTATTCGTCCCCGGTCCCACCAATGTACCCGATCGCGTGACGCGCGCCATGATGGTCGCGATGGAGGATCACCGCTCCCCGATCTTCCCGGAACTCACGCGCGCCTGCCTCACCGGCCTCATGCCCGTGTTCAAGACCACGACCGCGAGCCCGATCCTGTTTCCCTCGTCGGGCACCGGATGCTGGGAGGCCGCCTTGACCAACTGCCTCAATGCCGGCGATAAAGTTCTCGTCTCGCGCTTCGGCCAATTCAGCCATCTGTGGGTCGACATGTGCCTGCGGCTCGGCTTCGAAGTCGAATTGCTCGAAACTGCGTGGGGGGAAGGCGCTCCCGTCGAGCGATATCTTGCCTCGCTGAGCGCCGACAGGCAGCACAAGATCAAGGCCGTTCTGGTCTGCCAAAATGAGACCGCGACCGGCGTCACGAGCGACGTCGCCGCGATCCGGCGTGCGATGGACAGCGTCAAGCATCCGGCGCTGCTCTTCGTCGATGCGGTCAGCGCGCTCGCGAGCATCGATTTTCGCATGGATGAGTGGGACGTCGACGTCTGCGTCAGCGGCTCGCAGAAGGGCTTGATGCTGCCGGCGGGACTCGGCGTGACCTGCGTCAGTCAGAAAGCGCTCGCGGCCGCCAAGTCGGCGAATTCCAAGCGCTGCTATTTCGATTACGCGGACATGGTCCAAGCGAATGCCTCGGGCTATTTTCCCTACACGCCATCGGTACCGATGCTCTACGGCCTGCGCGAGTCGTTGACCATGCTCACTGAGGAAGGCTTGGAAAACGTGTTCCGTCGTCACACCTATCTCGCCGCCGGCGTGCGCGCCGCGGTATTCGAGGGCTGGAAGCTGAAACTGTGTGCGACCGCGCCGAAGTGGTACTCGGACACGGTCTCGGCAATCATGGTGCCGGAAGGCATCAATGGCGCCGAGGTCATTGCGCGCGCCTTCAAGCGCTACAACCTCGCGCTCGGCGCCGGTCTGTCCAAGGTCGCCGGCAAGCTGTTCCGCATCGGCCACCTCGGGGATCTCAACGAACTCATGCTGATGGGCGCGATCGCGGGTGCCGAAATGGCGATGCTCGACCTTGGCGTGAAGATCGAACCGGGCAGCGGGGTCGCTGCGGCTCAAAATTATTGGCGCGCCGATTCCTCGGTCGTCGCCTCGAAAGCCGCGGACGTCAAAGCAGGCGTCGCGGCGTGATGCGCCGCGTCGTGTTCCTCGACCGCGCCTCGCTCAAGGCGAGGGTGCGCAAGCCTTCTGGTGCGACCGAATACGTCGAGCACGAGAAGACCGCGGCCGACGAAATCGTCGCACGCCTCGCGGGCGCCGAGGTCGCGATCGTCAACAAAGTTCCGCTGCGCGCGCCGACGCTCGCGCAATTGCCGCAGCTGAAGATGATCGCGGTGGCGGCAACCGGTTACGACAACGTCGACGTCGCCTATTGCAAGGCGCACGGCATCGCCGTGGCCAATATCCGCAATTACGCGGTCCATACGGTGCCGGAGCACGCTTTCGCGATGATCCTCGCGTTGCGCCGCAACTTGCTCGCCTACCGTCAGGACGTCGAGAACGGCGTCTGGAACAAGTCCGAGCAATTCTGCTTCTTCACGCACGACATCGGCGATCTGCACGGCGCCACGCTCGGCATCATCGGCGAGGGTGCGATCGGCCAAGGGACCGCCGCAATCGGCAGGGCCTTCGGAATGCGCGTGCTGTTCGCCGATCACGCGCCGCCCAAGATGGAAGGCGTGAGCTTCACGCCGCACGATCAGGTGCTCGGCGAATCGGACGTAATTTCACTGCACTGCCCGCTGATGCCGGCGACCCGTAATCTCATCGATCTCGCGGCTTTTCGCAAAATGAAGCGCAATGCGCTGCTCATCAACACTGCGCGCGGCGGCCTCGTCGACGAAGCCGCGTTGATTCAGGCGCTCGACGAGGGGCTGATCGCCGGCGCGGGCTTCGATGTGTTGACCGTGGAGCCGCCGCGCAATGGGCATCCGCTGCTCGACCTGCGGCGGCCGAATTTCATCCTCACGCCGCACGTCGCGTGGGCCTCCGATGGCGCGATGCAGTTCCTCGCCGACCAATTGATCGACAATATCGAGCGTTGGGCCGCGGGCAAGCCGCAACATCTCGTGACCTGAGCCGGGGCGCGCGGAAAATTCGCAGACATCGGCCCGTGCGGGCTCAGCACTCGCTCAATATCGCGCGAAAATCGTTGACGTTGGTCAGCGTCGGCACGGTGATCGCCGAGTCGCCGAGCGCCGCTTTCCAGCAGCTCGCGGCCGCGCTCATCGAGGCGCCAGGGTGTTGACCAAGGAGCCGATCCCATCGATCTGAACCTCCACGGTGGCGCCGTCGCGGATCGAGCCGACACCCAAGGACGTCCCGCAGGCAATGACGTCCCCGGGCAGCAGCGTCATGTCGTGGGAGATCTGGCTGACGAGATGTTCGGGTGGGAAAATCATGTCCGACAACGGGTAATTCTGGCGCTCGACGCCGTCGAGCTTGGTCGTCACGCGTGCCCGCGACCAGTTGAAGCCCGTGGCGATGACCGGACCCACGCAGCAGAATGTATCGTAGCCCTTCGAGCGACACCATTGCGCGAAATCGGTGTTCTCATTGAGCACGTCGGCTGCCGTCACGTCGTTGACGCAGGTATATCCAAAAATCGCATCGGCCGCATCGGCGAGACCGGCACCGCTGCACCGCCGGCCGATGACGATGCCGAGCTCTCCTTCAAACGCGATCTTGCCCTGATAAGCGGCGGGTCTTCGAATCGGCTCGAGATGTCCGATGATCGAGGTCGCCGGCTTGATCAGATACAGCGCGTGGTCGGGAACTCGTTTGCCGAGCTTTTCGGCGAGCGCGTGAAAATTGTTCCACAAGGCGATGATCTTCGAGGGCGCACAAGGACTTCGCAGCTTGATTTCGCCGCGCGCCAGCGTCGTTCCGGTCGGCCGCGGGGAACCGAACATATCGCCTCGGTACTCGGCGATTCCGGCGTCGTCGAGAACACCGAACCCCTCACTGCCGTCGCCCGATCGATAACGTGCCCAACAGGTCATGTTCCCCGGTGCCTCCCGCCGGTTGCAATCGACACGTTCAGTGTGCTTTGCCCAACAGCGGCCGATCTTCCTCGAGACTCCGTGCCAGAAGCTTCGTCATCGCAAACACCGTGTCGAGATGGGGCGTCGACGTGTCGGTGAGCCGCGCCAATTCGATGACGGATCCCAAGAGCGCGTCGATCTCGAGCGTGCGCTTGGCTTCGACATCCTGCAGCATCGAGGTCTTGTGGTGGCCGACCCGCTCGGCACCCGCGATGCGCTTCTCGATGGGCACGCGGAACGTGATGCCAAGCTTTCCGGCGATTTCCTGCGCCTCGCTCATCATGGCATGCGCCAAATTGCGGCTCGGCGGGTACTGGCAGATGCCGGCGAGCGTCGCACGCGACAGCGCACTGATTGGATTGAACGTGAGATTGCCCCACAGCTTGAGCCAGATCTCCGCCCGGATGTCGCTGAGCACCGGCGCCTGCAATCCCGCTCTAATGAAACACGCGGAGAGCCGCGCGACGCGGTCGCTGACGGTCCCGTCCGGCTCGCCGACCGGAAACCGATTGCCCTCGACGTGTTTGACGACCCCAGGCGAGATCAGCTCGGCCGCGGGATAAACGACGCAGCCGATGACGCGTTCGCAAGGGATATTCGAGCCGATCGAGCCGGTCGGATCGACGCTCTGGATCTGCGTGCCAACCAATGCGCCGCCGTGCCGATGGAAATACCAATACGGGATTCCGTTTTGCATCGGTACCACGATCGTGTCCGGCCCGAACAGTTTCGGCACATCGCGAGCGACCGCCTCGACCTGGTGCGCCTTCATCGCGAGTATCACGACGTCGTGAGGTCCCGCGGCCGCGTAATCGGCGGTGGCATTGACCTTGGGTACGGCCTGCTCGCTGCCGTCGCACAGCACCAAGCGTATGCCGTGCGCTTTGAGCGCCTCGAGATTCGCGCCGCGCGCGATGAACGTGACATCTTCGCCAGCGTGCGCGAGACGCGCGCCGATGAAGCCGCCGATCGCACCGACCCCGATGATCGCTATCTTCATGCGCGTGGATACCCGGCAGTCGAGTCCGGTTCGCCTAACGCGTGACCGCGGAATCGCTGAGGCCGGCGCGATCGATTTCCATGTGATCAACGACCTTGGTGACGCCCGGCACCGACTCGGCGATGCGCAGCGCCGCTTCGAGTTCCGGTTGGGTCCAGACATAGCCGCCGAGCAGCACCACTCCATCATCGGCATTCACGGTGATATGGCGCGCGAACAGCAATTTGTCGGCATTCAGCGCGACCTGAACACGATCCGCCGTCTCGCGGTTGGCCTGCCGCTCGGCCTCGGACTTGTGCGGACCCGTCGCACAGGCAACCGCGCCGCATACGACCGCCGCCGCGAGCGTCGTTCGCAAAATTAGCTTCATTATTCGGGACAAGATGCTCACCTCCTGACTTCCTTCGAGAACCATCACACTCGTTCTGTCAATCCGAATCATCATCGACGGGTACATACTCGATTGCATCGACGATGCGTCCCCTGCCCGCGATCCGACGCGCAAGCTTCAGGATCTGGAACAAATCGACCAGATCACTGACCCGGCCTTCGAGCCTCACGATACCGTTCTCGGTCCTCACCGTGACGTGGTCGCTGAAGATATAAGGATCCTGCCGCAGCGCCGCCGTCACTTTGGCCGTCATCGCCGAATCCGCCTGTCGGTCCGCCGTCACCACGATTTCGCGCAGCTCCCGCAGTGGCGGCGCGTCGGCCGCCGCTGCGGGCAACCAGATGCCGATAGCAGCCACTCCCAGCGTCCCCGCCAGGAGTGGCCTCATCGGGCCGCGCGTCAGTGCCGCGACGGCGTGCGCAGCCAGGCGGCGATTCGACGGTCGTTCAGAACTTATAGTTGACCCCGGTCGAGATGCCGATCTCATGGCAGCCGCCCCAGGTCGTCGGGCCTGCGCTGCTGTAATCGACGAACGCAAAGTGCGTTGCATCGTGGCAATCGGTCTTGATCCCGTGGCCGCCGGCGCCGATATCATAGTGCGCATTGCCGTCGTTCGCGGTATCGGCCACGTCAAAGTACATGGTCAGCTGTTTGTCGAGCTTATGCCACCACTGCGCGGTGTACATGTTGGCCTGGTTGTCGCCGATCCCACCCGGGTTGAAGTTGTGCTGTCCACCCGGGTCTCCCACAGAGGCTCCCGCATGCGCCCAACCGACCGCGAAGACGTCCCGACCGCCAAAGAGCGATTGCTGCAGCGCGACCCAGTCGCCGGTTCGCTGGCGCTCGTTCTGGAACTCCATGACCGCCGGAACATCGCGATGCATGTCCTCATACAAGTAGGAAATCGTCAGACCGAAGTCGAACGTATATTGTCCGCCGAACTTCATCGCCCATTCATCGGCGACGTCGTACGCGGTCGAATAACCGGGCGAGCCTGCGGCAGCCGCTCCCGGGTACTCGAGCGCATAGGCTTGGTAGTCGGCCCAATCGAGCAGCTGCGCATTCGGCCCGTTGGGACCTTGGTTGAGCAGGTAGGTGTAATACGGGCTGTTCGCGCCGATACCGTCGCTGCTGCGATTGACATGCTTGTGAATCTCGTAAGCTGCGACCAGATACAGCCCATTGCTCTCGAACTTGAGGTCTGCGCTATACGCGCCGTTGTAGCCGCCATCGTCGCAATTTAGAAACAGGTTGCCGCTGCCCGGGTTATTCGCTCCCGCGCAGTCGACCGATCCCAGCGGCGGCAGATCGCTGTTCGGGTCGATGTCCTGGCCGACCGAATAAGCCGCATCGAAGCTGAAGCCGCCCCAGGTCGGGGAGCTATATTCGATGACGTCGTCCGCTCGCGTGCCGAACTCGATGCGGTTATCGCCGCCCGTGTTGCCCATGATCACGGCGTAGTTGCCCAAGCCGCTGCCGAACGGATTGAGCCGGTCAGTCGAAGTCTTGTACGGCATGTACATCTCGCCGAATTTGATGCGGCCCCAGGACTTGTCCTGAAATCCAACAAACGTGTCGCCGAGGCCGATCGCGCCTTGGACCGTATTCGAGGACTTGGTCCAGGTGTCTTGCAGACCCGGCGCCGCCGCCATGTTGATCGAGGTGGACACCTGATAAATGAAATCCACATTCGAGTTGCCGATTTTCTTCGAGCCGCGGTAGCCGATGTTGGATCCGTTGCTCGACATCATCGCGAGCCAGCCGACATTGCCGTAGGGTCCCGCACCGCCATTCTTGGGCGTGGAGTTCATCGTGAAGCCGCCGTACTGGCCGTTGGGCAGCACGATCGGGTTATTGCCGTAGGCGACGAAGTTGTTCATGCCCTTGGTCGTGTAGTCGATCGAGACATCGAGGGCTCCGTAAAAGCCCTTGAGGAATTTCTCGAACTTCGGCTCCGGCGGCGGCGCTTCCTTCGCAGCCATCGGGAGGCTCGGACCGACTCCCGCAGGCGGTCCTGACGGCGCCGCGGCGGGCGGGGCCGCCACTTGTTTGGAGAGCACATCGATCTGCTTCTGCATCTGTTGCATCTGCTGCTGCAGAATGCGCAATTGTTCCTTGAGCTGTTGTTTGTCTTGGGTCTCGTCCGCAAGGACATTGCCCACGAAGCCGCCATTGACGGCACCGACCGCCAAAGCAACTAGAATCGGTTTTGCCCATTTGAAACTTGGCATTTTGGTCCCCCGTGAAGCGCGCGCGCGCCCATTTGAATGAAATCTCCGAGCTCTGCCTAGCGTCCCATTGTTGCATTTACGCCAGCCAATCACTGCCTCCCCACCAATATCTGTCTCGCGATTGTCGCAATATTGCCACGTTGCGTCGGCGGATCTAAGCCGAATCGACGCATACGCCATTCCACGCGCGGCGCTCTCATCGCCAAAACGCGCTCTTGCCTCGGATGCGACCCGCTGCCGGCGCCTTCATCAAATAACCTTCCTCTGCCGCAATTCGTTGACCTCGTCGACCGCATAGCCAAGTTCCCTCAACACCTCATCGGTGTGTTCACCGAGCAACGGCGAGCGCTTGACCTCGGTGGGGCTGTCGCTCAACTTGATCGGGTTGCCGACGCTTAAGTATTTGCCGCGCGTCGGATGGTCGACCTCGACGATCGTGCCGGTCGCGCGCAGCGACGGCTCGTTGGCGATCTCCTCCATAGAGAGGATCGGCCCGCAGGGAATGTCGTGCGCGTTGAGCAGGTCCATGGCTTCGAACTTGGTCTTCGTGACCGTCCATGCTTCCACCGCCGCGAAGACTTCCTTGAGCCGCGGCAGGCGCGCATCGGGCGTCGCGAAGTTCGGATCGGTGAGCCATTCTTCCTTGCCGATAACTCGGCAGATGTCCTTCCACACGGGCGCCTGGGCGATGAAATACAAGTACGCATTCGGATCCGCTTGCCAGCCCTTGCACTTGACGATGGTTCCCGGTTGGCCGCCGCCCGAGGCGTTCGCAGCGCGCGGCACCGCGCTGCCGAATTTACCGTGCGGATACTGCGGGTACTCTTTCATGACGTGGGTGCGCGCCAGACGCTGCTGGTCACGCAGCTTGACGCGGCAGAGGTTCAGCACTCCGTCTTGCATCGCGGTGAGCACCTTCTGTCCGCGCCCCGTGGTATTGCGCTGGTAGAGCGCCGCGACGATGCCGAGCGCCAGATGCAAGCCGGTGCCGCTGTCGCCGATCTGCGCGCCGGTCACGAGCGGCGGACCGTCGTCAAACCCCGTGGTTGAGGCCGATCCGCCCGCGCATTGCGCGACATTCTCGTAGACCTTGCAGTCCTCGTACGGACCGGGCCCGAATCCCTTGACCGATGCGACGATCATGCGCGGATTCAGCTCTTGGATTCGCTCCCAGGTGAAGCCCATGCGGTCTAGCGCGCCCGGAGCGAAGTTCTCCACCAACACGTCGCAGTGCTTGACCAGTCTCTCGAGCACTTTCTTGCCCGGTTCGCTCTTGGTGTCGAGCGTCACCGAACGCTTGTTATGGTTCAGCATCGTGAAATAAAGACTGTCGACGCCCGGAAGGTCGCGCAATTGTTCACGAGTGACGTCGCCGGCGCCGGCCCTCTCGACCTTGATTACGTCGGCGCCAAGCCACGCAAGCAGCTGGGTGCAGGTCGGGCCGGACTGCACATGCGTGAAATCGAGAATTCGAACCCCGTCTAAGGCTTTTCCCATAGTTCCCGTTCTCGGCTATTACTTGTACATCGTTTGATTCTTGGTGCCCGGCGCGTATTCACGCGGGTCCACCCAGATATTGACGACCGCCGAACGGCGCAGCTTTTGCACCGACTCGCGCGCACGCTGGAGCGCCGGGGCGATCTGTGCGGGATCCCGCACCTCTTCGCCGTAGCCACCCAGCATTTCCGCAAACTTGCCGAAAGGCACATCGCCCAAGAGGTTGCCGACACTGCCACGCTGCTCGCCGTATTTGGCCAACTGCCCGTAGCGGATCTGGTTCATCGCCGAGTTGTTGCCGATGACCGCGAGATACGGCACACCGAAGCGGTTGGCCGTCTCCATGTCGAAGGCCGTCATGCCGAACGACCCGTCGCCGTAATAGCAGAGAATTTCCTTGGTCGGATGCGCGAGACCTGCGGCGATCGCAAAGCCGGTGCCGACACCCAACGACCCGAGCGCGCCGGGGTCCATCCATTGTCCGGGGCGACGCGGGCGCACCGCTTGCGCCGAAATGGTCACGACGTCACCGCCGTCGCCGATGTAGACCGTGTTGTCTGCCAGGAATTCGTTCAATTCCCAGGCGACACGATAGGGATGGATCGGCAGGCTGTTCGACTTGAACAGCGGCATGAGCTTCTCGGTGGCCAGCGTCTCCGCATCGCTCAATTGCTTGAGCCATTGCTGGCGCGCCTGCCGCTTCTCGCCCTTGATGCGCCCGGACGCCGCCTGCAACACTGCGCCAAGGATGGCGCCCGGATCGCCGACCAGACCTAAGTCGATGTCGCGATTCTTGCCGACGGTGCGATAGTCCATGTCGATCTGGACCAGCTTGAGGTCCTTGCTGATGCGCTTGCCGTAGCCCATGCGGAAGTCGAAAGGCGTGCCGACGATCACGAGCACATCGGCGTTCGCAAACGCCTGTGTTCGCGTCCGGTCGAAGTGATGCGGATCGCCCGGGGGCAACAGCCCGCGGCTGGCACCATTGAAATACCCGGGGATATCGAGCCCGCGCAACAGCGCGATCGCCTCGTTCTGACCGCGTGCGGTCCACACCTGCTGTCCATAGAGGATTGCCGGCCGTTCGGCATTGACCAGCAAGTCGGCCAATTTCTCGATATCGCGCGGATCTCCGACGGAGCGCGTGGACGCACGATATTTGCCCGGCTGGGGAATGACCGCCTTCGCGATATCCACTTCTCGGTCGAGCACGTCGCGCGGAATTTCCAGGTAGACGGGACCCGGAGCACCGTTGAACGCTTCGCGCACGGCCATCGTAATCATGTCCGCGACGCGCTCGGTGCTCGTCACGGTCGCCGCGAACTTAGTGATGGGACTCATGATGTCGACATGCGGCAAATCCTGCAGCGATCCCATCTTGTTCTGCGTGAGTGCTCCCTGACCGCCAATGTGCAGGACTGGGCTCTCCGAGCGGAATGCCGTGGCAATGCCGGTGACGGCGTTTGCACAACCGGGTCCCGCGGTCGTGACGACGCAGCCGAGCTTGCCGGTTTGGCGCGCGTAGCCGTCGGCAGCGTGCGCGGCGACCTGCTCGTGGCGAACATCGATGATGCGAATTCCCTCATCGATGCAGCCGTCGTAAATATCGATGATGTGGCCGCCGCAAAGCGTGAAGATCGTATCGACGCCCTCGTTCTTGAGCGCCTTGGCGACCAGGTGGCCGCCGGAAATCACGCCCGCCTCGCGGCTCTTGCGCTGCAGCGTATCGTCGGCGGTCGTAGTCTTCGGCTGAGTCGATGCGGGATTTACAGTTGCCATTGTCTCTCCAGAGTGAATCCGGGCGGTTGAGGCACGCGCCTCAGCCGCAACTCATTGGTAAACGCCCCGTCAGGTCGTGCGCGATCCCGGTTGCGCCGCCGAAGCGGCCGCTGCGGGGTATGGTTCATTGGCCTTCGCGAAGTGCTTGGCCCGCATCGGTTTTAGCACGAACAGCGCGAGCAACGCGGCGACGACGTTAAACGTCACGAAGATCGAGAACACCACGCCGTGGCCGTGCGCATTGGCGATACTCACGGCAATTGGAACGAGCAACGCGCCGGTGCCCTTGGCGGTATACAGCATGCCCGCATTTGCCGCCGCGTACTTGGAGCCGAAAGTGTCTCCCTGGGTCGCAGGGAACAAACTGAAGATCTCGCCGTACACGCCGAAATACACCGCGGTCACGAGCACGAATGCCGCCGGATTGCTGCCCCCGATCTGGTTCAACGTGAACAGAGCGCCGGCGCCAATGAGAAACGCGATGGCCATGGTGTGTTCGCGGCCGATCCGGTCCGACAGCCAGCCGAAGAACGGCCGGCCGACGCCGTCGAAGATACGGCTCAGCGACACGGCGAAGACGCCGGCCGTCAGCACCACGCCGAACAGATCGACCGGGATCTTGTCGATCTTCAAATCGGCAGCTAACGGTTTCAGGGACGCGGTCATGGACAGGCCGCCCGCAGCGATCAGCACGAACATCAGATACAGCACGTAGAACACCGGGCTTCGCAGCACTTCGGAGGGCTTATACCCTCGCGCGGTGGTGTTGCGCTTGACGGCAGCGTTCAGGATCGACGGCGGCGGAATCAGCAGCAGCCACCCCATGACGAACACGATGGCACCTTGCAAGAGCCCGAAGACCAAGAAAGCGTGCTGGTAGCCGTCGGTGGCGATCATGTGCGAGATCGGGATGACGGTGAGCGCGGCGCCTGCGCCGAATCCCGCGGCGGTCAAGCCGGCAGCGATCCCGCGGCGTCCCGGAAACCATTTGAGGGCATTGCCGACGCAAGTGCCGTACACACAACCCGTGCCGATACCGCCGATCGCGGCGGCAAGGTACAGGATCGGTAGCGAATCGGCGACTGAATTGATCACCCATGCGATGCCGACCAGAATGCCGCCGCCGATGACGACCCAGCGCGGTCCGAACCGATCGACCAAATAGCCCTCGACGGGCACGAGCCAAGTCTCGATCAGCACGAAGGTCGTGAATGCCACCTGGATCGCCGCGCGTCCCCAGTGAAATTTGGCGTCGATCGGATTGACGAACAGCGTCCATCCATATTGCAGATTCGCGACGCACGCCATGCAGATGATGCCAATGATCAACTGCAGCCAGGGATTGGCGAGCGCCGACGGGGCCGTGGGAGAATCAGTTGCTGAGCTGGATATGGTGTTCATATGGTTATGAAATCCTGTCGGCCGCACTCCGCGAGTGCCGCCAAAAAGCTCAACACACCCGCCCAAAAAACCGACGCCGCCGATGCTACGCCGGGTTGGATCGGGCCCCCAAAAACCAATTCGGACTAGGAGTCCAAACGTTTTTCCAGCCTTCCTTTTTCTGCTGGTATACCATATATGAATGTCTTTCTCGGTGTCAAGAAAATGCCCGCGGATGGTATTCGGCAGACGCTGATTTTCTCGGAATGCGAGCGATGCAATATTATTTCTCCCTGAGCACTGGCTTTTCCGAGATTGATAAGCATCGAATCATGCCGGCAACGCTCAAGGGAGGGCTTGGGGTGATATTCCCCATATGTAAATGCAGATATCGGCCATGCAGTGGTATGTTTCTCTAGTGCGGCGTTAATCAGGCGTCAATGATGAACGCCCAATCGATTGCGGGTCACCTATTACTGATGTCGGGGAATCCATGAACAGCATCTCGAAACTGGTTCAACGTGCGTTGCCGGCCGCGCCGCTGACTCTTGGACCATTGAATGCCACGAGCCTGCGCGATCAGGCCTATGCGCTGTTGAAAAATGCGCTCGCCGACACCGATATCTATGACCCCAAGCAGGAATTGCGGCTCGACGAGCGGCAGCTGACGACCGCGCTCGGCGTTAGCAGGACACCGATCCGCGAGGCGCTCTCGCTGCTCGAGCAGGAAGGATTCATTCGCACCGTGCCGCGTCGCGGCATCTACATCGTGCGCAAATCGAAGCGAGAGATGATTGAAATGATACAGATGTGGGCGGCACTCGAATCGATGGCCGCGCGTCTTGCGACGCTGCAGGCAACCGACGCCGAAATCGCGACGCTTCGGCACCTGTTCGACGAGTTCCAGAACTCGCCGCCGGCCGAACATCTGTCCGAGTACTCGGATGCGAACATCGCGTTTCATACCGCGGTAATCGCCTTGGGTGGATCCCAGACAATCGTTGATGCGACCCGCAACTTGCTGATCCATGTGCGGGCGATTCGCCGAGCGACGATCACGCAAAACGACCGCGCTGCCCGATCGATCATCGATCACCTGAAGATCATCGAAGCGCTCGAAAAGCGCGACACCGAACTCGCGGAGCGGCTTGCGCGGCAGCACACGCTGGATTTGGCGGCCCACGTCGACCGGTACTGCGATTTCCTTGGCTAACCTTGCTTAGATCTGCGCCGAATCGGCCGATACCGAATCGACCCCCCAGACGCCGAGCGTGCGCCGCGAGCCATCGAGGCCGACCGCGCGCAAATGCTGCGGCCGCTCGGCCGCCGCCACGCCGCCCGAGAGCGCCCTAGGCGCCACGGCGCGCACTCCGGCCAGCGTATCGAGATCGCGGATCGCGGCTTCGAGAGCAACGGGATCCACCCAGACCGGGATTCCGGACTCCATACGCAGGTAGATTCGCCCGCTCGCCTGATCGGCAAAATTGACATGGCGAAATCCCTCGACGCAGCGCCTCAGGAAACTCAGGTTGTATTCGGCCGCAAGCAAGCTTCGGTCCCTATAGAGCAGGTCCGGGGTCACGGCGTCGACGCAAACGCGTCCATAGCGATCGATGTCCAGCATCCGGGTGATGTCCAACACATTGACCGTGTCGTTGTCGCCGAATGCGACGGTGCGCGGACTTTGCCCCAGGGGCACGGTATTGTCCAAGAATTCGAATTGGATACGCTTGTCGCTGCGATGCACCCACGTGAAAAATACGCTGGGAATTCCGGTATACGCCTCCACCGCGTGCGCCAAGGTATCGTCCACCGCCTTGTAGCGCCCAAACTCGAGCCCGCGCTTCCATGCACGCTCCACCAACATGTCGGGCGGAGTTATCACGAAGAACAAGTACACCGTCTGACCGAAGCGAGTCAGCAGGTTGCTGCCTTCTTCATCCGAATCCGGCGCGAAGCTGTCGAAGCGAAACCGGTCGATCAACAGGTGCGACATTTCGCCGCTCGCATGCTTTCGCGCCATATACCGGTCAAGCTTCTGGTCGACGATCTGCAGCTCATCGGCCGTAAACGCGCCGGCATACTTATAGGCCGCACCCAGCGCGCCGTAGTCGAGCAGCTGTTTGCGCCAGATGTCGGGACTGATCAACGCGAAATCGCTCCAGCTCGCGCCGATGTCGCCGGCCAGTTTCTTCTGCAACGGCCGCAAGGTGCTTTTTCCCGACGCCGACGGTCCTTTCGTATTGATGACGATCGGCCGTTGCTGACGCGGCAGCAAACCGTACCCTTCCTGCTGCGCGGCCCGCCGCAACAGCGGCTCGATCGTGCGGCCGATGACGTCGCTGCCGTAGGCATTGCAAACCATGTCGCTGGCGAGCGATACGATGAGCTCTCGCGTGCCCCAGGCTTGGCCATGTACCGTAAACAGCGCCGATAAGACGCGTGCGAGCGTCCGGTATACGAGCCTCTGCAGCGGGTCGTGCGCCGCGCCCGCCCTGCGCTCGCAGTCCGCGAGTTGCGCGGGACCCCAGCTTCGGTCGACGACAGGACTCGCCGCAGGGCGCCCGCGAATGCGCAACCCAAACCGTCGCAGCGTCGATGCATGCATCGGCGGCGGGCCGATCGGCGCCAGCCCGGGCACTACCGCCGACAGTGCGGCGTCGACGGC
>Ga0187879_10000472_pt1 | contig 26382 bp, 22 predicted proteins | sample June2016WEW_19_1_FD_132423 | JGI IMG/M metagenome (GOLD analysis project Ga0187879, IMG submission 132423) | Peatland microbial communities from SPRUCE experiment site at the Marcell Experimental Forest, Minnesota, USA - June2016WEW_19_10 | ecosystem: Environmental > Terrestrial > Soil >... | reverse complement strand
CTGCCGGTGATCTTGATGCTGAGGATGTGCAGGACGGGGCTGCCCGCACTGACCGCGTGCTCTGCCCAGTCCGGCCGCAGCGCGGCGATAGCCACGGGGATGGCGCCGGCCGTCAGGTACCTGGCTAGCAGCGTCCGCGCCGACGCCGCGCTGCCAGCGTTGACCGCGGCGCTGCTCGCCTGCCAGTAACCGGTGTAGGCCGCCAGCACCTGCTCACGGGCAGCAGGCTGCGGGGCGGTCAGCTCGGCCGCGGAAGCCGGTGCACCGGACTTCGGCGGCAGTCCCGCGGCAGCCTGACCCGCGCAACCCGCAACGGCGGCGACCAGCGCCAGGCTTGCCAGCAAATCGGCGCAGCCGCGCCGCGCCTGCCGCGTTGCGCGGCCTAACAGGCTGATCGCTAACCGGCGACTCGCCAAGACACGCGAAGACATGCCCTGTTGTGCTCCTACTGACCTGTAATTGGTGCGTCTGACCGCCGTGACAGCATTACGCACACCTGCGCCTAGGCACAAGCCCCCGTACAGAATGAAAATTGCTATTTAACACATATTTCACCGGCGCCTGGCCCCAGTACAGCGGCATTACCGCAGGCCCGCGCGGGCGGCCGGGCCGGGGCCGGGGCCTGGCTGTCCGCCGAGCGCGGCCAATATCGTCCATACCATTTACGCCAGGCATGAACAGGCCTAGCTTTTCCGGTCGTGGCGGGCGTTCTGGCCGGGCTGCACGGCCGGTCATCGGCATCGCTGCCAAAGTCCGGGACCGCTGCCAAAGTCCGGGACCGCTGCCATGTGCCGGACCGCTGCCGTGGCCGGGACCGCTGCCATGTGCCGGACCGCTGCCAAAGTCCGGGACCGCTGCCGTGTCCCGGACCGTTGCCAAAGTCCGGGACACCAGACGTCGCCAGCCGAGCCGGACGAGCCCGGCGCTGCTGCCGAGGCCGCTCGTCGGTCAGGCGGTGCCGGGCGGCTCGCAGACGGCTCCGCGGTCGGCGCCGGACACCAGGGCGGCATACTTGGCGAGGGCGCCGCGGGTGTAGTTCGGCGCCGGCTGCCGCCAGCCTGCCCGGCGGCGGCCCAGCTCCGCGTCGTCGACGAGCAGCTCAAGCCGTCGTCCTGGGACATCGAGGACGATGCGATCACCGTCGGCCACCAGGCCGATCGGGCCGCCCTCGAACGCCTCGGGCGCGACATGCGCCACGCACGCCCCGAACGTCGCGCCGGAGAACCGCCCGTCGGTGATCAGCACGACGTCCTTGCCGAGCCCGGCCCCCTTGATGGCGGCGGTCACCGCGAGCATCTCGCGCATCCCCGGGCCGCCCTTGGGCCCCTCGTAACGGATCACCAGCACGTCGCCCTTGGCCACCCGGCCGGCCGTGACGGCGGCGAAACAGTCTTCCTCGCGGCCGAACACCCGGGCCGAGCCCTCGAATCGCAATGTCTCGATACCAGGGATCTTCACTACCGCTCCTCCTGGAGCCAGGCTGCCGCGCAGTACGGCGAGCCCGCCCTCGTGGCCGATCGGGTCCTTGACCGGCCGCACCACGTCACCGTCCGGGTCCAGGGCGTCGGCGACGTTCTCGGCCAGCGTGCGCCCGTTCACCGCCACCGCGTCGCCGTCCACCAGGCCGGCCGCCAGCAGTTCGCGCAGCACCACCGGCAGCCCGCCGACCCGGTCAAGCTCGCTCATCACGAACCGGCCGGCCGGGCGCATCGACGCGATGTGCGGGGTGCGCCTGCTGATGCCGTCGAAGTCGTCGAGGGTGAGTTCCACCTCGGCCTCGGCCGCGATCGCGAGGAGGTGCAGCACCGCGTTGGTCGAGCCTGCCGTCGCCATGACCACCGCCGCCGCGTTCAGGAACGCGGGCCTGGTCATGATGTCGCGCGGCAGCAGCCCGGACGCCAGGGCGGCCACCGCGGCCTCGCCGGTGCGGCGCGCCAGGTCAGTGCGCTCGGCGGACACCGCGGGCGCCGTCGCCGAGCCGGGCAGCGCCATGCCGAGCGCTTCGGCGCAGGCCGACATGGTGTTGGCCGTGTACATGCCCGCGCACGATCCGGCGCCCGGGCAGGCGGCGCGCTCGACCTCCAGCGCCTCGCGGTCGGACATCTCGCCGGCCGACTGGGCGCCGACCGCCTCGAACACGTCCTGGATAGTGACAGCGCGGCCGTGCGCCCATCCTGGCAGGATGGTCCCGCCGTAGAGGAACGCGGCCGGGATGTTCAGCCGCGCGCAGGCCATCAGCATCCCGGGCAGCGACTTGTCGCAGCCCGCGATCGCGACCAGCGCGTCGAAGCCCTCGGCCGCCACCATCAGCTCGACGGAATCGGCGATCACCTCGCGGCTGACGAGCGACGCCTTCATGCCCTCGGTGCCCATCGAGATGCCGTCCGACACGGCGATGGTGCCGAACTCCAGCGGTACCGCGCCGGCCTGCCTGATGCCCTCCTTGGCCGCCCGGGCGAGCCCGTTCAGGTGCAGGTTGCACGGGGTGACCTCGTTCCATGAGGAGGCGACGGCCACCTGCGGCCGGGTGAGGTCCTCCTCGCTGAGCCCGACCGCGCGCAGCATCGCGCGGGCGGCCGCGCGGGATGGCCCGGTGGTGAGCGGGCCGGAACGCGGGCGGGGCAACTGGCTGGTCATGCGGGCTCCTGGATTGAGTCGAAGGCCTGGACGTATTCCTTGGTCATCACGCGGCGCCCGCCGGGACAGGTTCCGGCGCCGTTGCGCCGGCCCGCAGCAGGCCGAACGCGACCCCGTCGGCCAGCGCCTCCCAGGACGCCGTGACGATGTCGTCGGAGACGCCCACCGTGGTCCACTCGCCGTCGTGGTCGGCGGAGGTCAGCATGACCCGGGTGACCGCGCTGGTCGCCGCCCGGCCATCCAGGATACGCACCTTGTAGTCGACCAGGTGAATGCGCTCCAGCTGCGGGTAGAACGCCGCAAGCCCGCGACGCAGCGCCTGGTCAAGGGCGTGCACCGGGCCCACCCCCTCACCGACAGCGACGACCCGTTCGCCGCCGAGCCGCAGCCGCACGATCGCCTCGCTGCGGTCGGCGGACGCTGCGCGCTCGATCACCGCACGGTAACTGTCCAGCTCGAACCAGCTGGGCAGGGCGCCCGCGATCTTGCGGACCAGCAGCTCGAACGAGGCGTCAGCGGCCTCATAGGCATAGCCCCGGTGCTCGGCATCCTTGACCTGGTCAAGCACGACGGTGGCCAGCTCGGGCGAGAGGTCAAGCCCGAGTTCCTCCGCCTTGGCCAGCACGTTGCTCCGCCCGGCCAGCTCGCTGACCAGGACCTGCTGCCTGTTGCCCACCGCGCCAGGGTTCACGTGGGCGTAGGCATCCGGCCGCCGCGCGATCGCGGACGCGTGCAGGCCGGCCTTGGTGGCGAAGGCCGACGAGCCGACGTAGGGCTGGCGGGGCTCGAACGGCAGGTTGGCGTATTCGGCGATGGTCCGTGCGGTGGACGCCAGCGTGGCCAGCCTGCCCGGCGGCAGCAGTTCGTGACCGCGTTTCAGCTCCAGGTTCGCGATCACCGAGAACAGGTCGGCGTTGCCGCAGCGCTCGCCGTAGCCGTTGGCCGCGCCCTGCACGTGCACCGCGCCGCCCGCGACGGCCAGCACCGAGTTAGCGACCGCACACGCGGCATCGTTATGGAAGTGCACGCCCACCCTCGCCCTGGCCGCGCCGGTGATCTCACCGACAATCCGCGCCACGTCGTCGGGCAGCGTCCCGCCGTTGGTGTCGCAGAGCACGAGCGTGTCGGCGCCCGCGTCCACGGCGGCGTCAAGCACCGCGAGGGCGTAACCGCGGTCGGCGCGGTAGCCATCAAAGAAGTGCTCAGCGTCGAAGACCACCCGGCGCCCGGCCGCCGCCATGACGGCGACCGAGTCCGCCACCATGGCGAGGTTCTCCTCATAGGTGGTGCGCAGCGCCTCGTCGACGTGCAGCGTCCAGGCCTTGCCGACCAGCGTCACGATCGGTGTCTCCGCCGCGAGCAGGGCAGCCAGGTTGGCATCGTCGTCGACGCCGCGGCGCGGCAGCCTGGTGGCGCCGAACGCGGCCAGCTGAGCGTTCTTGAAGTTCAGCTCGCCGGCCCTGGCGAAGAACTCGGCGTCCTTGGGGTTGGACCCCGGCCAGCCGCCCTCGACCACGTCCACGCCGAGCGCGTCGAGCGCCGCTGCCACGTGCAGCTTGTCGGCGACGGTGAGGTCAAGCCCGACCTGCTGCGAGCCGTCCCGGAGCGTGGTGTCGTAGATCTCCACCTTGGCGTTCATGCGGCGCCTCCTGTTCGCCCGTCGAGCGCCGCGCGCAGCGCCGCTTCCCAGTCAGTGGTGGTCGCGGGCGGCCCCGCGGCAAGCACCGCGGACACCGCGGCGTCGAGGTCGGCACCCGCAGCCTGCTCGCCGAGGTGGTCGAGCATCAGGGCCGCCGACAGCACCGCGCCGGCCGGGTTGGCGCGCCCGGTGCCCGCGATGTCCGGCGCCGAGCCGTGCACCGGCTCGAACACCGACGGGCCGGTCCGGTCCGGATTGAGGTTACCGCTAGGGGCCAGCCCGAGGCCGCCGGTGAGGGCCGCGCCGAGGTCGCTCAGGATGTCACCGAACAGGTTGTCGGTGACGATCACGTCGAACCGCGCCGGGTCGTCGACGAGGTACAGGCAGGCGGCGTCGACGTGCGCGTAGTCGAGAGCCACCCCGGCCTCGGCAGCCACCTGCTCGGCGGTGCGCCGCCACAGGTCCCCGGCGTGCACGAGCACATTGGTCTTGTGCACCAGGGTCAGCTTCCCGCGGCGGCGCCCGGCCAGCCCCGCCGCGTACCTGATGCACCGCTCCACGCCGGCCCTGGTGTTCAGTGACTCCTCGGTCGCGCTCTCGAACGCGGTGCCGCGGTGCACGGTGCCACCTGCCCCCGCATACAGGCCCTCGGTGTTCTCGCGCACGATCACCAGATCGAGATCGCCCGGGCCGAGCCTGGCGACCGCGCCGGCCACGCCGGGCCGCAGCTTGGACGGCCGGAGGTTGATATAGAGGTCGAGCTCGGCGCGCAGCCGTAGCAGCAGGCCGCGCTCCAGCACCCCGGGTGGCACGTCCGGGCTGCCGACGGCGCCGAGCAGGATGGCGTCAGTCTTCCTGAGCTCGTCGAGGACCCCGTCCGGCAGTACCTCGCCGGTCGCGAGGAAGTGCCGGGCGCCGAGCGGGTAACCCTGCCAGTCCACGGCGAAGCCATGCCGGCCGGCTACCTCGTCGACGCACCGCCTGGCTACCTCGGTCACCTCGGGGCCGACGCCGTCGCCGGGAAGGTGCGCTATCGCGTATGTCATGGCAGCGCCACCCCGCGGGTGCCGGCGCCGCCGCTGCGTACGTGGTCGCCCATCAGCTCGCGCCTTCCTGGTCGGACGGCGCGTTCAGCCAGCTCATCATCTGCCGCAGCGGACGGCCCACCCGCTCGATCTCGCTGTCGGCGGCGGCCTTGCGCAGCCGCTCGAAGTTCGGGCGGCCGCTGTCGTCCTCGGCGATCCACTCCCTGGCGAACTCACCGGACCTGATGTCGGCGAGCAGCTTGGCCATGGCCTGCCTGGCCGGCTCCCCGATCACCCGCGGCCCCCTGGTCAGGTCGCCGTACTCTGCGGTGTCGCTGACCGAGTACCGCATCCAGCCGATGCCGCCCTCATACATCAGGTCGACGATCAGCTTGAGCTCGTGCAGGCACTCGAAGTAGGCGACCTCCGGCTGGTAGCCGGCCGACACGAGGGTCTCGAACCCGGCGTTCACCAGGGCGGTCACCCCGCCGCACAGGACCGCCTGCTCGCCGAACAGATCGCTTTCTGTCTCCTCCTGGAAGGTGGTGACCAGGGCGCCCGCCTTGGTCCCGCCGATCGCCCTGGCATAGGAGCGGGCCAGATCCCAGGCCTTACCGGTGGCATCCTCCGCCACCGCCACCAGCACCGGGGTGCCCTGGCCTGCCTCATACTGCCTGCGCACCAGGTGCCCTGGCGCCTTCGGCGCGACCATGGCGACGTCGATCTCGTCCGGCGGGGTGATGTAGCCGAAGTGGATGTTGAATCCGTGCGCGAAGAACAGCGCGTCGCCCGGGCGCAGGTTCGGCCCGATCGCATCCGCGTACAACGCCCGCTGGGTGGTGTCCGGCGTGAGCACCATGATGACGTCCGCCCAGGCGCAGACGTCGGCAGGGGTGTCCACGGTGAGCCCGGCCGCCTCGGCGCGGGCCCGGGACCTGGACTGCTCGGGCAGGCCCACCCGGACCTCGCAGCCCGAATCGCGCAGGCTCAGGGCGTGGGCGTGGCCCTGCGAGCCGTAACCAAGGACAGCGATCTTGCGGCCCTGGATGAGGCTGAGATCAGCGTCGTCGTCGTAGTAGATGGTGGCCATCTTCGGAGCGTCCTTTCGGGTCAGGTTCAGGTCAGGTTCGGGTCGGGGCCGGGTCAGGTTCGGGTTGGGCCGGGTCAGCTTCAGGCGGCGGATTCGGCCGGGCCGGCCTGCCCGGCGTCAGCGCTGGCCGGCTGGACGGAGTCGGTGATCGTGCCGCTGCCACGCTCCAGCGCGATCCGGCCGGTGCGCACGAGCTCGCAGGTCCCGTACGCCTCCAGCATCGCCAGCAGCGCGTCGAGCTTGGCCGGGCTGCTGGTCGCCTCGAGCACCAGCGTCGTCGGGCTCATGTCGACGACATTGGCCCGGAACACGGCGGCGACCTCGAGCAGCTGGCTGCGGAGCGCGGGCTCCGCGCCCACCTTGATCAGCGCCAGCTCGCGCTCGACCGCGCGGTCCTCGTCGAGCTCGACGACCTTGAGCACCCGGACCAGCTTGTCCAGCTGCCTGGCGACCTGCTCGACCGGGGTGGAGTCGCCATCGACGACAATCGTGATGCGGCTCACGCTCTGGTCCTCGGTCGGGCCGACGGCGAGTGAGGAGATATTGAACGCGCGCCTGGAGAACAGCCCGGCAACATGGGAAAGCACTCCGGGCTTGTTCTCCACGAGCACCGACAGGGTGTGCGTGCTCATCGGGTAGTCACCTCTCTGCGCGTGGCCGCGCGCTGCTCGTCGGCGCTGAACTCGGGGCCGAGGACGATCTCGTCGTTGGGACGCCCGGCGGGCACCATCGGGAACACGCCCTCACGGTCGTGCACCCTGAAGTCCACCACCGTGGGCACGCCGGTCACCGCCAGCGCCTTGTCCAGCACCGCGTCGACCTCGTCGGCGCGGTCGCAGCGCAGCCCGACGCACCCGTAGGCCTCGGCGAGCTTGACGTAGTCGGGGATGGCGGTGCCGAGCTCCACCTGGGAGTAGCGCTCCTCGTAGAACAGCTCCTGCCACTGGCGCACCATGCCAAGGAAACCGTTGTTGAAGATCAGGACCTTGATCGGCAGCTGCTCGATCGCGCAGGTCGCCAGTTCCTGGCAGGTCATCTGGAAACAGCCGTCGCCGTCGATCGCCACGACAAGCTCGCCGGGCCGGCCGGCCTGGGCGCCCATGGCGGCCGGGACAGCGAAGCCCATCGTGCCGAGACCGCCGGAGTTGATCCAGGTACGCGGCCTGGTGAAGGAGTAATGCTGGGCCGCGTGCATCTGATGCTGGCCGACGCCTGCCACCACCACCGCGTCACCGCCGGTCATCATGGACAGCCGCTCGACCACGTACTGCGGCTTGAGCGGGCCGTCTGCGGCCTGGCTGTAACGCAGCGGGAAGCGCTGCTTCCACTCATTGGTGGCCCCGATCCAGCCCTCGGTGTCGGGCGGCCCGCCCTCGCGCACCAGCGCGGCGAGGCAGCCGGTCAGCTCGCTGAGCACGGCCTTCACGTCGCCGACGATCGGCACGTCGGGAATGCGGTTCTTGCCGATCTCGGCCGGATCGATGTCGACGTGCACCACCTTGGCCCGCGGCGCGAAATCCGCCAGCCTGCCGGTCACCCGGTCGTCGAACCGCGCCCCGAGCGCCACCAGCAGGTCGGCTTCCTGGAGCGCCGCGACCGCCGGATAGCAGCCGTGCATGCCCGGCATGCCCAGGGCAAGCGGGTGCGCGTCAGGGAACGCGCCGCGCGCCATCAGGGTGGTCGTCACCGGGGCGCGCGCGAGCTCGGCCAGCCGCATGAGCTCGTCGTGGGCACCGGATTTGATCACGCCGCCGCCGACATAGAGCACCGGGCGGCGGGCGGCGTACAGCAATGCCGCTGCCGCCGCGATGGCGGCCGAGTCCGGCTTGCCCGGCAGCCGGTAGCCGGGCAGCGCCATCGTGGGCGGCCAGGACCAGGTCATCTGGGCCTGCTGGAGGTCCTTGGGGATGTCAACGAGGACCGGTCCCGGGCGGCCGGTCGAGGCGATATGGAACGCCTCGGCGATCGCGGCCGGGATCCGCTCGGCATCGGTCACCAGCTCGTTGTGCTTGGTGATCGGCAGCGTGATCCCGGTGATGTCGGCCTCCTGGAAGGCGTCCGTGCCGACCATGGCGCTGGCCACCTGGCCGGTGATAGCGACGATCGGCACCGAGTCCATGTACGCGTCGGCCAGCGCGGTGACCAGGTTGGTCGCGCCCGGGCCGCTGGTGGCGATGCAGACGCCGACCCGCCCGGTAGCCCATGCGTAGCCTTCGGCGGCGTGCCCTGCGCCCTGTTCGTGCCGGACCAGGATGTGCCGGACGGAGGACGAAAGCAACGGGTCATAGGTGGGCAGGATCGTGCCTCCGGGCAGGCCGAAGACCACGTCGACGCCCTGCTGCTCGAGGCTGCGCACTAGCGCCTGCGCTCCGGTCAGCTGCACGGGATGCTCCTTTGTTCGGGGTGACTTGCCAACAAAAAACCTCCTCGCCGTCTGCGGCGTAGGAGGTTAGCGCGAGCCCTGCGTTCGGGCTCGCGCTAAGTGATGAGGAGTACCTGTACCTGATCGATGCGCATCATCGCGTATCTCCGTCTGTGTAGCGGCATTACTCGTTACCGAACTATAGCGGAGTCGCCAGCTTAACGCACGCCAGCCCGGACAACCGCCGGCAGCCAGGCCGGCCGGCCCGCCTCGAAGCTGGCGATCGCGTCGGCGTGCCGCATCGTCAGCGCCACGTCGTCGAGCCCTTCGAGCAGCCGCCAGCGGGCGAAGTCCGGCAGCGGGAACGGCGCATCGATACCCGCCGAAGGGACCGCCAGGCTGCGCGTCGCGACGTCCACGACGACCTCCGCGTCCGGGTCGGCGGCCAGCGCGGCGAACACCTGCCCGACGGTCTGCTCGTCGGCCTCCACCGGCACCAGCCCGGCGCTCACGCAGTTGCCGCGGAAGATGTCAGCGAAGCGCGGCGACACCACAGCGGCAAAGCCGAAGTCCTGCAGGGCCCATACGGCGTGCTCCCGCGACGATCCGCAGCCGAAGTTGACGCCCGCGACGAGCACCTTGGCCTGTGCGGCTCCCGGCAGGTTCAGCGGGAAGCCAGGGTCGGCCCGCAACGCTCCGAACAGCCCGTCCGCGAACCCGGTGCGCCCGACGTGCTTGAGCCACTCCGCCGGGATGATCTGGTCGGTGTCGACGTCCGCTCGGTCCAGCGCGACCGCGCGCCCAGCGATGCGAGTTACCCCGGCCATCAGAGGTCTCCTGGCAGTGTGAAGTGACCGGCGACAGCGGTTGCCGCCGCCACGGCGGGCGAGACGAGGTGGGTGCGCGAGCCAGGGCCCTGGCGGCCCTGGAAGTTCCTGTTGCTTGTCGAGGCGCAGCGCTGGCCGGGCGCGACGGTGTCGCCGTTCATGGCCAGGCACATCGAGCAGCCGGCCGACCGCCACTCGAAACCGGCCGCGGTGAACTGGCGGTCCAGCCCCTCGGCCTCGGCCTCGGCCTTCACCCGCGCGGATCCGGGCACCACAAGCGCCCGTACCCCGGGGTGGACCTGCTTGCCCCGGATGACCTCGGCCGCGGCGCGCAGGTCACCGAGGCGCCCGTTCGTGCACGAGCCGATGAATACCGTGTCAACGGACACATCGCGGATCGCCGTTCCCGGCTCCAGGCCCATGTAGGCGAGCGCCCGGCTGGCCGCCTGCTGCTGGGCCGGGCTGCCGAACGAGGCAGGGTCGGGGATGATGTCGTCGATCGACACCGACTGCGCGGGCGTGGTTCCCCAGGTCACGGCCGGGCGTAGCGCCGTAGCGTCGACGCGGACCTCGCGATCGAAGATCGCGCCGTCGTCGCTGACCAGGCCGCGCCAGTCGTCAAGCGCCTGCTCCCAGAGCCTGCCTGCCGGGCTGTGCCTGCGCCCTTCCAGCCAGCCGAACGTGGTGTCGTCGGGGCCGATCAGGCCGGCCCTGGCGCCGGCCTCGATGGACATGTTGCAGACCGTCATCCGGCCTTCCATCGATAGGGCACGGATCGCGTCGCCCCGGTACTCGATGACCGAGCCGGTGCCGCCGCCAGGCCCCAGTGCCCTGATGATGCCGAGCACGAGGTCCTTGGCGGCGAGGCCGGGCGGCAGCTCGCCGTCGACCGTCACGGCCATCGCGGCGGGCTTGACCTGCCGGAGCGTCTGGGTGGCCAGGACGTGCTCGACTTCGGTGGTGCCGATCCCGAACGCCAGCGCCCCGAATGCCCCGTGCGTTGAGGTGTGGCTGTCGCCGCAGACCACCGTCATGCCGGGCTGGGTGAGGCCGAGCTGCGGCCCGATGACATGCACGATGCCCTGGTCCATGCTGCCGAGGCCGTGCAGGGTCACGCCGTGGACGTCGCAGTTGCGCCGCAGCCTCGCGATCTGCGCCGCCGCAAGCTCGTCGGCAATCGGCAGGTCCTGCCCGATCGTCGGCACGTCGTGGTCCATGGTGGCGACGGTCAGGTCAGGCCGGCGCACCGGCCGGCCAGCCAGCTCGAGGCCCTCGAAGGCCTGCGGCGAGGTGACCTCATGCACCAGGTGCAGGTCGATGTAGAGCAGCGGCGGCTCGCCCTCGGGGCTCGCTACCACATGCCGGTCCCAGACCTTGTCGAAGAGGCGTCCGGTCACGGTTATCGGATCCTGTCTGACGTCAGCTGGTTAGTGTTTGTCTCAAATAATGAGATACACTGTCCACGATATGAGCACACTACGCCCGTCAGCCCCGGACCGCAAACCGGGCGCGGGCACCCCTGGATCCGCAGCGGACCCAGGCCATGCGGAGCCGGTTACGCCGGTGCCGTCCGGGGCTGGCCCGTCAGCCCCGGACCGCGAACCGGGCGCGGGACCGGGCGCGGGCACCCCAGGATCCGCTGCGGGTCCGGACCCGGGCCCGGCTGGCCGCAGAACGGCCGTTGGCGTCCTCGACCGGTCAGTGGCCCTGCTCGAGCTGCTCGCGGACGGCCCGCAGCCGCTGCGGCCGCTCGCGCAAGCGAGCGGCCTGCCACGGCCGACCGTGCACCGGCTGCTGGTCGCGCTGGAAGCGCACGGCCTGGTCGCCAGGACCTCCGGCGGCGCGTTCCGGCTCGGCCCCCGGCTGGCCGAACTGGCAGCCAGGGCCGATCCTGGCATTGACCTCGGCGCGGCCGCCGACGGCGTGCTCGCCCGGCTGCACGACGCGACCGGTGAGAGCGTCCAGCTTTACCTGCGCTCCGGTGACCGCCGGCTGTGCGTAGCCGCCAGGGACGCTGGCACCGGCCTGCGCGACAGCGTGCCGGTCGGCGCGCTGCTGCCGCTGGACGCGGGATCTGGCGGGAAGGTGCTGCTGGCGTGGTCGGCCGACGCGGAGCGGTTTCCCGTCGTGCCCGCAGCCGAACTCGCTGCAATCCGGCGGCGCGGCTGGGCCGCCAGCGTCGCCGAGCGCGAGCCGGGGGTGGCCAGCGTCAGCGCTCCCGTGCTAGCGAGCGGCCAGCTGCTGGGCGCGGTCTGCGTATCCGGGCCGGCCAGCCGGATCGGCCATGCGCCCGGCCGCCGTCTCGCTCCGGTGGTCGCCGCCGCCGCACGCGACCTCGCCCTGCTGGCCGACCGGCGAGAGACTCCTCCCGGCGCCGCTAGCGGCGAATAGCGTGGCTGCCGCCGTGATCCGCCGCAGCGTGCCTGCAGCCGTTGGTGCGGGTCCTGGTGCGCGGGTGCGGGTGCGCCTCGCACCGAGGGAGAATCTATGCTTATACCGGATTTCGTGGCCGCATAACGACCATATCGGGTCACCTAGGTCGTCTAATCCGGGATAAGTGCCAGCAGCACAGGTTTAGGCGGAACTCGGATCTGGTTGTGGTCGGCCGGATGCCGGGCTGCGCGCTTCGATCGCTCATAGCCGACGACATCCCGGCACCTGCGAGTCCTGGAGCGGGCCGGGCTGGTCACCGTTGAACTCCGCGGCCGGGAACAGCTCTACCGGCTGGACGCTGACTGGCTCCGCCGCGTCGCCGGTTCCCGGCTTGACCGGCTCGGCTCATGGCCGCGGCACGCTGACGGCCGGGTGACCCAGGCCTCAGCACAACGGATGCATCCATCCGTACGGATCCGGGCGGCGGCCGTACTGGATTCCGACCAGCTCGTCGCGGAGCCGCATCGTCACGGGGCCCGGCGTGCCGTCGCCGACAGTCCATTCCTTCCCGACTCCGCGGACCGCGCCGACCGGGGTGATTACCGCGGCTGTCCCGCACGCGAACACCTCGGTGATATCGCCTGACTCGCAGCCAGCCCGCCATCCCGCCACCGAGATCGGGCCCTCCGAGACCGGAACGCCGAGATCCGGCCCGAGCTTGAGCAGTGAATCCCTGGTCACTCCGGGCAGCAACGTGCCGGTCAGGGCCGGGGTTATCATCCGGGCATCCGGCCCCGACCCGTAGACGAAGAACAGGTTCATGCCGCCCATTTCCTCGACCCACTGATGCTCGGCCGCGTCCAGCCAGACCACCTGGTCACAGCCATTGCGCCGGGCCTCGAGCTGGCCGGCGAACGCCGCTGCATAGTTGCCGCCGCACTTGGCCTCCCCGGTGCCGCCGGGGGCGGCACGGGTGTAGTCCTCCGACAGCCACACCGATACGGGCTGCACGCCGTTGCTGAAGTACGCTGCGACCGGCGAGCCGATCACCGTGAACCGGTACTCCGACGATGGCCTGTTGACGCCGAGGCCGCGCTGCGTGGCGATCATGAAGGGCCGCAGGTAGAGGCTCTCCCCATCGGCGGCGGGAACCCAGTCGCGGTCCTGGCTCACCAGCAGCCTTACCGCATCGACGAACGCCGCCTCAGGCAGCGCTGGCATGGCAACCCGGGCCGCCGACCGGTTGAACCTGGCCGCGTTGGCATCCGGCCTGAACGCGGCGATCGTCCCGGCCGCGTGCCGGTAGGCCTTCAGCCCCTCGAAGATCTCCTGCCCGTAATGGAAGACAGCCGACGCCGGGTCAAGCGTGATCGGGCCGTACGGCTCGAGCTTGCCATCGTGCCAGCCCCGCTCCGCCGACCAGGCCATCGTGATCATGTGGTCGGTGAATACCCTGCCGAAGCCAGGTACCGCCATCAGCCGCGCCCGCTCCGCGGCGGGAACGGGCTGGTCGGTGACGCGGATCTCGAAGCCGATGCTGGCACCCTGGCTTGTTGTCATCGCTGGTTCCTCTTTGCTTCCGGTCTTGCTGGTCATGCCCGGGTCTAGTCGGCGCGCTCAGCGGCGGATTCGCCGCCATTGTCGCGACGGTCCAGCGCGACCTGGATGGCTTGCTGCGCGCGCCGCGCGGCCTCGCCGTGGTCGGCTGGCTCGCTGCCTGGATACGTCTGATACACGGATTCTCCTGACGCCGAGTTCCAGTTGATTGTCAGGCTGCAGCTCGAGGCGACACCGCCGCCTTGACGACTCCGGCTAAGGCTCGTAACGTCCCTGGCACGCATCGCCGCCAATGACCCGCTGATTGCGGCGGCACTGATTGCAGCGACACTGCCAGAGGACGGCTGTCGAGGGGAAACCTCAAGGCTCACGGCCAGCGCCTCATCCCGTAGCGGGTCGCTGGCCTGACGTGATCAGGTTCCGCTACGGCTGCTAGTGAATACGAAGCACCGCATGATGCCAGCGATTTTAGCCCATCCGACGGCGCATGTCGCGGGAGCCCGCCGACTTGTGCCGAGGGAGCCCGCGGGCGATCGGCGCGGAGCCCGGCCGCAAGTGTTGCCGGAGCCGGCCGGGCCGGCCGCGCTACTCTGCGCCGTCGGTTTTTTTGGCGGCGGGAGCCGGGCGATCGGCGGCGCCGCCGTTGTCACGGCGGTCCAGAGCCGCCTGCACCGCTTGCAGGGCGCTCGGCGCGCTCTCCGTGCTGTCGGCTGTCTTGTTGGCTTCGGGGCGTGGCTTGTCGGACACGACACTTACTCCTGACCCTGATCGTGAAAACTGGCTTGCCAGGCTCCCCAGCTTGGGGCGGAGCCTGGCCTCAGACGTCCAGGCCACGTCCGCTGCGGCGTCCTGGAAGAGCGGCTCACGGCCAGCGCCACATCCCGTAGCGGGCCGCCGGCCTGCCCTGATCAGGTCCCGCTACGGCAGCTAAGGATGACTACGAAGCGCCGCATGATGTCCCTAACTGTAGCTCACGTTACGATGCGGGAGTGTCCGGCGGGGGCGATGCACGGTGGCAGTTGCCCGACGCCGAGCTGCAGCGGATCGGGCAGCAGGTCACGGACCTGATAGCCACCCAGCTCAGCGGCATCCCCGGCCAGCCGGCTGCCGCAGGCCGGCTCAGCCTGCGGCCTCGGCCAGGCCAACCGCCGCCTCGCTGGTGTGCATCAGGAAGGTCATCGTCTCCTGGAGGTAGAGCTGCACCTCCGCTGCGGAATGAGACTGGTAGCCGATCGCGACATCCTGGCCGAGCTGCAGGTCGAAGTCGCCGCCGCGGGTGGTCAGGACGATGGCGCCGCTAATGGCCGGGGCCCACACGATCTCACCGCGTAGCAGCCTCTTGATGTGCTCGAGCAGCGGATAGCCGTGATCGCTTGTCTCGCTCACGGCCGTGTACGCCTCCGCGCTGAGCAATACCGAATAGGGCCCGGTGACCCCGGCCACTCGGAGCTGGCTGAGTGCTTGGGCGACTGCCTCGGGATACTCACGAGCGTCCCCGGGCAGCGTGGCCGGCGGGTTGCTTGATCCCGGGCGGATGCCGGTGATGCCGGCCGCCGGGTAGCCCTCGAAGATGGCCTGGTCCTCGGCGAATGCGAGCTGACGTGCCGCGTCCTTGACCGGCTGCCAGTTGGCGTCCTGGGCGCCGCGCGCCACGTCGTCGATCTGCTCACGGTCAAGCGCGAACGGGACGCGCAGCTCCACGATCGCTGCCACCTGGCGCTGCCGGGCGAGCACGCCCTCGCCCGGCGCGTCGATGTCGCGTAGGTGGCCGGTGCCCACCGCGGACAACGCCTCCCCGGCCGGCCCGTGCACTTCCACCACCCGTCGGCCCGCGACGTGCCGCCTGAACGTGCGCGCCGCCTCCTCCTCGATCTGAGTCCAGGCCTCAGCAGAGACCGGCGCGAGCTCGCGATGCAGGTTATTCATCCTGGGGTGCTCCTCTCAGACTGCCGATCTCCAGCGCGCCACCGCTCGCTGGCCGGGGCACCGCTGGCGCGCGGGTGCTGGCCGCCGGTTCTCCCAGCCCGGTTCCGGCCGGTGGCGGCCCGTCAGCCAGGCTCTCAAGCAATGGCACCGACGGCACGAAGAACAAGACGCCCGTCACCGCCCGGCTGACATCAAGCAACCGGTCATAGTTGCCTTCCGGCGCGCCGACAAACATGTTCACCAACATCTGCTCGATGACGTCTGGCGAGCGCGCGTAGCCGATGAAATAGGTGCCGTACTCCCCGGTGCCCACCGAGCCGAACGGCATGTTGTCCCGGACTATCTTCACCTCCTCGCCGCCAGAGATGATCGTCGTCAGGGCGTTGTGCGCGTATCTCGGCTTCACCGAGTCGTCCAGCTCGATGTCGGCCAGCTTGGTCCGCCCGACGATCCGTTCCTGCTGCTCCACCGGCAACCGATTCCACGCCGCCAGATCGTGCAGGTACTTCTGGACGATGACGTAGCTGCCACCAGCGAAGGCCGGATCCTCAGCGCCGATCAGCGTCGCATCTGCCGCCGCCTGGCCCACCGGGTTCTCCGTGCCGTCCACGAAGCCGAGCAGGTCACGTTCGTCGAAGTAACGGAATCCGTGCACTTCGTCAACGGCCGTGACCGCGGTGCCCAGCCTCGTCGTGATCTGCATTGCCAGCTCGAAGCACAGGTCCATCCGGGTGGCCCGGATGTGGAAGAGCAGATCGCCAGGGCTCGCGACGGCATGCCGTGGCCCGGCCTTGATTTCGCGAAACGGATGCAGGCCCGCTGGCCTCGGCGCCCCCGCCAAACGGTCCCACGCATCAGAGCTGAAGCCAGTCACGCAGGACAGGCGGCCGTCCGGCTCGCGGAACCCGACGGCGCGGATCAGCCCGCTCAGATCGGCCGCCAGGCCGCGGACGGTCTCGGCATCGTCCGACTCGGCGTTCACGGTCACCACGAGGAAGATCGCGGCACTGGTCAGCGGCGACACCACCGCTTGCGGCTCCGCGCGCGGCGCCGCCGCCGCATCTGTCGGCATCCACCCATCCTCTACCAGGGTCAGGCCGGCCAGCGAACTGGTACCTGCCTTACATCTTCAGTGACTCCGAGTAATCAAGAAGCTACAATCGATTACGTTCCGTGAAGACCGGCCGCTGGCAAGCGGCCATCGGCAAGCGGGGGCGGGAGCATGCGTAGATCCGAGGGCCGGTCGTTTCTGAGCACGATCGCCTGGGGATCGATTGCCGGAGCCATCACCCTGGCCGCGGGCCTGGCCGGCCTCGGCGGCAACTCGCCGGTCGGCGGTTTCCGGCTCGGCTGGATCGCATTAGGGGTAGCGGGCTCCGTTCTGTATACCAGCTACTGGCTACGCGCGGCCGCGAAGGAGAGCACCGAGATTGACGCGATGGGCTCGAAGGTCGATGTCGCCAGCGAGGTGCTCGGCCGGCTCGACACCAGAGAGAACGACAGCACGCTTGTACTGCTCGCCGGCATTCTGGCTATCTGCACCGAGCAGGCAGTCATGGCCGCGTCCGCGCCTGAACTTTTCAATGCTCTCGTCCAGACCTGCCTTGAGTGCCTCCATACCGCGATTACTCGCAGTCATGCCACTGACAGCGCCAATGTGCGGGTCGCCGTCCTATCGTGCCAGCAGGGCGCCAAGGTGAGCAGCCGGACCGCGGGCCAGGATCTCATCTACTATCCCAAGGACCGCAAGCTGGAGATTGATCTGGCCGGCGAGGCGGCCGACCACGCCAATATCCTCATGTCCCGTCAGCATCCCTATGAACATGGCTGGCTCAGGTGTCCCGATGACGGGCTCCCGGCCGGACCCCAAGGCCACATCCTGCCCCCCGAGGACAGCAGTGTCGTCTCCTACATCCGGGTCGGGATTCCACATGTGGGAGTCCTGCTCGTCTGCAGCTGGGAAACGCCTCTCTCGGCTGCCGGGCGCAGGCTGACCGCGGCTTTCGCGGACATCCTGGCGCTCCCGTACAACGCGCAAGCCGCGTCAGGGAAAGCCGTGCCCGTCCAGGCCACGGGCGGCCGCGAGCTCGAGGGAGCGCAATAGCCATGCGCAATGGATTTGCGCCGGGAGCGACACGGGCGCAGCTGGAGCGGATGCTCCTTGACTACGAGCAGGAAGCCGCGCGACAGCAATCCAGGAACCAGGCCCCGGGTCCGGGTCCGGGTCATTCTCCGCGCCCGCCCGCGGACCCGCCATTGTTCGAGGGCGCGGGCATCATTAAGAGCTTCACGAACCGGAAGGAAGCGCTGCGTTCCTTCAATGCGAAGCTTGACCGGGCCCAGAAGGTCGTCGTGGTCGGCTCGTCGCTCAAGGGACTGCTGCATCCGGGCGGCACCGACTGGGCGACCCGGGCCATCTTGCGTGAGCGGGTCAGCCTCCAGCGGGCGGAGGAAGAAGAGCCGACGAAAAGGACCGATTTCGTCCTGACCCATCCTGCCTTCGCCGATCTCCGGGCAAACCAGGAAAACAGGGAGAAGCAGGATATAGCCCTGGAGGTAATTGAATCGCTGATGTACCTGAAGGAGTGGGAAACGCCGCCGAGCGCGGTGCATCTCTACCTCGGCACGCCCACCTGTTTCGGCATATTAGCGGACGACCAGATGATCCTGAACCCTTACCCGTATGCCGACGTAGCGTTTCAGTCGCCTTGCCTGCTGCTTCAGGATGGGGGCTACTTCTTCAATGCGTTCGTCAACTCTCATTTCGGCGTCATCGATCGTACGATGGTAGTGCGGCTCTCAGATCTGCCCGCCGACATCGGGGACCTGCACTGGAGCCTGCCTGAGTTCCAGCGGCGGACCGATGAGCTGCTTGCCCGCGCCAAGGAGCTCACCGTACGGGACCGCTCGCTGAGCGACACCGAGAGTGACCTGGAGAAGCATCCGGGTTTCAGCGACCTAGTGGCGGCCGCGCGTAAGCGTCACGAGAGCCTGACCCAGAGCCAGAGCCAAAGCCAGACCCAGACCCAGAGCCAGACCCAGAGCCAGCCCGGTAAGCGCTCCGCTGGCGAGCCCCGCTGACTCAGGCCCGCTGACTCAGCCCCGCTGACTCAGCCCCGCTGACTCAGCCCCGGCTGGCGACCGCGGCGGGCAGGTACTCCACGGTGACCGGCAGGTGATCCGAGGCCAGCCGGGCAAGCTCGGTGGACTCCACATGGTGAGTGCGCAGGGCGCCGAGCACCTGCCTGGTTACGCGGACACCGTCGATGCGCCGCCTGATGCCGCGCGTGCCATAGGAATCATCCGTGCGATGCCCGGTCGTCGGCTGCCACGGCGCGCGCAGCACCGCTGCGGCGTCATGAAGGCCGCCGGCCCACAGCACGTCCCCGGGCCGCCGGTCGGCCCAGTGCCTGCGCTGCCCGTGCTCGTCGTAGTCCCAGTCGCATTGGTAGACCAGCCCGTCGAACCAGCTGACCGCCGAGTACGGGTCGCGTGGCTCGTAGAAACCCCATCGCTGGCTGCCCTCGTCCCACACCCGGTCGGCGCTCTCACCGTTCCAGTCCGCCCCGACGAGTACGGGCGGGCGGGCCGGGCCTCTGGTGAGCGCCGCCACGAGCCGCTCGTTCTGGTCGGCCCGCAGCCGCCTGCCGAACGGAGTCGCATGAAACGAGGCGTGCCGGACTTTCGTGCCGCCGACATCCAGCGTGACGTAGGCCAGCGAATGCCAGAAATCCTTCGCACCGTACTTGCGCAGCGAGCCTGGCATCGGCTCGATCCCGGCCCGCCACAGCAGGCCGACGTGATAGCCGCGGCCGCCGAAGGCGAGTGCGGTGCGCGGTGCGCCGCTCTCTTCGGCCGGCACCAGGCAACTCAGGCCGACGTCGTCGGCGAGTTCCCGCATCCGGGCCTGGGCGGTTTTCTGGTCCCCGGCGCGCACCTCCTGGACGGCGATCACGTCCGCGTCCAGGGCCCGGGCAGACTCCACGGCCAGGCGATAGTGCTCGCGCCCGGCAGCGGAGTCATCGGCGAACAGGTCGAGCATGTTGTAGGTCGCGAACAGCACCGAGCCGGCCGATGTCCTGGTCACCCCCACGACGGCCGCCGCTAGTGCGCCGAAGCGTAAGTGATCAGAGAGACCGTCCTGCCGGGTATGCCGGTCGGCGTGTAGCAGCCGACATCACGTACAAGCACGCTGCCTGGCGATGCCGTGGTCGCCCACCGCGTCAGCAGATTGCAGAACCGCCCGCCAGCTCCGGCCGTGGTGACGAGGACCGTGTCCGGCAGCAGGCCGGCCTTGGGGAAGATCACCAGCCGCAGGCCGCCGCCAGCCCCCCTGATGTTGTTGACCCCGGCCGCGGAGTTGACGTTGATGGCCGGAGGCACCGGCGCATACGGGCCGGCCAGCAACGGCTTGTTGTCACCAGCCGCCAACCTGCGCGTAAGTCCAGCTGCCGGAATCATCTCCACCTCCGCTCCGTGGTCACGTCTCATAGTGCCGGGACTGTCATGGCAGCGCCAGCACCGGAAGGCAAACGCGGCTGAAGATCAGCGTCAGGGCGGCCGCCGTGAGAGGTAGCGTCCTGCTGGCCGCCGAGGCGCTGCCCAGGATGTGATCGAAGGCCCCCGCTCCTGGCCAGCTGCCAGGAACTCTTAGCCTTAGGATCACCCGCAGGGAACGATCGCTGTCCCGTGCCGGGCAGGGCAGCCATACCCGCCATCTGGGAGGCGGCAGCAGTGTCAGCGGCAGCAGTGTCAGCGGCAGCAGTGTCAGCGGCGACGGGACCGTGACCGCACCGGCGGCCTTCGCTGACCTGCAGGCGCTGCGGGCCTGCTGGCATCCGGTGGCCTTCAGTCATGACATCGCCGACCGGCCCGTCCACGCCGACCTGCTCGGGGAGCCGCTTGTCCTGTGGCGCGGCCCGGATGGGCAGGCCCGCGCCAACTCGGACCTGTGCGTGCATCGCGGCACGGCGCTGTCGCTTGGCTGGGTCAACGGCGGCGAGCTCGTTTGTCCCTATCACGGCTGGCGGTATCGCGCGGACGGCCGGTGCGTGGCCATTCCCCAGCTGGAAAACCCCGCCAGGGTGCCGCCCAAGGCCAGGATCGCAGCGTTTTCCTGCCAGGAAAGGTACGGCCTCGCCTGGGTTGCCCTGGCGGAGCCGCGATGGCCGCTGCCCGAGGTTCCGGAACTGGAAGACGGCGCCTGGACGGTGGTGACGGCGGGCCCTTACCGCTGGCATTGTGACGCTGCTCGCCAGGTGGAGAACTTCACCGACCTCGGCCATTTCCCTTGGGTGCACCCTGGCCTGCTCGGTGACCCGGACCGGCCGGTGGTGCCGCGCCACGAGGTCCGCACCGAGGGAAATGTGCTCCACTACACGATCGTCCGGCCGGAGGCCGCCAACACCGACGACTTCCCGGTCTTCGGCAACGAGCAGAGCGGCCCGCCGGACCGGCGCAGCCGGTACGAATTGCACCTGCCGTACACGATCGCGCTCCGGCTCGGCTGGGGCGGCGAGCGCGGCATGGTCTATTTCTTCGCTTCACAGCCGCTCGCCGCCGACCGGTGCGCCGGATACGTGCTGATCGGGCGGAACTATAACCTCGATCAGCCGGCCCGCGTCCTGCAGGAGTTCGAGGACACCATCTTCGGCCAGGATCAGCTGGTCGTGGAGTCGCAACGACCCGAGCAGGTACCGTTCGACCTCGCCGCCGAACTGCACCTGAGGTTCGACGCGGTGGCGGTCGCCTACCGCAAGGCCATGCGGGCGCTCGGGCTTGCCACCAGTGACGCGATCGGCAATCAGCCGGCCTGAGGAGGGATCATGCCCGCTATCAGCACGGCCCTGCCGACCCTCGAAGACCTACGTGACCGCGCGGTCGCCAGCCTCGGCAGCTGCGCGGTGGCCGCGGATGCGCTGGGCGGCGACCAGCGGTCGATCACGCCGATCCTGGGTGCTGACCTGGCCCGGGTCAGCTGGTCCACGCCGCCGGACGCCGACGATGCCGTGGCCAGGGCGCAGGAGGCGTTCCGCAGCTGGCGGCAGGTACCCGCGCCGTCCCGCGGCGCCCTCGTCAAGCACTTCGGCGGACTGCTGGCGCGGCACAAGGCAGCGCTCGCCGCGCTGATCACGCTCGAGGTCGGCAAGATCGGCCCGGAGGCGCTCGGCGAGGTCCAGGAGATGATCGACATCTGCGACTTCGCTGTCGGGCTGTCCCGCCAGCTGTACGGCCGGACCATGCCATCTGAGCGCCCGGGTCACCGGCTGATGGAAACCTGGCACCCGTTCGGCGTGGTCGGCGTGATCACCGCGTTCAATTTTCCGGCCGCTGTCTGGTCATGGAATACCGCGATCGCCCTGGTCTGCGGCGATCCGGTGATCTGGAAACCGTCGGAGCTGACCCCGCTGACCGCGCTGGCCTGTGCCGCGCTCCTTGACCGGGCATGCGCGGACACCGGCGCCCCGCCGCATCTGAGTCAGGTGCTCCTCGGCCCCGCAGAGGTGGCGGCCCGGCTCGCGGACTCCCCTGGCGTCGCGCTGGTCAGCGCCACCGGCTCGAGCAGGATGGGCCGGGTCGTCGGGCCGCGCGTTGCCGCCCGCTTCGGCCGCTGCCTGCTTGAGCTCGGCGGCAACAACGCCGGCGTCGTCGCGCCGTCCGCCGACCTGGAACTCGCCGCGCGCGGCATTGTGTTCGCCGCGGCCGGGACCGCCGGGCAGCGCTGCACGACGATGCGGCGGGTGATCGCCCATGCCGATATCGCCGAGGAGCTGATGGACAACGTCGGCGCCGCGTATGAGCTGTTGCCCGTCGGTGACCCGCTGGATCAGCGGACCTTGGTCGGGCCGCTGATCCGCGAGCGCGCGCACCGGGACATGCAGGCAGCCATCGCCGAGGCGCTGGTGCAGGGCGGAGTCGTCCGCGCGGGCGGCGACCGCCTGCTCGCCGACGCGGCGCCTGGGGCCTATTACGTGCAGCCCGCGCTGGTCCAGATGCCTGGCCTGCGCGACGTGGTGTGCAGGGAGACCTTCGCGCCGATCCTCTATGTGCTGGCCTACACCGAACTGGACGAGGCGATCGCGCTGAACAACGCCGTCCCGCAGGGCCTGGCTTCCAGCATCTTCACCAGCGACCAGCGCGAGGCCGAGGAGTTCATCGCGGCCAGCGGCGCGGACTCCGGCATCGTCAATGTCAATATCGGCACGTCAGGTGCGGAGATCGGCGGGGCGTTCGGCGGCGAGAAGGCGACCGGCGGCGGACGCGAGTCCGGCTCCGATGCCTGGAAGAGCTATATGCGCAGGGCCACCAACACAGTCAACTACTCGGGCAGCCTCCCGCTCGCCCAGGGCGTGAGCTTCGGCACGGCTGGCTGACGTGCCCGGCCCCGCGGCCGGTGGCGGCTCCGCGCTTGCCGGAGTACGGAAGCAGGAACGCCACGGGGCCCCGCCACAGCGGAGCCGCTGCGCCACGGCGCGGCCGCGGGCGGCCTTGACTATGCACGGGCACCCGTCACAAGCTCGTATCGATGAACGCGGGAAGGCTGATGACCGAGCACCTGGACGAACCCGACCGAAGCGACTGGGCTGACGACTCCGCAGGCGACCCGGTCTGCTGGCTGCGGCGGGTCTGCCCGCAATGCGGCGCGCTCTCGGATACCGATCCGCCGACCGACTGCCGGCAGTGTCACACCGCGATGCCCGGCGATTGAACCGTTCGGTCAGATCCTGGCCCGAGTCGGCGGCGTCGCGGATGGCAGGCCGCTGACCGGGAGTGCTGGTGAGCCGAGGTCCGGCGTATCATCCAAAGACGGTCGCAGATGGTTATCGTTGCCTGCCAAGACCTGCAGCGGGCAGCCGGCCCGACTGAAGGCCGGGAGGCGGCGTGGACATCTGGCCGGGACGGCCGTCCCCCCTGGGCGCCACGCCAGGGCAGTCAGGCACCAATTTCGCTGTCGCCTCACAGGTAGCCGAGCGCGTCCTGCTGTGCCTGTTCGACGCCGCGGGCCAGGAGACCAGGCTGGCGCTGCCGGAGTTCGACGACGGGATCTGGCACGGGTTCGTGCCCGGAATCGGCGTCGGCCAGCGATACGGCTACCGGGCGACCGGGCCCTACAATCCGCTGCTCGGACTACGCTGCAACCCGGCGAAGCTGCTCCTCGACCCGTATGCCAAGGCGACCGACGGTGAGCTGGCGTGGGGCGACGCGCTGCTCGGCTATCCGCCAGGCGACCCGGACGGCCGGAGCGACCTCGACTCCGGGCCGTCGATGCCGCGATCGCTCGTGGCCGATCCTTCGTTCGCGTGGGGCACGGACCGGCGGCCCGCCACTCCCTACCGCGACACGATCATCTATGAGCTGCACGTGAAGGGGTTCACGCAGACGCGCGGTGACGTGCCGGCGCCGCTTCGCGGCACGTATGCGGGCCTGGCCTGCCCGCCGGTGCTCGAGTACCTGACCAGCCTCGGGGTGACCGCGGTCGAACTGCTTCCCGTCCACCAGTTCGTCACCAGCAGACCGCTGGCCAGCAACGGCCGGGGGGAGTACTGGGGCTACAACTCCGTCGGCTTCTTCGCCCCGCACGATGGCTACTCCGCCGCGGTGCGGGCCGGGCACCCAGGCGGGCAGATCGCGGAATTCCAGGCGATGGTCAAGGCGCTGCACGCGGCCGGGCTTGAGGTGCTGCTCGATGTGGTGTTCAACCACACGGCGGAAGGCGGCCACCTGGGCCCGACCATCTGCTTCCGGGGGCTCGACAACCCGGCGTATTACCGGCTGGCACCTGACGATCTCCGGCTATACGTCGACACGACGGGCACCGGTAACTCGATCAACGCCGACAGCTCGACGTCCCTGCGTATGATCACTGACTCGCTCCGCTACTGGCTCGGCGAGATGCACGTGGACGGCTTCCGCTTCGACCTGGCGACGACGCTCGCCAGGGAGCATGGCGACTTCGACCGGCTGGCCGCATTTTTCGACATTGTCGCGCAGGACCCGGTCATCTCCCGGGCCAAGCTGATCGCCGAGCCGTGGGACGTCGGCCAGCCGGACAGCTACGGGGTGGGCAAGTTCCCCGCGCTGTGGAGCGAGTGGAACGGCCGCTACCGGGACACCGTCCGCGACTTCTGGCGCGGCAGCGAGGGGGCGCTCCCTGACTTCGCCACCCGCATCGCCGGTTCTGCCGACCTGTACGGCGGCGACCGCCGCCGGCCGGACGCCTCGATCAACTTCATCACCGCCCACGACGGGTTCACCCTGCGCGACCTTGTCTCCTACGAGCGCAAGCACAACGAGGCCAACGGTGAAGGCAACCGGGACGGAACCGATGACAACCGGTCGTGGAACTGCGGTACCGAAGGGCCGACGGAGGATCCGGAGATCCTCCATCAGCGGGGCCGGGCGGCCCGCGCGCTGATCGGCACGCTGATGGTCTCCCGCGGGGTGCCGATGCTGCTTGGCGGTGATGAGCTCGGCCGCACTCAGGGCGGCAACAACAACGCCTACTGCCAGGACAATCCGGTGTCGTGGCTCGACTGGGACCGCGCCGACGCTGGCCTGATCGCGTACACCCGCCGGGCGATCGCCACGCGCCACGCGCACCCGGTGCTGCGCCGTGGCCGCTACCTGGCCGATCCCGGGTACGTCGTCTGGTTCACGCCGGCCGGCAGCCCGATGACCGCGGCCGACTGGCAGTCACCGGACAGCCGCTTCGTCGCGATCTACGTCGACGGCACGGTGGCGCCTGACATCGACGCACGCGGCAGGCCGACGCTCGATGCGGACGTGCTCATCCTCGTCAACGGATCGCCGCAGCCCGTCACCTTCACCGTGCCCGATGTCGGGAAACGATGCTCCTGGCGGCCCGAGCTGAACAGCTACGATCTCCTCCCCGGCCCAGCGGAACCCGCTCAGCCCGGCGGCACTGACGCGCCCGCTGCCGGTCGTGCCAGGACGCACATCCGCGCGGGCCGCCGGCTGACTGTCATGCCGGTCTCGCTCATCCTGCTCGTCGCCAGGCAGCCGGCCTGACGTGCGCTGACAACGGCGGGCCGGGCGGTCCGCCGGCCGCCGGCGAAACGATGGCCAGCAGGTCAGATATGGCGGATGCGCCGGCCGGTGATGCGGGTGGGCGTGATGCGGATGAAGTGCTGCCTGTCTCCGCCGGCCCACGGCTCGACGCCCGCCCCGGCGAGCGACGCGCGCTCGGATTCGGAGTCCACGTGATGTGCCGAGCCCTGGATCAGGACGCTCCACCCTTCCCGCACCGCGCTATCGACGTCGTCGACTTCGAAGGCCACCCGGTACTCGGCGCCCGCTATCCCGGTCCTCAGGTCCTCGTCGGTCGGGCTGTTCTGCGCGGTCCTGAACACGATGCTGCCCTCATGCAGGCGGTAGTTGACCGGCAGCACCGTTAGATCGAACCGGCCTGAGTACGCAAGCCTGCCGAGCCCGCCTGGTGAGATCAGCCGCAGGCACTCAGCTTCGTCCAGCGGCTCGAGAACCGGCTTCGAGTCCGCGGGGCCGGGTTCCGGCCCTGGATTTGCCGGGCTGGCGGATGCGCTGCCGGCGGTGTGATCAGACATAGGCTTCCTGTTCAGGTGCGAACGGGCGGACAACGAGCGAGGCGGCGGGCACGTCCGGCGCTGCGCCGCCGACTCAGTGCCCTGGCGGCACTTCGAGGATACGTGTGGCCGCGCCGGGCCTCACCGGTACCGTCACGAGCACGTCGCCGGGAGGTGTCGCCGGCCCGTCCGGCGGCAAGGCCGATCCGTTCAGGGCGGCCCGGCGCGTCCCGCCGCGTTAACCGGGCGCCCGATCACCGAATCCGGGCAGATCCAGCGATGTTCATCGTTCAAACCCAAGGACCTTCGGCCGTGGCAGACCAGGCGTTTCGGGTGTCGGCTGGAGACGGGGCTCTCGATGCCTGCCCTCGAGGCCGGCCCTCG
>Ga0187879_10000470_pt1 | contig 26420 bp, 32 predicted proteins | sample June2016WEW_19_1_FD_132423 | JGI IMG/M metagenome (GOLD analysis project Ga0187879, IMG submission 132423) | Peatland microbial communities from SPRUCE experiment site at the Marcell Experimental Forest, Minnesota, USA - June2016WEW_19_10 | ecosystem: Environmental > Terrestrial > Soil >... | reverse complement strand
CCATCTCCCGGCGCAGCTGGCCGCTGCCCTGGATCCCGCCGACCTCTGCCGCCGAGGGCTGTACGCCGTCCTGGCCGAGCATGGCCGCGCGATCGGCCGGACCAGCGAGGCCATCACCCCCGCGGCCCTGAGCGCCCGCGACGCTCTAGACCTCGACCGGCCCGAGGCCAGCCCGGCACTGCTCAGCCACCAGGTCAGCTTCACCACGGCCGACCTCCCTGTCGTCGACGACCACGCGCTGCTGGCCGGGGACAGCGTGGCCATCACCGCGAACCGCGCCGCCGACCACCTCGACGTCCACTACACGCTCGCCACCCGCTGAGGCGGAGCGGGAGCCGCCCGGCGGTAACGCGGCCGTCGTTCGGCCGGGCTGGAGCGCGCTGGCAGCGAGTATGTTTCCTGGGTGAACACCCCCAGGCTTGACGCATTCGTGATCGGTGCCGGGGTGAGCGGGCTGACCAGCGCGATCTGCCTGGCCGAGGCGGGATTCACGGTCGGTGCGCTTATCGTTCACCCGCGGCACGGTCACCTCAACCGCGCCCGCGCTGGTCAGCACCTCCCGGCTCTGGTGATAGCCGGTTCCGGACCACCAAGCGGCGGCCATTCTCATCCCGCTCGGCCGCGAACGCTGCGATATACGCATCCACCTCTGCCTGCAGCGCCTCGGCCAGCATCCGCCGGGCACCCTCCCGCACGATCTCATCGATCAGCGACGACGAGCCATCGGCTGCACCCGGCCGGCCCGGGCAGTGACTACGGTGAGCATCGGGTTGTACCTTCCCGACCGGCGTTCGAGCGCCGATCTTGCTTGGGACCTCGACTAGATCACCGGGAAGGTACGCTCCTTTCCCGGCCCATCCACAGACATCCGATCTTGCTAACTGTCAAGCGGCGGCAAGTTCGGGCTGGGATTCGGGGAGCGGGAAGGCCTTGGCCGGGTCGAAGGCCTGCCCGGTCTGCAGGCAGTGGTGCAGGCAGCCCAGCAGGCGGCTGAACAGGTTGCGCATCGCGGCGGCGTGGCGGTCGCCTGCTGCGCGCCGGCGGTCGTAGAGGTCCTTGACCTGGGGTGAGGGAAGCGCGCCGAAGACCCACACGTAGCCTGCCGCGGCGAGCCGCTGGTTTTTCACCTTGCGGTTGCGCACGACGCGGCTCTTGCCGCTGGCGACGGTGACCGGCGCTGACCCAGCGTAGGACTTCAGCCCGCGCGCATCGCGGAACCGGGTCCGGTCATCGCCGATCTCAGCCAGCACCCGGGCGCCGGTGACCGGCCCGATCCCGGGGAAGCTGGACAGGACCACCGCGTCCGGGTGCTCGGCGAACGCTGCCGCGGCGGCCTCGGCGAGGTCGTCAGCAGCGCGGCACGCCGCGTCGAGCTGCAGCACCAGCGCGCGGGCCTGGCGGCCCATCGCCTGCTCGACCGCGGCCAGCTGATGCCAGGTAGTCACCGGCGAAGATGGCGCGCAGGCGGCTGGCCCACGCCTCGATGCCGCGTTGCCGGCCGGCCTGGCGCAGCACCGACCCCAGCCGGGCCGCCGACAGCCTGCCCGCCGCGGCCGGGTCCGGTGCCACGGCGAGGACCGCCCGGGCCTCGCGGGAGGCCAGGCCGACGCCCTTGACCTGGAACGCGGCCAGCGCGGCCGGGAAGTACTGCTTGAGGTGCGAGCGCAGCTGGTTGGACAGCTGCCCGCGGTTCCACGCTGCGTCCTGCTGCGCCCGGGCCAGCACCGCGATCACCTGGGCCAGCTCGGAGTCCGCCGGCAGCGGCCGGTGCGCGGCGGCGTCGGTGCGCAGGATATTCGCCAGCACCATCGCGTCGGCATGGTCTGATTTCGCCCGGGCGACCGTGTGACGTTCCCGGTACCGGGCCACCGCCATCGGGTTGATCGAGTACACCTTCCTGCCCGTCGTGCGCAGGCACGAGATCAGCAGGCCCCGCGCCGTCTCCACCGCGACCGGGACCGGCTCGCTGGCACTATCGCCAGCATGGGCGAGCAACTCCAGCAACTGCCGGTAGCCCTGCACGTCATCGCCGATGCGCCGCTTGGCGACCAGCTTCCCGGCCTCGTCCACCAGCGCTACGTCGTGATGGTTCTCCGCCCAGTCAATACCGCACGTGATCGTCAACCCAGACCTCCCATTGCCCTGACCCTGGCCCGAAGGATGAGCCCTGCAGGGACACGCAGCGCCCTAATGGAAGGGCTCGATGGCCCAGCATCCGATGAGCAGTTCGTGACCCCAGCTCACCGCACGGACGTCAGTCTCCGGACAGAGCTCGGGGCTCGGGTTGCAAGAGGACGCCACCGTGCGGACGGCTCGGAACACGATCTTCACCGCCGCCCTGCCCGGCGCCAGGACGCCACGCCGGACCAGGTGCACGGCAACCGGAGCCACAGTCTGTGGATAGGGGTCCAGCCCCGGGTTTCAAGAAGAAGTCTCCGGTGCCGTGCACTGCTACTAGGTTTCAAGCATTGCTCCGTGGTCAAATCGGGGAATCCTGTGAGCCGGTCACGGATCCTTTCGACGGGTCCTGCCACGCCGACGTGGACCCCGTTGGGCCGGAGGTCCTCACTGAAGATGTCGTCAGCCATCGCGAGATCTCCCGCCCATCCATCCGTGAACCACCGGCGCGCGATCTCTGCGTACCGGGCGCCGTGCTCCTGGCCGACCTGGTTTGTCATGGTCTTCTCCATCTCCTCGTGGCAACTTGTTCGTCTTAGCCTTGAATCCGCGGCTCCTGATCGCCTTATCGGCCTATGGCCCGTGTTCTTGCCTCCGGCAGGGCCGCACCCGCGGCCATCGGCGGGGCGTCCAGAGCGCAGTGGCGAGGGTGGTTTCCCGGCGCGCGCAGGACCTTGGTGGCCGGGGCGTGCTCGCGGATCTTGCGCTGCAGGCGGCGCAGCCTTGTCCTGCCGTTCCCGAGCAATTCCGGGTACCAGATGTTGATGATCCAAGGGCGCAGAAGGCCAGCACCGGGGCAAAGAGGACCTTGACCCTTGTCGCCAAGGTCACGCGCCGCCAGCTGCGGAAACGACACCCGATCATCATCTGAGGGTGCACGACGCCGATCTTGCTCGCCTCAATACCGGAGCGCCGGAATGGCCGGGACTGGTGAATGCCGGGCCGCCGCAAACGGCCACCGGCTTCAGTCATGGACGAAGAAGATCTCGCGAACCTCGCGGGCAGCGTAGTAAACCAGCACGTAACCGGCGGCAGGGTCGGCCCACCACCAGCCCAGCGCCGCGTTCAGCGTCAGGCCGAGCAGCACCGCAGTCGCCAGGATGCCGTCGATCATCGTGACCCGGCCCTCAGTGCTCAGCACAGGATTGCCCAATGCCCGGCCGGTCTCGGTCTTACCGGCAGCCAGCGCGAACATGGCCGCTGCGGTGACCGTGGTCCAGATGATCCCGGGCAGGGAGTGCCGCGGGTCATAGCCGGTGGCCAGCGCGACCGTTGACTGGACCAGCAGATAAACCGCCAGGGCGGTGAACGCGTACCCGATCAGCAGCAGCCCCCGGCGCTGGCGTTCCTCGCCTGTGCCCGATAGTTCCCAGATCACGACCGTGGACGCGCCGATCTCGATCAGCGAATCGAGGCCGAATCCGGCCAGCGCTACCGACCGGGCCGAGATCGCCGCGATGGCCAGGACCACGATCCCGACAACGTTCCAGGTCAATGTCGCGTACTCCAGTGCGAAGCCCCGGCGCAGCAGGGCCTTCCGAACTGGATCATCCGCGACTGCCACGGCAGGATCCCTTCCGACCGCCACGCCGGCAAGCAGCCTCTTAGACCCACTGTTTGCGAACCATCCGTGGCCAGGAGACACAGACTACGTGCGGGAACGTCAAACGCCTCCCGACGGCGCTGGCCGCTAGGAACTGATGGCTACTGCGCTGCAGCTCGCCACGGTCTCAGTTGCCTGTGTCGGCGCAGTGCGCCGGTACTCGGCACTCGTCTCCCTCGCCCACCACGGTTACGAGGCCTCTGACGCCCGGACTGAGCTCAGATCCGCGCTCCCTGCGCGCCCGCCGTGATGGCGAGACCACGCCGAGACCACGGCCAGCACGTGGGGGTTCCGTTGCACACTAGGTAGCCCGCTGGCCGCCCAGCGGCCGGTCAGCCGGTTTCTCCGCTGTCTCGCATGGAATCCAGCGCGGCCTGGAGCCGGGTCGCGGCTTCGTCCGCCACCGGCTGGAGGGCCGGCTGCGCGGCTACCACGACCATCGTCTGCGGGTCGAGCGCCTCGATGACCGTCTGGCCCCCCTCGGTCCGTACCACCACGTTGCAGGGCAGCAGCAGCCCGATCCTGCGGTCGGCAGCAAGCGCCCGGTGCGCCAGCGGCGGGTTGCAGGCGCCGAGGATGAGGTACTCCTCCATCTCCTCACCGAGCTTGTCGCGCAAGGTGGCCTGTACGTCGATCTCGGTGAGCACGCCGAAGCCCTGCGCCTTGAGCGCCTCGCGGACGCGCGCCACCGCCTCGGTGAACGGGATAGGCGTGCGGATGGTGATCCCGTAGTCCATGTTCCCCTCCTTCCGGATCGCTGGGCCCGATGATCAAGTGGTCAGGCGAGGGTGAGGAACATCTTCTCCAGCTGATCCTCCGACATCGGGGAATCGCCTTCTTCTGCGGACAGGCATTGCCGCATCCCGCTGGCCACGATCTTGAACCCGGCCCGGTCCAGGGCCCGGGATACCGCGGCCAGCTGGGTGACCACTTCCGCGCACTCCCGCCCGGACTCGATCATCGTGATGACCCCGGCCAGCTGGCCCTGGGCCCGGCGGAGCCGGTTGAGCACCGGGCGTGCGGCCTCCTCGTCGATCTTCATGGGGTGCCTCCTTCGGGGCTGTCCCTCAGTATACCCTGCAGGGTATCGGTCCGGCCGACTGGTGATCCGCTGCGCTACCCGGCTCACGCCACCCTGCCGACTGTGGGCCCGATAAGTGCGCGGCAGCTGATGTCGCGCGGCCTGCCGTCGCGATGATCTATGCTTACTTACCAATAGGTCAGTTTGGTGCCTAGTGATTGCTGGGAGATCCCAGCGGGCCCGGGGAGGTCACACCGCGTTTGGCTGCGCATGAGCAAGACGAACCTGGCACCGCCACGCATATCCTCGATGTGGCCGAATTGCTGGTCCAGGTCCGCGGGTTCAATGCGTTCAGCTACACGGACGTCGCCAGGGAGCTGGGCATCTCCACAGCCGCGGTGCACTACCATTTCGCGGGCAAGGCGGAGCTTGGGGAGGCGCTCATCGCGCGTTACGCGGCGCGCTTCGCGCAGGATCTGGCCGGCATCAGTGCCAGGTTCACGCTGGCGCCCGCCAGGATCGACGGTTTCGCCGGGCTGCATCTCGCGGTGCTGCTCGAGCGGCGGATGTGCGTTTGCGGCGTGCTGGCAGCGGAGTACCAGACGCTCCCGCAGTCCATGCAGCCCGCCGTGATCCGGTTCTTCGACCAGAGCGAGGCCTGGCTGCGAGACGTCCTGGAACGGGGCCAGGAGGAGGGCAGCCTGCAGCTGGCCGGATCTGTGCGGCAGGTGGCGCAGATGATCACCGGCGGCATCGAAGGGGCCGTGCTCGTCGCCGCGCCCTACGGTGATACCGGGCGCTTCCAGGCGGCCGCGGCAAGCCTGCTGGCCGGCCTCGTCCGTGGCAAGACTGAATCCTCGCCCTGACCGCTCACCACCTCAATCAATACCCCTGTGGGTATACTTGGCGCATCATCTCCGCCGACTGGGAGCGTCCTATGTGCAGCTCAAGAGAGCTGTTAGCGCAACGAGCCCGAAGGTCTCGTCGCCGGGATGCGCGACGACCACCAGCGCCGACCGCCAGCCGGGGAGCAGGCGCTCCGGCTGGAGAGAGTGTCGCCGCTCCTGGTGCCCGGGCGTCCGCCCCGGCCCGGATGCTGACCGGCCACCTGGCGCCGCCCGTCACCGGGCCCGCACGGGCGCCCGGAACAGCGGCGCGGCGAGGCAGCGGCCGAAGGCTCCGGCCGCTAGCGGGACCAGGCCGGCTACCGCCAGAACCGCGCCGCCGGCGCCGCCAGTGGCTACTCCCGCCGCGATCAGCACCAGGCCGGCCAGCGCTCGCCCGTTCGCCCGGCGACTGAGTTCATGAGCTGGACCATTCTCATCATGCGCCTCCTCGAATATACCCCCATGGGTATCTGGTCCACGGTAACAGGCGGAGGACCCGGGGCGTTCCCGGCGGCACGGTGGCTCACTGACGGCCCCGCACGATCCCGCGGGATGTCCCGCGAGGAGACCGCAAGGCGGGGCCGACGTGGCTCCACATACCCCCTAGGGTATACTGGTAATGTCGGCCGAGCCGACACGCGACGCGCCGACCGCCGGGCGCGGGCCGCCAGGACCAAAGGCCCTGGCGGGCATGACCGTCGCACCTGCCGCTGGTACCCCGGCGGGTATTGAAATGAGGAAAGCGGTACCGAGCCCAGCAGGGAGCGTTGACATGGACCAGGTGCAGACGACGGCGTTGCTGCCCAGCACAGGGAACACCCAGCAGATGGACGTCCGGTTCGTGGCCGGGGAGGCCTACGAGGTGGCGGTGCGCGGCCACCAGGTGCTGGTGGACCAGCCAGCCGAGGCCGGCGGGCAGGATGCCGCGCCGACCCCCACGGAACTCTTCGTGGCCTCGCTGGCCACCTGCGCGGCTTTCTACGCAGGCGGCTATCTCACGCGCCATGGCTACAGCCGCGACGGGCTGGCCGTATCGGCCAGCTTCGACATGGCCACTGACCGCCCGGCCAGAGTGAGCGGCATCCGCCTGGCCGTCCAGGTCCCGGCCGGCCTGCCGGCCGCGCGGTGGCCGGCGCTGCGCGCGGTGGTCTCGCACTGCACCGTTCACAACAGCCTGGCCAGGCCGCCGGCGGTCGCCATCGACCTGACATGAGCGGTTGCCGGGCCGGAAAGCTGACTGCGGCCGCGCCGGTCACAACCGTCACGGCGCACGCCCGTGCGGCACGGCCGGGTACGCTCCTGCTGGAGCGGATCCGGGACGGCGTCATCGGCGAGGGCGAGGTGCTGGATGGCCCGTACGGGCCGCGGCGCATCACCTACGCCGACTACACCGCGTCGGGCCGGTCGCTGGACTTCATCGAAGATGCGATCCGCGAGTACGTGCTGCCGCGGTACGCCAACACCCACACCGAGAGTTCCGGCACCGGCCTGGCCACCAGCCGGCTCCGGGAGGACGCCCGCCAGATCATTCACGACGCGGTTGGCGGCGCCGACGATCACCTGGTGATCTTCTGCGGCTCCGGGGCCACCGCGGCCGTCAACAAGCTGGTCGGCATCCTGGAGCTCCGGCTGCCCGAGGGGCCAGCGCAGCGCTACCGGCTGCCCGGCCAGATCCCGCCTGCCCAGCGGCCGGTCGTGTTTGTCGGACCCTACGAGCACCACTCCAACGAGCTGCCGTGGCGGGAAACCATCGCCGAGGTCGTGGTCATCGGCACTGACGCCGACGGGCACATCGACCTGGCCGACCTGTCGTCCCAGCTTGACCGGTATGCGCAGCGGCCGCTGCGCATCGGCAGCTTCTCCGCCGCGTCCAACGTGACCGGGATCCTGTCCGACACCGACGCCATCGCCGCCCTGCTGCACGCCCACGGCGCGCTGTCGTTCTGGGACTACGCCGCCGCCGCCCCCTACGTAACGATCCGGGCCCGCGAGTCAGCGCCCGGCGCTGACGACCACAAGGACGCCATCTTCTTGTCGCCGCACAAGTTCATCGGCGGCCCGCAGACCCCCGGCGTCCTGATCGTCCGCCGGGACCTGGTGCGCAACCAGATACCCACCGTCCCAGGCGGCGGAACCGTCGCCTTCGTCGACCCGATCGGGCACCGCTACCTCGACGACCCGGTCGCCCGGGAGGAGGGCGGGACCCCGGCCATCGTCGAGTCGATCCGGGCCGGGCTGGTGTTCGCGCTCAAAGACGCGGTCGGCACCAAGGTGATCCAGGCCAGCGAGGAACGGCTCTGGAAACGCGCCGTCGCGCGCTGGTCCGGTAATCCGCACATCGAGATCCTAGGCAGCCCGGACGCGAGACGGCTGTCCATCGTCTCGCTGCGGATCAGCCACGGCGGCCGTTACCTGCACCACAACTATGTCGTCGCGGTGCTCAACGACCTGTTCGGGATCCAGGCCCGGGGCGGCTGCTCGTGCGCGGGCCCCTATGGCCACCGGCTGCTCGCCATCGGAGACGCTCGTTCGCACGCCTTCCGCGAGGAGATCAGCCTGGGCTGTGAGGGCATCAAGCCCGGCTGGACCAGGATCAACTTCAACTACTTCATCTCCGACACGGTCGCTGACTACCTCATCGACGCGATAAACGAAATAGCCATAAACGGCCACCGCCTGCTAGCCGACTACCGATTCGACCCGCGCACCGGGCTATGGCGCCACCGGGGCGGCATCCCGCGGCCGCCGCTGCGCCTCGCCGACCTGCGCTACGCCCCAGACGGCACCCTGACATGTCCCGCCCGGCGGGCTAACGCCAGCGAAGACGCCCTCGCCGGCTACCTTCGCCAGGCGCGCAGCCTGCTGGCCAGCCGGCCTGAGCAGACCGACGACGGCCCGACCGGCCTGCCCGGCGACTTCGAGGCGCTGCGCTGGTTCCACCTGCCCCCGGCCTGCCTGACCGACAGCGAGAGAAATCCACCGCGGTGACCTGCCCGTCCATACCGTTCGGCTATAGCGCGCTGCGCCCCTGGCCGGTTACGGGCCCCTGACCTGGCGCTGCATCCGCCACGGCGGACTCGACCGCCGCGCCGATGCGCAGCCGCCTACATCTGCAACCGGGCTCCGTCCGGTGCCGGCACCAGGCCCTCCTGTCCGTCACAACATTCCGGATGCCGGCCAGGCTCTGGCTGTGTCACGCCCCGGCGGTCTGGGCGGATCCCGCCCGTTCAGCGATGGTCGCCCGGACCTCGTCCATGTCGAGTTCGCGGGCCCTGGCGATCAGCTGCTCCAGCGGGGCCTCCGGCAGCGCGCCTGGCTGTGCGTACAAGACGACGCTGTCCCTGATCACCATCAGCGTCGGGATCGAGGAGATGCCCAGCGCCCCGGCCAGCTCTGGCTGGGCCTCGGTGTCGACCTTGCCGAACACGGCGTCCGCGTTCTTGGCCGACGCCCGCTCGAACACCGGGCCGAAGCTGCGGCAGGGCCCGCACCACGCCGCCCAGAAGTCCACGAGCACCAGGCCCTGGCCCTGGGTGACGGCGTCAAAGTTCGCTGACGTCAGCTCGACTGTCGCCATGGAAGCCTCCTCTATCTCACGGCAATCCTCAAGATACCCTGGGGGGTAAACCCTGCCACGGGGCCCGGCATTCCCGCAGCGTCCCGGAAACCCGCTCGCGGCCCCGCCAGCGACAGGCCGAAGCGGCGGGCACGCCCTCCCACCGCGATCATGGCCAGCGGGCCTCGTTCTTCGATCGTGCCTGGCCCGCCGCGGCCTGCACTTCGACGTTGCGGGGCAGTCACGCCAGGCGAGGGAGGCTGCGGGCGAGCGTGTACCCGGCCACGATGATGATCAGCACGGTGAACGCCGCGCTCAGCCGCCGCGGGCTGACCCGGCCCGCGACGCCGCGGCCAGCCAGGGCGCCGGTCACAGCGGCCCCGGCGAACACCCCGATGAGCCGCCAGTCCAGTGCGAGGCTGCCATGACCGGCCCGCACCGCAAGCGCGGTGACGCTATTCCACCGCGATCACAACCAGGTAGGTTCCCGCCGCGGTCGGCATATCGAAGCCAAGGACCAGTACCAGCGCGGGGACCACGACAAACCCGCCGCCAACCCCGAAGAACCCGGTGATCAGCCCGACCCCAGTGGCCGCGGCCGCAACCACCATGGCGTGCCGTAGCCCGGCCCTCCGGGGGGTGCCGGGAAGGCATAAGCCCTGCTCGCGGCGGCGCGCGATCATGACGGCCGCCACCACCAGCATCAGCACGCCGAACCCGGCCTGCAGCACATCGCCGGGGACAGCCGCGCTCGCCCGTGACCCGGCATAAGAACCCGCGACACCCAGCCCGCCGAAGATCGCGCCCGCCTTCAGCCGGACCCGCCCGGCGCGGCCATGCGCAATCGCGCCGACAACAGCGGCGATGCCTACCACCAGAAGCGAGGCCGTGGTGGCCTGATGCGCGGACTGGCCGAGCAGGTAGACCAGAGCCGGGACCGTCAGGATGGAGCCGCCCCCGCCGAGCGCGCCGAGGCTGACCCCGATCAGCATCCCGCACGCGATGGCGACCAGGGCCACCAGCTCACAGGACCCGGCCGGGGCGGCCCCCGGAAGCCACAACTGGCAGCCCGGCCCGCGCCCAGGCATGCATCCCGCCCGACAGGTTGACCACGTCGCGGCGCTGGCGGGCCAGGAGCGCGGCTGCCCCCGCGGACCGGTGGCCTGACCGGCACACAGTTATCACCGTGCGCTGCGGCGGCAGGTCCCTTATCCGAGCGGGAAGCCGGCTCAGCGGGATGTGCCGGGCACCGGGAGCATGCCCGGCCCGCCACCCTGGGGCTTCCCGCACATCCAGCAAGATGGCGCCCTGCTCCTGCATCTGCCTGGCCTGCTTCGCGCTGGCCTTAGGCCGGCGCGGGAACAGGCGGCCCAGCCATCCGCTCATGCTGGCCTCGCGCCCGCTTCGCCGGTGTAGGAGACCGTGGTGAATGCCCGCACGTCCACCTCGCATACCATGATCACCTATATACCCCCATGGGTATCAATGTAGACTATAGCCGCGAGCGAGAGGGGCGCGCAGGCTCACCGCACCGCCCTGTTTCGTCGTGTCCGCCAGGCGGGCCCCGGGAAGCTCACCAACGCAGGCCAAGGAACGCCGGCCCGGGCAGGCGCCGCATGGTAATCCTGGAGCTGCGCACCCCGGCCGTGCTTGCGTGCGAGCCAGGAGGCGGCCTGATGAGGTCGGCTGGGCCAGCCGCTTGCGGCGTGGGGACGCGGGATGTCTTGCGAGAATGATCGGCAGGGGTGGCCAGGGTGGAAAGCCAGGAATGGGATCGCCGTTACGCAGGAGCCGAGCTGGTGTGGACGGGCGAGCCGAACCGGTTCGTCGTGGACGAGCTACGGGACCTGGCGCCGGGACGGGCACTGGACGCCGGTGCCGGCGAGGGACGCAACGCGGTGTGGCTGGCCGCCCGCGGCTGGCAGGTGACCGCGGTAGATTTCTCCGCGGTCGGCCTGGACAAGGGCCGGCGCCTGGCCGGCGCGCGGGGCGTTACCGTCGACTGGGTGCGCGCTGACCTTCGCGACTATCAGCCTGAGCCGGGTTCTTTCCAGCTGGTGCTCGTCGCCTACCTGCAGCTTCGCGCGGCCGAGCTGGACGGCGTGCTGCGCAGGGCCGTGACGGCGCTGGCGCCCGGAGGCGTGCTGCTGGCCGTGGGCCACGACGTGACCAACCTGGCCGAGGGCGTCGGCGGCCCGCCGGATCCGGAGGTGCTGTACACGCCCGAGTCGATCACGCGCTCCCTCAGCGGGCTCACCGTGCTGCGCGCTGAGCGGGTCCGCCGCCCTGTCTCCGGCGTCAGTGGCGACCGCGAAGCGGTGGACACACTGGTCCGCGCCGCCCGGGACTGAGCCACCGACCTGCTGGCGGCCATGCGCGGCCCGACCCCTGACGCCCGCTACGACGGCTACACCTCCTGCCGCTGGTCACCTCCCGCACCAGGATGCTCCTAGCCGAGTTCGACCACGACCTCAAGCCCGGGCCCACCATCCGCTAATCAACACCATGAAGCCCCGCTGTTTTAGCGGCAGCGCTGGGTGAGCCGCACTGCGGCGGCTGCGCTCATGGACGCTTCAAGAACCTGAAATAGAACGCCGCGAACACGAGGACAATTCCGACGTTTACTATCAGCCGCTCCCAGAACTGGTTCCTGAAGAACAGGACGTCCACGCCGACCACGACGGCAACCAGCGCGAGCACGTAAAGCACGACGGCTGCCTGTCTCCCCATCGTTCTTTCCTACTGTGTGCGTCGGAGCGGAGCAAGAGCGGCGCTGGTTTCAGTGAAACGCTTGCGCTGGCTGAACCATTTGATGCCCTGTTCTCCCGAGGTGCGCTACGCCTGCGTGTCACCAACCCGCACTGGCGCGGTTTCAGGCAGGCACGGTGAGGTGGCGAGCGGTGCGGTTAGGCCGTGATCGGCAGGATTGGTGTGTCTGCTGGTGAACGTCTGCGCGCGGAAGCTTACGCTCGCCCAGCGGCCATATGCGGGTCCTTCACACGGCGGGGGCGGTTGCCAGCAAGGTGCCGGGGGGCTCGTTGTTCGCCGCGCTGTCGTGTACCAGGGCGGGCGGGCGTCGGCGCACGGGCGGAGCAACGGGATCCGGGCTCTGGGTCATTGCCTGCTCCGCTCAGCTGGTGGTTCGGGGGGGCTGAGGGCTAGCCGGTCGACCGCACTGGCGAGGGCGGCGAGAGCGGGTACCGCGGCGGCCAGCGCCCGCCGCTGGGGTGCGGGCAGGGTGGATAGGGCCAGGTGCAGCACTGCGGCGTTGGTGGCCTGCCAGGCGTGCACGGCCTGCTGCCCGGCATCGGTCGCGGTCAGCTCCACTCCCCGCCGGTCCCCGCCGGCGGTGATTCGGCTGACCATGCCCCGGGCGGTGAGGCTGTTGACGATGGTGGTGACGGTGTTGGGCCGCATGTGCAGCAGCCGGGCCAGCTGGCCGGGCCGGGCGCCGGGGTGCTCTGTTAGTGCAGACAGCAGCTCTAGCTGGGCTACGGCCAGTGGATTGCCCGGGTCGGCGACGCGGGCGCCGCGGCGCAGTGCGCGGCGCAGCCGCGCGATTCCCTCGGCCAGCCCGTCGGGCCGGTCGGCGCCGCGGGCAGTGATGCCGTCAGCCGCGATCGGCTCGTTCACCGGTGACCTCCTGGCCTGGATTGCCGGCCGCGCCTGTGGGTGCGGCGGTGGAACGGGTGCCGGCCCACGTCGCGGCCAGCGCGGCTGCGGTCAGGGCTGCGATGGCCAGCCTCCCCCCATCAGCATGACTGAGGCGTGCTCCGGCGTGCAGCCCCAGTGTCACCACCGCGACGCCCAGGGCGGTGCCTAGCCCCCGGGTCATGTTCACCATCCCGCCTGCAGTGGCTGCGTCGCGGACCGGCACGGCTGCCATGATCTGTGCGTTGTTCGCCGGGATGTAGGCACCCAGGCCTGCGCCCAGAAGTGCCAGCGACACCACCGTGACAGCGGCGGGGCCAGGGATCGCCAGCGCTGGCCACCGAGCACGTGGCGAGCAGGCCCCCGGCGACGCAGCGCCGCCGGGTCGGCCAGCGCCTGGATCCCCAGTTCCGCCCGCCGCCGGCCGCTGGGCGCGCTGGTGGCCACCAGCGCCACGCTGTTAGCCTGCAGCATCGCCGCCCCGGCCGCCTGCACGACCCGCAGCCCGATCAGCACGCGCAGCGACGGCGCCAGCCCGCACGCCGCCGAAGCCCCAGCGAATACCACTAACCCATACAGGTACATCAGTTTGCGGCCGTACCGGTCCGACCAGCGGCCCACCGGCACCAGCAGCGCCACCAGCGCCAGCAGGTAGGCCAGCGACACCCACTGAACTCCAGCGAGGCTCACGCCGAACTGACGCTGCAATCCGGGGAACGCCAACGTCACGATGCTGGCGTCGAGCTGTCCCATGAACGCCCCGAAGCAAACCGTGGCCACCGCCAGCCACGGCGCCAGCCGGTGCTCACGGACCACGGCCGGCCGGGGCGGCTCACGCAGCAGCATCCCTGCCAGCCCTACGCCCCGCGTCAAGCCAGAACTCCCCACGCTCGCCCATTACTCCTGCAGGAGACTCGCCCGATTACTTCTGTGGAAGAGCCCGGCCGCCGCAGTGTCGTGAGTGGGTCACGCTCAGGACGCTCCTGATACGGGCCCGGTCACCCACGCCGCGATCCGGCAGACTCAGATGGAGGTCTTCGTGGATGAGGCAGCTGGCAGGACTCTGCTCCGGCGGGGCGTTGCCCTGGAGTTCGCGACGCTGGGCTGGAACGTGATCGGCGTGGTGGTCCTGGCAATCGCTGCCATCGCGGCGCGGTCGGCGGCGCTGGCCGGGTTCGGGCGGGACTCACTCATCGAGATCGGCGCATCCACGGTGGTGATCTGGGAGTTGTCCGGCACCGGGCAGGCGCGGCAGCACCGTGCTCTCCGCCTGATCGGCTGCGCCTTCGCCGCGCTGGCCGTCTGCCTGCTGGTCCAGTCGACCGTGGTGCTGGCCTTCGGCCATCACCCGCGCCACTCGGCCGTTGGCATCGGACGGACGGCCGTCACCCCGCTGTCATGTTCGCGCTCGCTTTCAGCAAGGCCCGCACCGGGGCCGCTCTCGGCAATCCGGTGCTCCAGACCGAAGGCCGGGCGACCCTGATCGACGGGATCCTGGCCACCGCAGTCCTGACCGGCCTGGCGCTGAACGCCGCCCTGGGCTGGTGGGCCGGTCCCGCCGCCGGGTAGGCGTTCGTCTACTACGCCGCCCGTGAGGCACGCGAGATCTTCACCGGCCACGGATTGACGCCGCCGAGGACGGCAAGCACCGCTCAGCGTGTGAACAGCCGCCCGGCGATGAGGTAGGCCCCAGCAGGATCAGCGCGACCGCCGCGACCTGCCCAGCGCGTTGCCCTGAGCTGTTCGCTGATCCGGTGCCCGAGCGCAAGCCCGAGCTGGCGGGCCAGCAGGCCTGGGCGGCGATGGCCGCTACAACAGGGTTACCGGGAGCCGGATCAGGCTGAATCCTCTGGGGGGAACGCCGACCCGACGTGGATGCCGTTGACCGGCGGGCTGGGGGGCGAGCGCCATGGCAGCAGGCCAACGCGACTAGCTCGCTCAGTCATGTCTGTGATAGAACTAATCATAGTTCTGTCGCAGAGATAAAGAGACAGCCAGCCGCAAGGTTCTGTCCCCGGATGGTCCAGTTGCTGCCTACCCACGCCATCACGTGTGGCTTGCCGTTCGCTGAGGCGAGCCGCACTGACCCCAAGGCGAGGTCACTGCCGGGTGGGGCACGCCTGCCCAGCCGCGGCGAGGCGTCCCGTGGCCCCGAGGCCGATGACCACAAGGCCTACTACCCCATGACCGTCGATGGCCTCAGCGACCTCGGCCTGTCCTACACCCCGCCGCTGGGCAGCCCCTGGGAAGCGGTCCAGATGGGCACCCAGGCCTAGGCCGAGACACCCAGCGGCCTAATCCGCCCCGGATTTGAGCAGAGGAACAGCCATGTCAGCGCATCACCAACGGCCCGGGCCTCAGCCCCGCCACAGAGCGCACCCAGCCATCCAGGCCACCTTCGCCGCGATCATCCTCCTCGCCCTCGCCGCATGCGGCACCGCGACCACCACGAGCGCCCCGGCGTCGGTACTGGCCACGGGCAGCCGTGGCCACGGCGGCCATACGGGCACCCTCACCGGGTCGGGTTCGACGTTCGTCGCGCCGTTCTTCGCCGTGGCCTTCGCCAAATACGTTCAGCAGCATCCCACGTTGACCATCAGCTACTCCGCGGTGGGCAGCAGCGGCGGCATCGCCGCGTTCAGCGCCGGGCAGGTCGATTTCGGCGCCTCCGACGTGCCCATGACCGCCAGCGAGCAAGCAGCCGCCAAAGGAGGTCCCGTCGTGCAGGTGCCCGACGCCCTGGGCGGCGAAGGCGTGGTCTACAACCTGGACCTCCCGGCGGGCGCCAGGTTGCACCTGACCGGCCCGGTGATCGCCCGCATCTTCCTCGGGCAGATCACCAGCTGGGACGACCCGGCCATCACCGCCCTCAACCCGGGCCTCAGCCTCCCGAGCGCGCCGATCTCCGTCGTGCACCGCTCCGACGGCAGCGGCACCACCTACATCTTCAGCAACTACCTGTCCAGCGTCGACCCGGCCTGGGCGGCCAAGGTCGGCACCGGCAAGACGCTTAACTGGCCGGTCGGGGAAGGGGCCGAAGGCAACGGCAGTGTGGCCTCCACGGTATATAGCACCCCCTTCTCCATCGGATACGTCGAGCAGGCATATTCGCGAGGCCTGCTGCTGCCTTTCGCCGAAATCCGCAACCAGGCTGGCTACTACGTCATCCCGTCCACCCAGTCCGTCCTCGCCGCCGCCGCCCAAAAACCCGGCATCACGCCGACCGACTTTTCGATCGTCAACCAGCCCGGCGCCAGCAGCTACCCCATCAGCGGATACAGCTGGGCGCTTGCCTACGCCCGCCAGCCAGCCCAGGCCACCGGGCAGGCACTCGTCAGCATGCTGGACTGGCTTACCCATGACGGCCAGGCCTACGCCGCCGCGAACGGCTACGTGCCCCTGCCAGCCCGGATCCAGCAACTCGCCCGCACTATGCTCCAGCAGATCACCGGCCCGTGACCGCCGCCGCCCTTGCCCGAGCCCAGGCGGCGTTGTTGTCGGAGCACCTGCGGCCGTGGCTGCCGACCTACTTCGACGCCGCGCTCGACCTCGAGGTGCCGCCAATAACCGCCTGGGCCGGCCTTACGCGAAGCGTCGTCGGCGCTGAGATCAAGGCGCATCCGGTCCCGCCGCTGTTGCCGCTCGCCCTCCGCGCCGCGCCCGCGGCGCCGACAGCCGACGGCAGCCTCGGCGACCTAGTCGGCGCGCTCCTGACTCCGGTTCGCAGCGGGATCATCGTGTCCCGCCATCGCCTCGCTGACGCTGCCACTGAGGCCGGCGTCGGCCACCGGACCGGCGAGCGCCGGTTCACCTTGCGGGCAATGCTTGAGCAAGACCCAGCCGCCACCTTGAGGTGGCTGGCAGGTGAGTCCGGACGCTGGGCCCGCCGGCACGCTAGCCGGGCAGCCGACGGCGAGGTTAGCCAGTGGTGGGCCGCGCGTGCCGCATACACAGTCAGGGTGCTCCACAAACTAACAGCCACCACGATGTCCGGGCGGCCCGCGGGAGCCAGTGTCCCTTGACCAGTCCAGGCGGCCCCGCGCGGCGCTCCTCCATGCAACGCTGGCTCGGAGCTTCGCGCGACCGGCGGAAGGCCAGGGTCAGCGAGCGTGCGCGGGACCCTCGGCCACTGGTCAAGCAGCGCCTGCCGTCCGGCCGCGGCGCCATGGAACAGCCAAACATCACCAGCCACGGGGCTGGCGTACTCACGGCGCGGTTCTGGGTGCTAGTCGCCCTGACCGGTGTCGCCGCCGGACTGTTTGGCGCGCTCATGATGCTGATCCTGTTCAACGTGCAGTATGCGGCGTTTGGCTATCACTCCGGAACCGTGCAGTACGGCGTCGAGCAAGCCTCGGATCTCCGCCGCGTCGGCTCGCTGCTCATCGCCGGTGCGTTCGGCGGCCTCGCGTGGTACCTGCTGCGCCGTTATACCAGGGGTGAGCCATCGGAGATCGATGAGACGATCTGGAACGGCGACGGGCGGCTGTCGTTCCGCCGATGCCTGGGCACCTCAGTGATTTCCGAGATCGTCATCGGCATGGGCGCCTCCATCGGCCGGGAGGCCGCCCCCAAGCTGCTCGGCGGAGCATCGGCAAGCGTCCTGGCCGGCTGGGGCGGGCTAACCACCCAGCAGCGACGGCTGCTAGTAGCCTGCGGCGGCGGAGCCGGGCTCGCCGCGGTCTACAACGTCCCGCTCGCCGGCGCCCTGTTCACCGCCGAGATCCTCATCGGCAGCATCTCCCTGCCGGTCATGCTGCCGGCCCTCGTGTGCTCCTGGATCGCCACCGCCACGGCGTGGATATACCTGCCCGATCGCGCCACCTATCCCGGCATCCCCGACTACCGCTTCAGCTCGTCGCTGATGATCTGGGCGCTACTGGCCGGACCCGTCATCGGGCTGATCTCATCCGCGTACATCCGGCTCATCGGATGGGTCTCCTATCACCGGGCGCGGAGGCTGCGAGCACTGTTCGCACCAGTGATCGCATTCGGCATCCTCGGCGTCATCGGCATCTGGTACCCGCAGCTTTTCGGGAACGGCCTGGACATGGCCCGCGACGCCTTCCTCGGCATCGGCACCCTTAGCCTGCTACTCGTATTGTTCGCGCTCAAGCCGCTCGTCACCGCTATGTGCCTGGGCAGCGGAGCATCCGGGGGCCTGTTCACCCCGACGCTGAGCACCGGCGCTGTCCTCGGCGGAGCGCTCGGCATCGCCTGGAGCCTGGCCTGGCCAGGCTCGCCGTCCGGCGCATTCGCCATGATCGGCGCCGCCGCCATGATCGGCGCGGCGATGCAGGCCCCCCTCGCCGGCCTCGCCCTCGTGCTCGAACTCACCCACAGCGGCTTCGGGCTGATGATCCCCATGATGGCGGCTACCGCGACCGCCACGGCGGTCGCCTTCTACATCGACGGATACTCCATCTACTCCGCCCGCCTGCCAGCGTACGCAGCCGACAGCGCGCCCGCGGACAGCCCGGCTTAGCCGACCTCCCCGCGACGATCCGATCAGTGAGCCCGGCCTGAGCGACGGCACCTACAAGTAAGCGTTGTCACTCCGAGCTACAGTCACAGCATGCCGCTGAGCGCCAGGATGCCTGACCTGTCAGCCCTTGAAGCGCCGCGGCCCAGATGATGGCAACCACCATGAGAACTGACGTTTCGTCCTTCGCGAGTATGCCGCCTCCGCCGGCGGCAACGAGGACGGCAGGCACGCCAGTGACGAACATGCCGATTCCCGCCCCTGCCAGCAGGGTGTGGCGGTTAACCGGGTGCGCCGGCTGGGCCTGCCCGTTCCGGGACGCGGCTGCCAGGTGCGCGTCCACTCATGCGGTGATCTCCCGGTCGACTTGGTCCAAGAACGACTCCACCACCGCGTCGGTGTATTCGGGGCCGAGCTCACGGTGTACTTCGGCGGCGGCCCGGATCTCGCCGGGGGCGAACTGCGACGTCATGGGCGTATCTCCCGCTTCTTGATGGACAAGGAATGCCTCTTTTGCTGTTCCTGTGTGACAATTCCTTTCCGGTATGCGGAGCGGGCAAGCCGCCCCGTTATAGTCTGCGGCGGCGCTGCCCGATCTTGATCCGGCTCAGGGCCGGGTGCCCGGTCACGGTAACGGCCGGCGCCGGGATCCGGGGTGCCGGCAGCCTTGTTGCTTAAATTACGGGTAAGCAGGTTCATTCGTTTCTGGCGACTTCGGGTCCGGTGATGCGTGCCAGCAGCGGGAAGGTGGCCGCGATGATGCTGAGGGACACGAGGATCCCGCCCGCGGTGATGAGGTAGTACGTGGCTCCGGGCGCCACCATCGGGTGCTGCTGTGCCTCGGACGCGAACATCGCGGCGGCGCCGAAGCCGGTGCCGATCGCGGCCGCGGAGACCGCGAGCAGCGGGACGGCGCTTTCCATCGCGACGACACGGCGCAGCATGGCGAGCCGGGCGCCGGTGAGCCGCAGCAGGCTGAACGGCCGCTTGCGGTCGGCGAGCCCCCCTGCGATGCCCGCGGCGAGCGTGCAGCCGGCGATCGGCAGGCTGACCAGGATCACGGTATTCGCGAGCTGCTGGTAGGCGTCGTTCTTGGACCTCGACCGCGTGCCCAGCTCGCCGACGGTGGACGGCGCGTTGATGGTGGGATAGGCGTGCGCATTCTCGAGCACCGTCCGCGCCTGTTCAATCGCTGACACTGAGCCGCTCGTCGCGACGTTGATGGCGTCCACTCCGAGGCTGTCCAGCCGCGAGGCCGGGACGTTCGCGGCTGGCCAGGTGATCCCGGTGGTGTCCACGGCGAACAGGGGTCCGCTGAACCCGTCTTCCGGGAACGCCGCCGCTGTCGCCCCGGCCGGGCAGCGGCCGAGGGCGGGAACGGCCGCGAGCTGAGCGCACGAGACAACGCCCGCAGGAACCGGACTGACGCCGGGACCCGAAATGCGACCGCCGTGGGCACCCGGAACGGAACCGGTGCCGGCCGGAATGGGACCGGTGCCGAGATTGTGGAATGTCCCGGGAATGGTCAGCCCCGGTTCCGCGCGCACCACGACCACCGCCAGGACGCCGTGAATCCCGCGCAGCCGTGCCGAGAGCGGCGCGGCCGGCGCGGCCGGTCCCGGGCGCGACGTTACCTCAGATCCCTGGAACGCTGCGCTCGAGCTCTGGTCCGCCACCTGATCCGACAGCACGGCCGCGGCCTCGGGGCTGCCGAACCGGGTGAGGTCCTTGGCGTCCTGCGTGGTGATGGCCACCACGGCCACGGTGGTGATGAACAGGGCGAGCACAAGACCGCCGACGGCACGGAATGCGGCCCTCGGGTCGTCGGCGATGCGACGCGCGGCGAGCAGCGCGCCAGGGTGGCTGGTCCGCGCGGCCATGACCCTTGCCACGGCCATGGTGAGCCACGGGCCCGCGACGACCAGTCCGACGATGATGAGCAGGAAGGCGGACACGAACACCAGCACCTGTCCGCCTATCGAGGCCGGGTGGCCGTGCACTGTGAAGAAGCCCAGCGCGGCCAGGCCCACCAGCAGCGGCAGCGCCCGCGAGGCCCGCGGCGGCGTTGGCGTCACCCGGCGGGCGACGCCAAGCGGGGAGAGGTTCACCCGGTGCAGCGCCAGCCGGGCCGCGGCGGCGGCGGCCACGGGCACGCCGATCGCGACCGCGAGGATGTCCAGCGGGCTGAGCGACAGCTCGGCGGGGAAGAACGGCTGGGCGACGAACGGGATGCCCGCGACCGGGTTGCGTAGCAGGAAGAAGATTCCGAAGCCGGCCGCCACCCCCAGGACGCTGGCTACCGTCGATTCCACGGCCGCGAGCAGGGTGACCTGCTTGCGGGTCGCGCCGACCAGGCGCATCGCCGCGAACCGCTGCTCGCGCTGGGCGGCCGACAGCCGGGTCGCGGTGGCGATGAAGATCAGCACCGGGGCCAGCACGGCCAGCGCCACGACGGACAGAATGAGGTCGATGCCGCTCGCCTGAATCCCCGCCTCGAACGGGGTGTAATCAAGGCCCTTGGGGTTCACCTGGGCCCCGGGGCCCATGCCGGGCACCGTCGTGGTGATCGACGTCACCTGCACGCTGCCCGGCGTGTGTGCCAGCCGCGCCGGGGTGCGGCCGATGATGATGACCAGCGAGTTCGGCGACGGCAGCGCGGAGTCGCCGATCGTGCCGGCCAGGTGGCCGGGGTAGCGGTCGGCCAGCTGGTTCGCGAGGGTGCTGCGCAGCAGCGCGGCGAGCGCGGGCGAGGCGTAGTACTGGCCCGCTCCCGGATCACGGGGGATGCCCGGCGGCACCGGTGACGAGGGGCCGGTGGCTGCCACGTCGAAGCGGTAGATCTGCTGGCCGTTGAAGGCGTCGCCGCTGGGGTGCCACCACAGCGGCGCGACTCTCGCCGTCGCCGGGCCGGCGGGCACGGCCGCCGTGCCGGTCCAGAACCACGCGTGGCGGTTGTTCCAGGTGGTGACCGCGTTGGTCGCGGCGACGGCGGTCAGCAGCAGGCCGACGCCGAGGCCGACCGCGGCGGCCAGGATGACCAGCCGGGTTATCGCCTGGCGGCCGCCGCTGACCACCAGCCGCAGGCCGAGGGGGATCACGGCTGGGCCCCGGTGAGCGTGCCGACCGTGCCGTCCCTGACGACGACCTCGCGGTCGGCGTAGGCGGCGACCCGGGCGTCGTGGGTGACCAGGATGACGGTGGTGCCGCGCTCGCGGGCCGCGGCGGTCAGCAGGTCCATCACCAGCTCGCCGGACACCGAGTCCAGCGACCCGGTCGGCTCGTCGGCGAACAGCACCTCCGGCCCGCCGACCAGGCTCCGGGCCAGCGCGACGCGCTGCGCCTGCCCGCCGGACAGCTCCCCGGACCGGCGGCGCTCGAGCCCGTCCAGGCCGAGCGTGCCGAACCAATCCCTGGCCGCGGTCGTCGCCGGGCCGCGCCGGGTGCCGGACAGCAGCAGGGGCAGGGCGACGTTCTCCTCCGCGGTCAGCTCGGGGACGAGCTGGCCGGACTGGAACACGAACCCGAACCGGTCCCGGCGCAGCTCGCTGCGCCGGTCGTCACTCAGGGTGTCCAGCCGCTGCCCGCCGAACCAGACCTCGCCCTCGTCGGGCACCAGGATGCCCGCCATGCAGTGCAGCAAGGTGGACTTGCCCGAGCCGCTCGGCCCCATGACCGCGACGATCTCGCCCTGCCGGACTGTCAGCGAGGCGCCGCGCAGCGCCGGGGTGCTGCCGAACGACTTCACCAGGTCCCGCCCTTCGACGATGTTCCCGGTCTTGGGTTGCGCAGCGGCGGCGAGGTTCGCGGTCACCGGAGCACCGCTCGCGAGAGCAGGTCCAGCCGGGCCGCTGTGTGGTCGATCCATCGCAGGTCAGCCTCCAGACGGTAGAGCGCGTGGTCGGCGAGCAGCACGTCAAGGGGCTCCCCGTCCCGTTTGAGTTCGGTGAGCTCGCGCATCCGCTGCAGGTGCGCCGCCCGCTGGATGTCCAGGTAGCCGTCGGCCGGCCTGCCGAGCATCAGGGCGAGCACCACCTTGGCGAACAGCTCGCTGGTCAGGTCCGGCTCCGGCGGGGCCGGCTCGGCCAGCCACCGCTCCACCTCCGCGATCCCCGCCTCGGTGATGACGTACCGGCGCCGTTCCGGCCCGGCCCCCTGCTCGACCGGCCCCGGGATCGCCTTGCCGTCCCTGGCCAGCCGGGACAAGGTCGCATACACCTGGCTGTAGCGCAGCGGCCTGCCCCGCCCGAAGTAGGCGTCGTAGTCCCGTTTCAGGTCGTATCCGTGGCTTGGCCCCCGCTCAAGCAGGCCCAGCAGTGTCAGTGGAACGCTCACAACTGAGAGAATACTCTAAGAGTATTCTCTCGGACAATAGCTTCCCTGGCTGAACCCACGGCGTGATCCGGGTGGCTCACGCTGTCCGGGCGCTGCTGGCGGACGGTGACGATGCCGTTCATGTCCGAGCTGGCCCATGGCCTTGCAAGCTGCTCGACGGCTTGCGGGACCGGTCGTGGGGCGAGCGCGTGGGCTACGCGCTAGACCCTGACGGTCACGTCCTGGCCCTCGCGGTGCCCGCTGGGCCGGCTGGCAAGCTCCGCTAACCGCTGGGCTCTCGTCCTGCATCAGGTGGCATGACCGGCCTGCATTGACAGGTAGCCCCCCACCTTCCGCGACGGAGGATCGGTTATGCGCGGTCAGGATTGCGGAAGGTTTGTACTCACGATCCGTCCCTGTCGGCGGGACTTCGCGCCTGCGCCGCGGGATACTGGCCACGCGCCCCGATCGGCGTCAGCAGGGTGAGCAGCGTAAACGTCGCGTCGGACCGGTGCGGCCACGTCAGCACTCAACAGCGGCCGGCGAGTCAACAACTGCAGCACCCCCAGGACCGATCAAATCCGACCGTCTGTGCCGGCTGCACAGTCAGCGCAGGCTGATGAGTTCCGCGTCCGGACGGGTCGTAGGTTCAGCAGTTCAGGAGGAAGTGGATGAGCAGCACAACAGCAACCGGGATCCGCCAGATCAGCCTGGTCTGCGTGCCGGAACCTGACCAGGACAAGGCGATCGAGTTCTATGAGTCACTCGGCTTTGAAAAGCGCACCGACACCCCGTTCGGCGGTGGCTACCGCTGGGTGGAGGTCTACCCGCCGGAGGGGACGACCGGGATCGCGCTGGCACCACCCCGGCCTGGAGGCGATGTCTCGCCGGTCGAGACCGGGATCACCCTGACCACCGCTGACATCGATGCCACCCATGCCGCCCTGCAGGCCCGCGGGGTGGACGTGGACGCTGAGGTGGCGCGGATGGGCGATCCGGTGCCGCCGATGTTCTGGCTGCGCGATCCCGCTGGCCACTCGCTGATGGTGGTCGAGCAGCGCTGAGCGCCCCGGCCTCGCAGGCCGCTGCGCCAATCTCGCTGGCCCGGCTCAGCCGAGCTCCGCCTGCCGCGGACGGACGCCCGGCTCAGTGCACCACTCCGACGAGGCGGTGCGTAGCGCTGTCCTGAGGACATGGCGCAGGCCGGGAGAAGGCCGCAGCTAGATTCCCATTTCGGCGCGCCGCAGGACCCGCCTGCGAATCGACATGAGTCCTCACGTAACGGCAGGAGTGCGCGGCTCACGCAGGTCGATGCAGGATCGCTGAGTGTGACGGACTCGTTCAGGGTGCCTGGCGAGAACCAGAGTGCCGGCGGCCACCGGCGGGTCGTTGCGCACTCGGTGGGCAGGATCCGGGCCGGGGTCTCCGGCGCAAGCCGCGCTGGCAGCCGGCGCTGCTGTCCGGATGCCCGGTGCCGGGAAGATCACGGCGTGCGGCCCGCTCGTGTGCGAAGCAGTTGTTTTCTCAGTTGAACTGCCGTCGGTCAGGGGCCTACTGTTCGCCTGTGCTCATCCGGCCAGCCACCCGCGCCGATGCAGCTGGCATCGGCGCGCTGTGCGAGGAGTCGCTGCCGCTCGATCCGGACGCGGCTGAGCTGGCCGGGATCCTCCGGGCCCGCCCGGCGCGCGGTGAGGTGATTGTGCCAGCACCCACGCGTCTGGGATCAGGATCGGCAGGTCGCTGTCGACGACGCGGCCGACGTCCCACTCAGCAAACAGGCTCGCAGGCGCTTCTTCACGGCAGACCGAGGATGGCAGCCACGCCTGCGCCCCCGGCGATAGCGCCCCGTAGACGCCGCGGCGGCGGTCCGGATCTGCTCGACCGCCGCCACCCCGCCGCCGGCCAAAGCGGAGGCGACCTAGCCTAGGTCGCAGCAGATGTTGCAGGCGCGTTCCAGGACCGGCCGGGCGCCCCGCCCGCCGGCGTGCACCTGCGCGAGCGCGTCCAAGATGGTGGGCGTGCCGAACCCAGCCGCAGCCCCCCGGTGACCAGGCGCAGCAGGTAGCGGGCCCCCAGCGGCGTGGCCTGGCCGAGCAGCCCGGCGAGCAGCTCCAGTTTGCGACCCTGCGAGCCCGGCCCCCCGGACCCGGCGATCCGGTGCAGCGTATCCACCACCGTCGTGACCTGCAGGCTGGCGGGCCGGCCGACGGCGGTCAAGGTCAGCAGCTGCCCGGCGACCTGGCCGAGGTCACCGGTCTCCCGCACGCTCGCGGCGACCTGCTCGGGGCCGGCACCGGTAGCGCTGGCGACCGCACGGACGGCGAGCTTCTCGGCCAGGCCCAGGCCCAGGCCGGCGAACTCCGGGGCGATCAGGCCCTGGCACAGGAGCTATGGGGATTCGAACCCCAGACCTCTGACCGGAACAGGACAAGGGCGGTGACGGCGGCCCGGTTGCGCAGGCGGCGGCCGCGGCAGTCGCAGCAATAGTGCGGGCGGAGGAACATCGCGGCCTCACATGAAGACGCCGACGATGCCCGATGACAGGGCAATCAGCGTCAGTCCGGCCAGCACCCACGGGATTCCGGTGGCGCCGTCAGCTGCGATGTTGGAGCGGTTGCGCCTGCCGATGGCCATCATCGCGCCGCAGCCGATCAGGCCGAACACCCCGGCCACCAGGGCGCCCCATTTCCACCACGCCAGCAAGGTGCTGACCCGGCCGGACAGGCCGGGCGGTGCGACCGGGGCCGGGTTGGGAACGCCCGCCGCTAGGCCGGGCTGATGCTGGGCGGCGATGTGGCCGATGGCTGCGAGGCCGCCTGCCGCCAGCGCGTGACTGAGCACGGACATCGTTACGTCCTCCTGTTGCTTTCTCACGTGGTGTCCCGGGCCGGCCGGTCGCGGCGCGGATCTGGTCGAGGGCACGCACAGCGCGGCGCGGGATCGGGACCGTGGCCGGGTCATCGACCAAGCGCAGCCCCGGGACGAACGGGACCCGGACGACGGCGTCGGCTTGCGGTTCCAGCAGGCGGAACCGGGCGTTCGCGGTGGGAGGCTCAGGCCAGCCGTCGCTGACGATCGCCAGGACCGCGACGTGGCCGCCCGCCCGGGTGACCGCTGCGACCGCCGTGGTCGCCGCGCGGGCCGACCAGGCCGTGACCCGGCAGGCGACGATGAGGGGCCGGCCCTTGGCTATAGCCGCCGGGTACCTCGGCGGCTGCCGCATCGCGCCCATGTCCCAGGCGGGCTGGAGCCAAGCCGCCAGGGTGGTGGACCCGGCGCCGCCGTGGGCGCCCCAGATCACCAGTTCGGCACGAACCTGGGCGGCGGATCGCAGCCAGGCGGGATCGCTGTCCAGCCCGGGGGGCGGTGGCTGCGGTTCTTCGAAGCGCATCGGGGTTTCCGTTCGTGGCCGCTGGCGGGCAGACGGGATGATCGCGGGCTGGTTAAGCGCGGCGGACGGGCGCGGCCGCGGGGCGGTCCTCGGCGGTCACGCCGAGCAGTTCCAGCAGGCCGGTCGTGGGGATGCGGTAGGTGTCGCCGATGCGGATCACCCGGCAGGGGAACTGGTCGCGGCGGGCGAGCTCGTAGGGCTTTGTGCGGCCTAGGCCCAGCGCGGCGGCGGCGGTCATCAGGTCGACGGTGGCGGTGGCGCGCAGCTGGGTGATGGTGACGGGGGTCATCGGTCTGGTCCTCCGTGTGGTCCGGGGCAGTTCAGCTGATGCGGGGCAGGGCTG
>Ga0187879_10000469_pt1 | contig 26423 bp, 23 predicted proteins | sample June2016WEW_19_1_FD_132423 | JGI IMG/M metagenome (GOLD analysis project Ga0187879, IMG submission 132423) | Peatland microbial communities from SPRUCE experiment site at the Marcell Experimental Forest, Minnesota, USA - June2016WEW_19_10 | ecosystem: Environmental > Terrestrial > Soil >... | reverse complement strand
CGTCCAGGTCGGACGGTCTCCTGGTCTCTGGCAGGACAGTCTCTGGCAGGACAGTCTCTGGCAGGACAGTCTCTGGCAGGACAGTCTCTGGCAGGACAGTCTCTGGCAGGACAGTCTCTGGTAGGACAGGAGCCGTGGCTGGCTCAGGAGAAGGCACGGGCGCCCTGCTGGCCGGCGTCGTCCCGGCGGATCGCGGTGCTGCCGGGTCCGAGGATGGCGGTGCTCCTGGGCCGGCGGGCGCGCCCGGGCGCCGGACGGGGCGGAAGCCCGGGGCGCGCAGTCAGCGGAGGCCGGTTCCCGCGGCCTCGCTGCCGGTGGCGAGGGTGGCCGTCGACATGCCGCTGGCGCATCTGGACCGGCCCTTCGACTACCAGGTACCTGAGTCGATGTCAGACACCGCGGTCCCCGGCTGCCGGGTCCGGGTCAGGTTCGCGGGCCAGCTGGCCAGTGGTTTTGTGCTCGGGCGGGCCGCTAGCAGCGAGCACCTCGGCAGGCTCGCCTACCTGGAGCGGGTCGTGTCGCCCGAGCCGGTGCTCACGCCGGAGATCGCCGGGCTGGCGCGCGCGGTGGCGGATAGATATGCCGGAACGCTGGCCGACGTACTCCGGCTGGCGGTCCCGCCACGGCACGGCAGAGCCGAAGCGGGCCCGGGCTCGGCTGGTCCAGGGCCGGGTCCGCCCGGTGCCGGGCTGGCAGGCCGCCCGGAGCCTGGCACCTGGTCGCGTTACCGGGCGGGGCGGTCCTTCCTGGCGGCCATCGCCGACGGCCGTGCCCCGCGTGCGGTCTGGTCTGCCCTGCCAGGACCGCACTGGGCGGACGAGATCGCGGTAGCCGCGGCAACGGCCGGGACGGCCGGCCGCGGCGTGCTCATCGTGGTCCCTGATGCCAGGGACCTTGACCAGGTGGACGCGGCACTGGCCGGGAGGCTCGGCCCCGGGCGGCACGTCTGCCTTGCCGCCGGGCTGGGGCCCGCCGAACGGTATCGCCGGTGGCTGCGGATCGTGCGCGGCGAGGTCACGATAGCGGCCGGGAACCGTTCCGCGATGTTCGCGCCCGTTGCCGGGCTCGGTCTGGTGGTGATCTGGGATGACGGCGATGACCTGCACGCCGAGCCGCGGGCTCCGTACCCGCACGCGAGGGAGGTGCTGGCGCTGCGGGCGCACCGGTGCGGTGCCGCTGCCCTGATAGGCGGCTTCGCGCGGACAGCTGAGGCGACCCAGCTGGTCGCGAGCGGGTGGGCGCACGCCCTGACGGCTGACCGCCCGGTGGTCCGCCGGTGCGCGCCGTTCATCAGCGCGCCGGGCGACGACTCGGAGCTGGCGCGCGACGAGGCCGCCCGGTCCGCGCGGCTGCCCAGCCTCGCGCTGCGCACCGCACGGGATGCGCTGGCCAGCGGGCCGGTCCTGATCCAGGTGCCGAGGAGAGGTTACGTGGCGGCCGTCGGATGCGCGCACTGTCACGGGCCGGCTCGCTGCCGCGCCTGCGGGGGACCGCTCACGCTTCCGGCGGCGCACGCGGCCGCGGTCTGCGGCTGGTGCGCGGCGACCGGCAGCTGGACCTGCGCGCGCTGTGGTCACGGCAGGCTGCGCGCCGCGGTGACCGGGGCCGGGCGAACCGCGGAGGAACTTGGCCGGGCCTTCCCCGGCACGCCGGTCCGCGTGTCGGGCGGCGACGGGGTGATCGCTGCGGTGCCCGCCACGCCCGCGGTGATCGTAGCGACGCCGGGCGCCGAGCCGCGAGCCGACGGCGGCTATCCGGGCGCCGTGCTGCTCGACGGCTGGGCGCTGCTTGGCCGGCCCGGCCTCCGGGCCGCCGAGGAGGCACTGCGGCGGTGGATGAACGCTGCGGCGCTGGTACGGCCGGCCTCCGGCGGCGGGGTCGTGGTGGTCGTGGCCGATGCCGCGGTACCGGCCGTGCAGGCTCTCATCCGCTGGGACCCGGTCACCCACGCCGAGCGGGAACTCGCTGAACGTGCCGAGCTCCGGTTCCCTCCCGCGGCCCGGATGGCCAGCCTGACCGGCCCGAAGGATGCCGTCGCCGGGCTGCTCGCGGCCGCCGAGCTGCCTGCTGCCGCCGAAGTTCTCGGACCCGTCCCGATCGCGGCGGGCGCCCCCGGCCACGGCGGCGAGGCGGCTGGGGAGGCGGTACGGGCCCTGATCCGGGTGCCCCGCTCCATGGGTGGCGCGCTGGCCGCCGCGCTGCGCGCTGGCCAGGGCGTACGCAGCGCGCGCAAGGATCCGGGCGCGGTGAGAATGCAGCTCGACCCGGCCGAGCTGATCTGACTATGCCCGCCCGAGGCCATAGGGTGCTGGGGTGGCTACCTCACGAAGGAACCCGGACGCGGGGCCGAGCGGCTCCCGCTCGGGCCCGGAGCCGGGGCCAGCCGCTCCGCGGACCGGGCCCGCAGCAGATCCCGGTGCGGCTGGAGCAGGGGGGCAGGCAGCCGACGGGAACGGCGCTGGCACCCTCCCGGCCAGCGCAGCGGCACCGGGCCTGCATCGTCATGGAGACCGGCTGCGCATGCCGCCGGTGCGGCTGGCGCCAAGGGAGGAGCTGGCCGCTGCGGCACGCGTCGCGCCGCTCCTCCGGGCCGCCAGGGACCTGAGCCGCTGGGCTCAGGGCCTCGGTGACCTGGCCGGATCGCGGCGCCTATCCGGGCTGCAGCGAGCCGCGGCGGCCGCCGAGCTGGAGATGGCGCCCAGCGAGGTGGACATGGCCTGGCAGGTGGCCGTGGCGGCGGGGCGGCCGGATGCGGACGGCGGCTGGACGCCCGGCAGGCTCGACGCTCTCGCGTCCGGAGATGCGGAGGAAGTGCTGGCGCTCTGGGACGGCGCGCTCCAGGTGACCCTGGCCGCCGAGGACCTGGACGGGCTGGCTACCGCGCTATACACGGTGGGTGCGCCGGTGCGGATGGAGAGCCTCTTCGACGCCTATGCGGCCGCCGCTGGCACCCGAAGGCAGCAAGCGGACCGGCAGGTCAGGCACAGTGAGCAGGTCCGGGAGCACGATCAGGGCGCGGCCCTGTCGCGGGCCCTTGAGACGCTGGCCGACCTGGGCGTGGTGGAACTCGGCACCGAAGAGGCGGCAGGCGGACTGACGGTCGCGTTGTCCCCGCTCGGGATCTGGGGCGTGCACCGCAGGCTGCGCGCGCAGGGCTGGCACGTACCGGTCCTCGGGAGTTCAGGGCGGGCCGGGGCTGCCGGACTGCTCGCTACCCTGGCCAGCTGCGACGCCGAGGACGGCGAAGCAGAGATCGGCGCCTGGCTGGCCGCGCGGACCGCGGCCCAGGCAGCCGCGGAGCTGGTCAGCGCGGCCAGGTCCGGGTCGCCAGGGCTCCGGGGAGCGGCCTTCGCCGTCCTGGACCGGGTCGGTGCCGGAGCCATCGCCGACGTCCGGGCCGCCCTCGGCGATCCGCTGCTGCGTGCGCACGCGGCAGTCTGGCTGCACGAGCACGGCGAGGAGGCCGAGCTGACCCCGGAGGACCGGACATGGCTGCTCGTTGACCTGGGCGCGGGGCTGCTCGAAGAGGCAGATCCGCATGACGTGGTGGCCGAGCTGCTGCCCGAGGTGCCCGCCCGCACGCAGGCGCAGATCGTCGCGAGCCTGTGGCAGGTCAGTCATCCGGGGGTAACGGGCCTGCTGACCGCGCTGGGCGAGCATCACCCCGACCCGGCCGTGGCGCGGGCGGCGCGCAAGGCCGCGTTCAAGGCTCGTTCGCCTTCGGCCGGTAAAGGTGCCGCGAATCCATAGACTGTCTGCGGTAGCGACACGCGGTCCGTCATGCGGGAGGCACGTAGTGAGCGTCAGGCCGATACGTCTGTTCGGCGATCCGGTGCTGCGCACCCCGGCCGAGCCGGTCCGGGATTTCGACGCTGAGCTGCGCAGGCTGGTCAAGGATCTCACCGAGACGATGATGGAGGCACCCGGCGTTGGCCTGGCGGCGCCGCAGATCGGGGTGAGCCTGCGTGTCTTCACCTACTACGTTGACGATCAGCTGGGCCACCTGATCAATCCGTCGCTTGAACTATCCGTGGAAGAGGAGACGGACGACGAGGGCTGCCTGTCGTTCCCTGGCCTGGCGTACCCGACGAGGCGCTCCTACGGAGCCGTGGCAACCGGGTTCGACATGTACGGCGAGCCGGTCACCCTCGAGGGCACCGGCCAGCTCGCTCGCTGCGTGCAGCACGAGACCGACCATCTGGATGGCGTGCTATTCATTGACCGCCTCGATGACGCCCAGCGCAAGCAGGCCATGAAGGAGATCCGGGCGGCCGAGTGGTGGGGCGAGGCAGTCCCCGCGGTCAAGCTCTCGCCGCACCCGATGCGCGGCAGGGCCTACTAGCGGATGCGACTGGTCTTCGCCGGCACCCCAGCGGCGGCCGTCCGCTCCCTGGACGCGCTGCTGGGCTCGCGGCACGAGGTCGCGGCCGTGATCACCCGGCCGGACGCGCCGTCGGGACGCGGGTTGCAGGTCGCGAAGAGCCCGGTCGCGCAGCGCGCGGAAGCAGCCGGCCTGGAGATCCTGAGGCCGGAGCGGCCGAGAGATCCTGACTTCCTCGCCAGGCTGCGGGAACTGGCGCCCGACTGCTGCCCGGTCACCGCCTACGGCGCGCTGATCCCGCAATCAGCGCTGGACATCCCCCCGCAGGGCTGGGTCAACCTGCACTTTTCGCTGCTGCCCGCCTGGCGGGGCGCGGCCCCCGTGCAGCAGGCAATCCTGCACGGCGACGATCTCACCGGGGCCACCACCTTCGTGCTCGTCAGGGAGCTTGACGCCGGGCCCGTGTTCGGCGTGGTCACCGAGCCAATCAAGCCTTCGGACACGGCCGGCGACCTGCTGGCCAGGCTGTCCGTGTCGGGGGCCGAACTGCTGGTCGCGACCATGGACGGGATCGAGTCCGGGGAACTCGTGGCGCAGCCGCAGCCTGCCGAGGGGATCAGCCTGGCTCCCAAGATCACGGCGGATGATGCGCATGTGGACTGGCACCAGGCCGCCGTTGCGGTGGGCCGCCTGATCCGGGCGTGCACGCCTGCCCCGGGCGCGTGGAGTGTCCTTGACGGCACCAGGCTCAGGCTCGGCCCGCTGGCGGCGGTGGCCACGGCGGCGGATCCAGGCGGCGCACCTGCGCCAGGCGAGTTGCTGGTCGAGCGATCCCGGGTACTCGTCGGCACCGGGACGCTGCCTGCCGAGCTCGGCGACGTGCAGCCGGATGGCAAGCGCCTGATGCGGGCGCCGGACTGGGCGCGGGGCCTGCGCCTGGAGGGCCGAAGTGCGGTGCTCCGCTGACATGACGCCGGGCACGGCCGGCGCTGCCGGGCGCGGCGGCGACCAGCAGGCAGCCACCAGAAGCGACCAGCCGGCCGGAAACGGCCGTGGCCGCGGGTCCAGCAAGAGCCGCGGGTCCAGCAAGAACAGCAACAGGGCGGCGCAGAAGAGCACGAGCCGGTCGCCCGCCGGGCGGGCAGATCCGGCGCGGCGGACGGCGGTTGATGTGCTCCGCGGCGTCGATGAGCGCGACGCCTACGCGAACCTGCTGCTCCCGGCGCTGTTGCGCGAGCGCGGGCTGACCGGCCGGGATGCCGCCCTGGCCACCGAACTCAGCTATGGGACCCTGCGCGGTCAGGGCAGCTACGACGCAATCCTGGCCGTCTGCAGCGACCGCGACCTGGCGGCAGTGGACCCGCCGCTCCGGCAGGTGCTCCGGCTCGGCGCGCATCAGCTGCTCGCCACCCGGGTCCGCCCGCATGCGGCCGTTGCCACCTCGGTCGACCTCGCCAGGTATGTCGCGGGGCCGCGCCCGGCCGGTTTCGTCAACGCGGTGCTCCGCCGCGTCGCGACGCGCGACCTGCCGGGCTGGCTGGACATCGTGGCCCCGGGCCGGGCCGAGGACCTGGTCGGTCACCTATCGGTGCGGTACAGCCATCCGCGCTGGATCGTCATGGCGCTGAGCGCCGCGCTGGGGGAGGCGGAGGCTGGTGGCCTGGCGGAGACCGAGGCTGCGCTGGCCGCTGACGGCCGGCGGCCCGCCGTCACGCTGTGCGCCGTTCCCGGCCTGGCCAGCCGGGCAGAGCTGGTCGCGGCCGGGAGCCAGCCCGCGCGGTGGTCGGAGTTCGGCGCCTACCTGCCCGACGGCGACCCTGGCGACGTCCCGGCGGTGGCGCAGGGCCGCGCGGGAGTGCAGGACGAGGCCAGCCAGCTGGCCGCGCTGGCGCTGGCCCGGGCGGAAACCAGCGGCACCGATCGCGGGCGGTGGCTCGACATGTGCGCGGGGCCGGGCGGCAAGGCGCGGCTGCTGGCTGGCCTGGCCGCCGCGCGCGGGGCCGGGCTGCTGGCTGCGGACGTGCGCGAGCACCGGGCCCGCCTTGTCATGACCGCCCTGGGCGGCGCTGCGCGCGCGGGCCTGGCGGCTGCGCCAGGCACCGCCGGCGCTGACGCCGGTACCGCCGGGGCTGACGCCCGGACGGCCGGCCCGGCCGCGGGCCGGCCCGGCGCGGCCGCCGTGATAGCGGCTGACGGTACTGCTCCTGCGTGGCGCCCTGGCTCCTTCGACCGGGTCCTCGCGGATGTCCCGTGCTCGGGTCTCGGGGCGCTCCGGCGGCGCCCGGAAGCACGGTGGCGCCGGTCGCCGCAGGACATACCGGGGCTTAGCGGACTGCAGCGCGAGCTGCTGGCGACTGCCATCGAGTCGGCCCGGCCGGGCGGGGTCGTTGCGTACGTCACCTGCTCGCCGCACCTGGCCGAGACCCGCGACGTGGTCGGCGGCGTGCTGGCCTCCCGCGGCGACGTGGAGGTACTTGACGCGCCCGGCGTGCTCGCCGGCGTGCCAGGGCTATGCTGCCCGGCACCGGATGGCAGGTTCGCGCAGTTCTGGCCGCACCGGCACGGCACTGACGCGATCTTCCTCGCGCTGCTCCGGCGCGGCGCGCACGCCTGGCCGCGCGGAGGAGAGCAGCGATGAGTCTGGATTCCGGCGCTCGTCCAATCCCCGGCGTCCCCGTCCCGACCAGGAGGAGCATCAGATGTCCCGCCCGGCAGCTATCGGATACGTGCCCGTCAATGGCCTTGACATGTACTGGGAAAGCCGTGGCGACGGCGGCGTACCTCTCGTCGTGGTTCACGGCGGCTTCGGCCTCGCCAGCATGTTCGGCGATCTGCTCGACCAGCTGGCCGAGAAGCGCCAGGTCATAGCCGTCGAGCTGCAGGCGCGCGGCCATACCAGGGACACCGGCCGTCCGTTCAGCTTCGAGGCCTTCGGTGACGACATCGCCGGGGTGATCGAGCATCTCCGGCTCGGGCAGGCCGACCTGCTCGGCTATTCTCTGGGCGGCGGCGCGGGCCTGCGCTGCGTGGTCCAGCACCCCGGCCGGGTACGGAGGCTGGCGCTGGTGTCCACGCCCTGTCGCCGCGACGGCTGGTTCCCCGAGGTCCTCGCCGGGATGGCGCAGGTCGGCAGGGATGCGTTCGGTCAGATGCGGCAGTCCCCGATGTACCAGGCGTGGTCACAGGTCGCTCCCGACCGCGATGCATTCCCCGCCCTGATGGACAAGACCGGCGAGCTGCTGCGGCAGCCCTACGACTGGACCGACGAGGTCAGGCGGATCACGACCCCGACGCTGCTGGTGTACGCCGACGCCGACAGCATCCCGCCCTCGCACGCCGCCGAGTTCTTCGCCCTGCTCGGGGGCGGCCTGAAGGACGCGGGCTGGGACGGCTCGCTGGCCACCAGCATGGGACTGGCCATCCTGCCCGGCCTGACCCACTACAACATATTCGGCGCCCCGCAGCTGGCCGCAGCGGTAGCGGGCTTTATGGCCTGACCGGACAGCAGGGAACTCGGCTACCGGGGCGCGCCGGACAGGGCGCGGCCCCGGCTCGCGGCCAGCCGGCGGCCGCCGATGTCGGCCTGCTGGCCCTTGGCGTAACCGTCCCCGTAGCCGCTCCCGCTGTAGGTGACTCTCGCGGTCCGGGTGACGGGGTAAGCGTGCTCGACGTTCCTGCGGATCACCAGGGTGCGGTCGGCGAGGACCAGGGCGGTCTTGGAACCCGACGCAGCCGCGGGCGCGGTGGCCTGGCTCGCTGCCGCGTGCTCGGCCGCGCGGACCCTGGAGACCACGGCAGTGGCGAAACCCAGCAGCCAGCTGCGCCGCCAGGCCCGCGCGCTGCGGCTCCACGACGGCACCTGCGCGCCCGCCAGGCCGTGCCACATCTGGATGAGTACCGAGGTGTACAGCATGTCGGTGCGCTCGAGGTCAGATGCGTAGCCGAACACGTGGATCCTGGCGCCAGGTCCGGCGCTGGACAGCAGGATGCAGTGGCAGCGGAGCGCGGAACCGAGTCCGCACAGCAGATGCGCCTTCACCCGCGCCCAAGGGTTGCCGATGTCAAGCACCCGGTTGGCGGGCTGGTCGGTCTCCGGGCGGTCGGCCGCGAGCAGCGCCCGGTCGATGCCGTACTTGGCCATCAGCTCTGCGGCCTTCGCCGTCAGTGCCTGGGCCTCGGGCGGCGTAACACTCTCGTCCTCCGCCTTGGCCAGCAGCTTCCTGACACGGTCCAGCAGTCTGCTCGATGCTTCGGGGTTCAACTCGCGGCCTCCTCGCCTGCTTCAGGTTTCGAATACAGGATCGAACGATAGCGGGGGGCTGTGACACTTTCCGCGGCCCGGCTCGCCGGGCCCGGCCGGGCTGCAGAAGTGCCAGTGTGGCACGCCGGCCATACACTTGAGGCTGAGATGACCGTCCAGATCGCGCCTAGCATGCTGGCCGCGGACTTCGCCAGGCTCGCCGACGAGGCCGCGGCCGTCTCGGGCGTGGCCGACTGGCTGCACGTCGACGTGATGGACGGCCATTTCGTGCCGAACCTCACGATTGGCCTGCCGGTCGTCGAAGCGCTGCACAAGCACGCCAGCCTGCCCCTGGACTGCCACCTGATGATCGAGGACCCGGATCGCTGGGCCACCGGCTACGCCGAGGCAGGGGCGCGGAACGTGACCATCCACGCCGAGGCCGTCCAGTCACCGGTCCGAACGCTGCGGATGATCAGGGCGGCGGGCTCGCGGGCCGGGCTCGCCGTCAACCCGGGCACACCGGTAGAGCCCTACGCCGACCTGCTGGGCGAAGTCGACATGCTGCTGCTGATGACGGTCGAGCCTGGTTTCGGCGGTCAGCCGTTCCTCGATCTGGTGCTGCCCAAGATCCGGCGGGCAGCTGACCTTATCGCCCGGCGGGGCGGTTCGATCTGGCTGCAGGTCGACGGGGGCGTCAGCGCGGAGACGATCGGTCGCTGCGCCGAGGCCGGCGCCGATGTGTTCGTGGCGGGATCAGCCGTATTCGGCGCTGATGACCCCGTAAGTGCCGTTAACGGGCTTCGTGCCCTGGCCCTCAGCAGTGATCCTGGCCTGTCGCGGCACTGACATCAGGACCGACGCCGCCGCCCACTGTCGGCACCATCGGCCCACTGTCGGCACCATCGGCGAGAATCCTGGCAACGCCTTGTCGATTCCTGGCGGGCCCGTTCGTCGAAGTGGTGAAGCCACCCGATCGAGAGACTCAAGGAGATCCAGATGGCCGAGTACCTGATCCTCATCTACGAGAACGAGGACGCCTACGTGAACGGCGCGCCCGAAGTGTGGCAGACGGCGGGGCAGGCACATGCCCGGTTCGCCGAGCAGGTAGGGGAGAAGGGCGGGAAGATCGTCGGTGGTAACGCCTTGCAGCCCACTAGCACCGCGACCTCGATCGGTGGCGACGTCGTGACCGACGGCCCGTTCGCCGAGACCAAGGAGGCGCTCGGCGGCTACTACCTGATCGAGGCCCATGACCTCGATCATGCGCTGGAGATCGCGAAGCTGTGCCCGGCACCCTACGGCGGCGTCGAGGTGCGGCCGGTGATGGACCTGTCAGGCGGGTGAGGCGTGCAGCCAGGCGCGCCAGGTGCGGGGGCCCGCGGCGATCAGCCTGAAGCCGCGGACGTCAGTGCCGCGGTCGCCGACGCGCACCGCCGCGAGTGGGCGTTCGTGCTCGCCGCGACGGCGCGCGTCGCGCGCGACATCGACGTCGCCGAGGAGTGCGTGCAGGACGCCTACGTGGCCGCGCTTGACGCCTGGCAGCGGCAGGGCGTGCCGCGCAATCCTGGCGCCTGGCTGACCACCACGGCGCGGCGGCGGGCACTTGACATGCTGCGCAGGGACCGGACGCTGCGGGCCAAGCTGCCGCTGCTGGTCGAGCCTGACCCGGCTGAGCCCGGGCCGGGCGCGGCGGTCGGCGGTGAGGCCGACGAGGGAGAAGGCGTGATTCCCGACGACAGGCTCCGGCTGGTGTTCACCTGCTGTCACCCGGCGCTGGCCAGGGAGGCGCAGGTAGCGCTCACGCTCCGGCTGGTGTGCGGACTGACCACCGCGGAGATCGCGCTGGCGTTCCTGGTGCCGGAGCCGACCATGGCGGCGCGGGTCACGCGGGCGAAGAAGAAGATCTCCGCCGCCCGGATCGCCTACCGGGTGCCCGGTGCGGCGGAACTGCCTGACCGGCTTGACGCGGTCCTCACGGTGGTGCATCTGCTCTACACGACAGGCCACACGGCTCCGGCTGGGGACGGCCTGGTTCGCGCCGACCTGGTGGAGCGGGCCATCGACCTGGCCCGCACGCTGCGGGTGCTCATGCCGGACGAGCGTGAGGTCCGCGGCCTGCTTGCGCTGCTGCTCCTCACCGACGCGCGCCGGGCTACCAGGACAGCCGAGGACGGGCGCCTGCTGCTGCTCGAGGAACAGGACAGGTCGCGGTGGGACTTGGCGGCGATCGGGGAAGGCACCTGGCTGGTGACCGAGGCGCTGCGCGGCGGCCGGCCGGGGCGGTTCGCGCTGCAGGCAGCCATAGCGGCGGTGCACGCTGAGGCGCCGAGCTACGCTGAGACGGACTGGCCGCAGCTGCTCCAGCTCTACGGGGCGCTGCTGCGGGCCTGGCCGTCTCCGGTGGTCGCGCTGAACCGGGCCGTGGTGCTGGCCATGGTCGACGGGCCAGCCGCGGGGCTGGCCGAGATGGAGGATCTCGAGCGGGCCGGCCGGCTGGCCGGCTACCGCTACCTGCCGGCGGCCAAGGCCGACCTGCTGCGCCGGCTGGGCCGCCCCGGCGATGCGGCCACCGCCTACCGCAGCGCCCTCGACCTGGCCGACAATGCGGCCGAACGTGCCTTCCTGGCCGGCCGGATCGCCGAGGTCTGCGGCAGGCCTGGGTAGCTTCGCGGTGAATGTTCGCACCACAATAGGCCCATGAGTGTCGCCGTCAGGCCTCCAGCGCAGTCGAGGCCGCTGCTGTCGGTGTCCGGGCTTGTCGTCGATTTCGGCCCGTTGCGCGCGCTCGCCGGGGTCGATTTCGAAATCGCGCCCGGCGAGGTCGTCGCGCTAGCGGGCGAGAACGGCGCGGGCAAGACCACGCTGGTGCGCTGCATTTCTGGAGACATCGCCCCGACCGTCGGGCAGATTTCGCTGGCCGGCCGCCCCGTCAGCGCCAACCCGGCTGCTGCCGCCCGGCAGGGAGTCTCCGTGGTCTGGCAGGACCTGGCGCTCTGCGACAACCTGGATGTCGCGTCGAACCTGCTGCTCGGCCGGGAGCGGCGCCGTCATCTGCTGTCCGACGTCCGGTTCCACGAAACCGCTGCGGCACTGCTCGGCAGCCTCCGAATCCCGATCCGGGACACCACCCGAAGCGTCCGCTCGCTGTCCGGAGGCCAGCGCCAGCTGGTGGCGGTGGCGCGGGCGATGGCGCACAGGCCCCGGCTGCTGCTGCTTGACGAGCCCACCGCCTCCCTCGGAGTGCGGGAATCCGCGCAGGTCGAGGAGCTGATCCGGAGCCTGCGCGGGCAGGGCACCACGATCCTGCTCGCCTGCCACGACATCGACCAGATGTTCCGGCTGGCCAACCGGATCGTCGTGCTGCGTCATGGCCGGGTGGTAGCCGCCGTCGATCCCAGCGCGGTGCACCCCGACGATGTCGTGGCGCTGCTGTCGGGCCAGCAGGTGGACTCCTCGGCGCGGCGGCAGCTGACCAGGCTGCACGGTCTGGCCGACCGGCTGGTCTCGGCCGACCCGTCGTCCAGCCTGTCGCTGATCCTTTCTGCGCTCGGCGCCGCGCTCGGCAGCGACCGGCTGTGCATTCACTTGCGCGCCCAGAATGCGCTGATCTGCGCCGCCTCACTGGGGCTGCCGCCGGTGCTGCAATCGGCGTGGTCCCGGCTGCCCTATGGTCCAGCCGGCGGCCCAGTCGGCCTGGCCGCCGCGGCGGGAAAGCCGTTCGTGGAGGACAACGTGCGCACCGGGCTCGCCTGGGCGCCGTTCGACGGCCTTGCCAGGGCAGCCGAGGTGCGCAGCTCCTGGTCGGTCCCGGTGATGGGCCCCGGCGGCCACCTCGGCGTCATCACCGTCTTCGGGCAAGCCCCGGGCAGCCCGCAACGGGACCAGCTTGACCTGGTCAACCTCTACGCAGGCTATGCTGCCAGCGCGATCGAGCGGGATCGGCTGCTTGAGGAGGTCACCGCACGCAACCGGGTACTTGAGACGATCAGGGAGATGCTGGAGACGCTGGCCGGGCCGATCCCCGTGGCCGAGGCGCTAGGTCCGGCACTGCAATCCCTGCGCCAGGGCCTGCAGGCGGACGAGGTGATGTTGCTCACGCGGCGGGCCGGCCAGACGCACTGCCGCGCGGTCTGCACCGCCGAGGCAGCGGGCCGCCCGCGCGGTGCCGGTGCCGCCTCGCCCGGTCTGCTGGACGCCGCGGATCACATCCTGGCCGGCGAGCGCAGGGACGGCGTGGCCCGTGAGCTACCGGCCGACGGGGGCGCCCGGCTGCTGGCCGTGACCTTCGCCGCTCCTGGCGGCCCGACCGCGTTGCTGGCCGGCTGGGCAGCGCGGGCCGGGCGCCCGGACGGTGTCGGCTGGCCGGACGGTGCGAGCTGGCCGGACGGTGCGAGCTGGCCGGACGGTGCGAGCTGGCCGGGCGGCCTGTCCGGCCGTGGCGGCGCACGCGGTCAGGCCGCTGACGCGACGGCGCTGCTCGAGGACGCTGCCCACTCGCTGCGGCTCGCGCTGGAACGCGAGGAAGCCGGCCTTGCCCACCAGGAGGCGGCGGCGCTGCGGCGGTCGCAGGAACTGCAGCGCGGCTTCCTGTCCCGGCTGAGCCACGAGCTGCGCACCCCGCTGACGGCCATCAGGGGATACGCGTCGAGCCTCATGCAGTCGGACGTGACCTGGGACAGCCAGTCGCAGCAGCGATTCCTGGCCCGGATCGCCTCAGAATCGGCTCGGCTCGGCCGTCTCGTCGGCGATTTGCTCGACTTTTCCGCGATCGAGTCGGGAGTCCTCCGGCTGCAGCGGGACTGGTGCGACATCCCGCTGGTTCTCGACGCGGCGATCGCCTGCCTGCCGCCCGCCCACGGCAGCATGGTCGAGGTCTCCTGCGACCCCTGCCTGCCCGCTGTCTGGGCTGATCATGACAGGCTTGAGCAGGTATTCGTTAACCTGCTCGACAACGCCATCGGGCACAATCCGCCCGGCACCCGGGTGCGCGTCAGCGCTACCGGGAACGGGCCCGGCGGTGTGGCCGTAAGCGTTGCCGACGACGGCGCGGGGATGCCGCCGGAGCTTGCCGCCGCCCCGTTCGAGCCGATGCGGCTGCGGCGAGCGCGCACGGCTGGCGCCGGGCTCGGCCTCTCGATCGCCAAGGGCATCGTGGCGGCGCACGGCGGCCGCATCGGACTCGACCAGCCGGGCCCGGGCACCTGCTTCCACATCGTGCTGCCGACGGAGCAACCGGGCCCGCTGGCCGACGATCGCGGCGCCCAGGCCGCCGGAGACGGCACTGAGGCGGCCGGAAACGGCACTGAGGGCGCCTGCAACGGCGCCGAGGCGTCCGAAAGCCGCGCCCGGGCCGACAGTAACGGCGGCCGGGCCCACCGGGCCGGCCAGCCGGTCCCGAAGCAAGTAACGGCGTCGGGGAACGGGACCGGCCCGCGATGACCGAGCAGGCGACCGAGACGCGCGCGCTGATCGTTGAGGATGATCCGAGCATCGTCGACCTGATCCGGTCCAACCTGGCCGTCCGGGGCTTCGACACCGTGGTGTCGACCGATGGCGCCCGGGCACTGCGGATGCTGGAGACCGAGGCACCGGACATCGTGCTGCTGGACCTGATGCTGCCCGGGGTGGACGGGTTCGAGCTATGCCGCGAGATACGCGAGCGCTCATCGGTGGCCGTCATCGTCGTCTCCGCCCGCGGTGGCGAGCGGGACAAGGTCACGGCGCTGAACGTCGGCGCCGACGACTACCTGACCAAGCCGTTCAGCATCGAGGAGCTGCTGGCCCGGATTACCGCAACGCTGCGCCGCACCCGCCCGGCGGCCGCACCGGAACCAGCGCCGCCGGTTATCTCCATTGGCCCGGTAGTAATCGATCTCGCCGCCCAGCAGGTCACCAGGGACGGGTACCCGGTGCACCTGACCCCGACGGAGTTTGCGCTGCTCCGCGAACTGGTCACCAACCGCGGCAAGCTGCTGACCCATGCACACCTGCTGCGGCGGGTCTGGGGGCACGGCTATGAGACGGAGACCGAGTACGTGCGGGTCTATGTGCGGCGGCTGCGGGCCAAGCTGGAGGCCGAGGACGGCCCGCCGCTTATCCTCACCCAGCCTCGCGCGGGATACCGGATCGCGGCCGAGTAACGGTCCCGCGTCGAACTCATCTCGTTCGAGACTCGCCCTGGCTGCAGCCGTTGCGGCGGTCGGGCCGTTAACTCTATTTTAACGTCTGAGCTGCGATGTTATGACCATGTTAACTTTTCGAAGCCTATGGTTGGCTGCACCGGGCTTACCGCACCGACCTCAAGGTGACCATGCTGGTGATGCTCTGTTCACGTAGCACGCCGAGCGCAAGAAGCGAAGGGGTTTCGTTGAAATTTATTGATAAGAGAAGAATCGCCCTTACAGCCGCTGCCGCGTGCGCGGCGCTCGTCGCGGCCGGCTGCGGAAGCAGCGCGTCGAGCACGTCGAGCACGCCAAGCACGCCAAGCTCATCGAGCGTGCCGAAGATCAGCTCCACGTCGTTCAACCTGAGCTTCGGGGCGATGACCGCGCTCAAGCCGCTGGCAGCGAAGGGCAAGGGGATCGTGGCGGTGATCCTGCCCGACACCGTGTCGTCGACCCGGTACGTGGAATTCGACGCGCCCTACCTGAAGAAGGCCCTGACGGATGCCGGGCTCACGCCGTCGCAGTACATCATCCAGAACGCGCTGGGCAGCGACGCCACCCAGTACGCTGACGCCCAGGCCGACATCACCAAGGGCGCGACCGTGCTGGCCGTGGACCCGCTCGACTCCGGCGTCGGCGCGAAGATCGAGTCCTACGCTAAGTCGCACGGCGTGCCGGTGATCGACTACGACCGGCTGACCCTCGGCGGCACCCGCAAGTACTACGTCAGCTTCAACAACGTCTACGTCGGCACGCTGCTCGGCAAGGGCCTGGCCAGCTGCATAACGGCCTGGCACGTCGCCAAGCCCCAGGTCATCGTCATGCGCGGCGCCCCGACCGACAACAACGCCACGCTGTTCGCAAACGGCTACGATGCGGTGCTCGCGCCCTACTTCAGCGCCAAGACGTGGACCGACGTCGCCAACCCGGCCGGGACGTGGGATCCGCCCACCGCGTTGTCGGAGTTCGAGGCGGCGTACACGGCGCACCCGAACGCCAACGCCGTGCTGATGCCCAACGACGAGAACGGCGCGCCGATCATCCACTACCTGCAGACGCGCGGCATCAAGGCGACGACCTTCCCGGTCACCGGCCAGGACGCCACCCTGACCGGGCTGCAGAACGTCATATCCGGCTACCAGTGCGGCACCGTGTACAAGCCGATCTACCTGGAGGCGCAGGCTGCGGTCGCGCTGGCCATGTACCTGCGGGCGGGCCTGACGCCGCCGGCGGCGCTGGTCAACGGCACCGTGAAGGACGTCAACACGGGGGCTGCGGTGCCCTCGATCCTGCTGACGCCGGAATGGGTGGTTCCGAGCACGGTCCAGTCGACAGTCGTCAAGGATGGCTTCGTGCCGGCGTCCAGCCTGTGCACGGGTTCGTTCAAGGCAGACTGCACCAAGTACGGGATCTCGTAGTGAAGATGAACGCGCACGACCGGATGGGAACGCCGCGTTGGTAACGGATGGCTACGGTGACGGCGCCCGGCCCGCTTCGGCGGGCCGGGCGCCGTCCGGCTCGGGACGGCCGGACTCCAGCCTGGCTGAAGGCGGCGAGATGCCGCTGCTGCGGCTGCGGGGCGTCAGCAAGAACTTCGGCCCGGTACAGGCGCTGACCGACATCAACCTGGATATTCCGGCCGGGCAGGTGACCGCCCTCGTCGGCGACAACGGGGCAGGCAAGTCGACGCTCATCAAGACCGTCGCGGGCATCTGGCAGCCAAGCAGCGGCGATCTGCTATGGGACGGCCAGCCGGTCCATATTCACTCGCCGAGGGACGCCACCAATCGCGGCATCGCTGCCGTCTACCAGGACCTCGCGCTGTGTGACAACCTGGACATCGTGCAGAACATGCTGCTTGGTCACGAAAAGCAGCGGCTGGGCCTGCTCGATGAGGTCAGCATGGAGCTGACCGCCAAGCAGACGCTGCAGGACCTGAAGGTCACGAGCGTCCGATCGATCCGGCAGCCGGTCGGCTCGCTGTCGGGCGGGCAGCGGCAGGCGGTCGCGGTGGCCAAGGCGGTCATGCAGGAGGCCAGGCTCGTCATCATGGACGAGCCGACTGCTGCGCTCGGCGTCAGCCAGACCGAGCTCGTGCTTTCTCTCGTTGCCCGGCTGGCCGGCACCGGTCACGCGGTCCTCGTCATCTCGCACAACCTGGTCGACGTGTTCCAGGTCGCGGACCGGATCGCGGTGCTCTACCTGGGCAGGCTGGTCGCGGCGGGGCCGGCGGCGGAGTTTGACCGGCAGTCGACCGTAGACCTCATGACCACCGGCACGTCGACCCGGCTGGGCGACGACGGCAGCGGGGGCGAGCGCGCGACCTCGCCCCGCGCCGGCAGCGGCTCGGAGGGCTGAAAAATGGCAGGCACGGAGCAGGGCGAGGCGCCCAGGGACCAAGCCGGGTCGGTTGTGGTGGCGGGCGAGCCCGCCGCAGGCGACGAAGTAGCCGCGGACATCGCGCTGACCAGCGCACCGGAAGTGCTGGCCCAGTCGCTGGGTGAGTACACCCGGATCTGGTTCAGGCGGGTCCGCAACGGTGAGAGCGGCGCCCTGCCGGTCATCGTCGGCCTGATCGCCATCGGCGCCTACTTCCAGATTTCGCAGCACGCCTTCCTGTCCGCGGCGAACATCGCCAACCTGATGGGCCAGGCGGGCTGGATCATCACGATCGCCATGGCGCAGGTGTTCGTCCTGCTCCTCGGCGAGATCGACCTGTCGGTCGCCTTCAACGGCGCGGTCGGCGCGACCATCACGTTCTGGATGCTGGCGGTCAAGCACCCGTTCCCGATCTGGCTCGCCATCCTGACTGGCCTGGTGGTCTGCGCCGCCATCGCCGCCTTCGAGGGCCTGCTCATCGTCTGGCTGCGGATCCCCTCCTTCGTGGTCACGCTGGCCGGGCTGCTCGGCCTGAGCGGGGTGCTGCTTTGGCTCTTCGGGCAGACCGGGAGCGTCGGCCTCGGCGGGGTCATCAGCGACACCGGATTCCGAAGCGGCTTCATCAACGACATCGTGTTCGGCAATCTCACCCCGGCCGTCGGCTGGATCGCGCTGGTTGTCATCGTCGGGCTCACCGCAGTTTTCATGATCACGCGGGACCGGCGCAGGCGGGCGCACGGCCTGGTCGCGCCGCCGCTGAGCGTGACGATCCTGAAGATCGCCGTGATGGCCGCGATCGGCGTGGCACTCGTGGCCGTTCTCAACGTCAACCGCAGCAAGGGCGTCACGCCGCTGCAGGGCGTGCCGTGGGTGGTGCCAATCGTGCTCGGGCTGCTCGCGCTCACCAGCGTGCTGCTCGGCCGCACCAAGTTCGGCCGTTACATGTACGCCATCGGCGGCAACGCCGAGGCGGCCAGGCGGGCGGGCGTCAACCTCGGCCGGATCCGCGTGCTGGCGTTCGCGTGCTGCGGGGCGATGGCCGGGGTGATGGGCATCCTCTACGCCTCCAACCTTGGCTCGATCTCGAACGGCTTCGAGGGCGGCCAGTACGTGCTGTACTCCGTCGCCGGAGCCGTGATCGGCGGCGTCAGCCTGTTCGGCGGGCGGGGCAGGATGCTGGGTGCGGTGCTCGGCGGGTTCGTCGTCGCCGTCATCTACAACGGCGTCGACCTCCTCGGGCTTGGCGCCGCCGCGCAGTACATCTGGACCGCCGTCGTGCTGCTCGCCGCGGTCACCCTGGACTCCGTAGCCCGCCGGGGCAGCAGCACCACAATCCGCTGAGCACGGGCTAGGCCTGGATCTCGGGCGGAATACCCCGCATGGCAGACTGGTTGGTGAAAAGCAGTAATGCGTGCTCCGGGGTCGGTGAAAATCCGAACCGGCGGTGATAGTCCGCGACCCGGCCGAGGCCATCGGCCGGCTGACCTGGTGGAATTCCGGGACCGACGGTGAAAGTCCGGATGGGAGGAAGCACGCGCACGGCCGGGCCCGGCTGACGGGCTCCCCGAGCCGTGCTCGCGCACCCGCGCGACCCCGGAGCCTGCGCTAGCAGGTAGCTCCGGAGGAGGAGGACGCGGGTGTTCACCGGAATCGTTGAAGAACTGGGCGAGATCGTCGCTCTTGAGCAGCGGCCGGATGCCGCACGGCTGACCGTGCGCGGCCCCCGGGTGAGTTCGGGTGCGTGCCGCGGCGACTCGATCTCGATCAACGGCGTCTGCCTGACCGTGGCTGCCATCTCGGACGGGACGTTCACCGCCGACGTGATGGGCGAGACGCTGAACCGGACCGGGCTCGGCAGCCTTGCTCCCGGCACCCCGGTCAACCTCGAGCGGCCGGTGCGGCTGGACGGCCGGCTGGGCGGCCATCTGGTCCAGGGTCACGTCGACGGCACCGGCACCATAATCGAACGCAGACCGGGCCCGAACTGGGATGTGCTGCGGATCGCCGTTCCGGGTGAACTTATGCGTTATATCGCTCTCAAGGGGTCAGTAACCCTAGACGGGGTGAGCCTCACGGTGTCCGCGATCAGCCCATCCCAAGATCCCGTGGAGTCCGGCTGGCATAAGGCACCTGACCTGACCGGATCATGGTCCGTACGCAACCCTGAGGTTCCCTGGCTCGAGGTCAGCCTGATCCCTGAAACCTTGCAGCGCACCACGCTCGGTGCCAGGCAGGCCGGCCAGACGGTCAACCTGGAGGTCGACGTCATCGCGAAATACGTCGAGAGGCTACTCGACGGGAGGGTCACGTCATGACCGCGGAACAGATCCGGAACCGGGCAGCCGAGACGCTGAGCACGCCGCAGGCAGGCGGCACCCGGCTGGACACGGTCGAGCGTGCGATCGCGGACATCGCGGCGGGCCGGGCGGTCGTCGTGGTCGACGCCGCGAGCAGGGAGAACGAGGGCGACATCGTCTTCGCCGCCAGCAAGGCCACCCCGGAGCTGCTGGCCTTCACCATCCGCTACGCCCGCGGCCTGATCTGCGTGCCGATGCTCGGCGCGGAGCTGGACAGGTTGCAGCTGCCGCCGATGACCAGTGACAACCAGGAGCACATGGGGACCGCGTTCACGGTGAGCGTGGATGCCCGAAACGGCAACACCACCGGCATCTCCGCGGCGGACCGGGCCAGGACGATCCGGGCCCTGGTCGACTCGGCCACCGAGCCCTACGAGATTGTCCGGCCTGGTCACGTCTTCCCGCTGCGCTACGCCGACGGCGGCGTGCTGCGCCGGCCCGGCCACACCGAGGCGGCGGTGGACCTGGCCAGGATGGCTGGCCTGACCGAAGCCGGGGTGGTCGCCGAGATCTTTAACGACGACGGTACGATGGCCCGGCTTCCGCAGCTGCGCGCCTTCGCCGACGCGCACGGCCTCGCGCTGATCTCGATCGCCCAGCTGATCAGCTACCGCAGGCATTCCGAGCGCATGATCCGCCGGGTCGTGGAGACCCGGATGCCGAACGAGTTTGGCGAATGGCGGGCTCTGGGCTACCTGAACTCGGTGGACGGTACCGAGCACGTCGGGCTGGTGCTCGGCGAGGTAGGCGGGCCCGGCGACGCCGGGGCTGACGTGCTGGTGCGGATGCACTCGGAGTGCCTGACCGGTGACGTGTTCGGGTCCAGGCGCTGCGACTGCGGCGCCCAGCTGACCGCGGCGATGGCGGCGATCGCTGCCGAGGGCCGCGGGATCGTGCTGTACCTGCGCGGTCACGAGGGCCGGGGAATCGGGCTGCTCTCCAAGCTGCGGGCCTACCAGCTGCAGGACGGCGGGGCCGACACCGTCGACGCCAACCTGGAACTCGGGCTTCCTGCCGACGCCCGCGAGTACTCGACCGGTGCGCAGATCCTCGCCGACCTCGGTGTCAGCTCGCTCCGGCTGCTCACCAACAACCTGGCCAAGGTCCGGGGGCTGTCCGGTTTCGGCATCGAGGTGACCGGCCGGGTCCCGCTGCCGGTCGCGCCGACGGCCGATAACTTGCGCTACCTCATCGCCAAGAGGGACCGGCTGGGTCACCAGATAGACAATCTCTCGCTGCCAAACGGGCACCCGGCGGCCGGCGGGCCGGGCGCCGGAGATCGCACGGCGGCCGCGGTTCATCCCGCCGTGCCTGCCGCTGGTCTCGCCGTGCCTGCCGCTGGTCTCGCCGGGCCTGCCGCTGGTCTCGGGGCGCCGCCCGCTGCCAGTCTCGGGGCGCCTGCCGCGAGGACGCGGTGAGCGGAGCGGGGCGCCCGCAGGGGCGGGTGGTGGCCGCCTCCGGGCTGCGCCTCGCCATAGCTGCCACCCGGTGGCACGCCGAGGTCACCGACAGCCTGGTGGACCGGGCCCTGTCGGCCGCATGCGCGGCTGGCCTCGGTGAGCCGCCGGTGGTCCGGGTGCCAGGCGCGGTCGAGCTGCCGGTGGTCGCGGCGGAGCTGGCCTGGACCCATGACGCGGTGGCCTGCCTGGGCGCAGTCATCAGGGGCGGTACGCCGCACTTCGAGTACGTGTGCCAGTCGGTCACCTACGGGCTGTCCAGGGTGGCGCTCGATACCGGCACTCCGGTCGGCAATGGCGTGCTCACCTGCGACACCCTGGCCCAGGCGCTGGACCGCTGCGGCCTGGAGACCAGCAGCGAGGACAAGGGCTGGGACGCTGTGGCCGCGGCGCTCGAGACTGCCCTCGTGCTCAGGTCGCTGCGCGGCGCGGCGCCAGGCGGGACCCCCCGGCGCGACGCCAGCGGACCGCAGGCCCGGAGCCGCTAGCGGCCCGGCGCCGCTGCGGCCGCCCGTGGGCCTTGCCCGTGATCGCGTTGCGGCTGGCCCGGAACGTAACCTGACGAAATACCGCGAGACGCCCGGAGGTGATCAGCCGTGCGAGACATCCTGGACCTGATAACGAAGTGGTGGGATGCCGGGGACTCGTTCGGCCTGGCCACCGTGGTTCGCACCTTCAGCAGCGCCCCCAGGGAGCCCGGGGCCTCGCTGGCCGTGTCGGCCGACGGCGAGGTCGTCGGCAGCGTCTCGGGCGGCTGCGTGGAAGGTGCCGTCTATGAGCTGGCTACTCAGGTACTGGAGAGTGGCCAGGCAGTCCTCCAGACCTACGGAGTGAGCGACGACGATGCCTTCTCGGTCGGGCTGACCTGCGGCGGGATCATCGACATCTTCGTTGAGCCGGTCGGCCAGCAGGCCTTTCCCGAGCTCGGTGAGGTAGCGGCCGCAGTTCGGTCAGGCACCCCGGTCGCGGTGGCGACGGTAATCGACGGGCCGGGCCAGGTCGGCGCCCGGCGGGTCATCTGGTCGGCGGGTGAGCAGGAGCCGCGCTCATCGGGCCCGCTCGGCTCGGGTGACCGGCTTGATCAGGCGGTGGACGACGACGCCCGCGGCATGCTCGCCCAGGGGCTGACCGGGGTGCGCAGGTACGGCCCCGAAGGGCAGCGGCGCAGGGATGAGCTCGGGGTGTTCGTTCAGTCGTTCGCGCCGCCGCCGCGGATGCTGGTCTTCGGCGCGATCGATTTCGCTGCGGCGGTGGCCAGGGAGGGCAAGTTCCTCGGTTACCGGGTGACCGTTTGCGACGCGCGCCCGGTCTTCGCCACCCGGGCGCGTTTCCCCGACGCTGACGAGGTCGTGACCGACTGGCCGCACCGCTACCTGGCGGGGACCACGGTCGACGCGCGGACCGTCATCTGCGTGCTGACTCATGATCCCAAGTTCGACGTTCCGCTGCTTGAGGTCGCCCTCCGCACTCCCGCCGCCTATATCGGCGCGATGGGCAGCAGGCGGACCCATGACGACAGGCTGGCCAGGCTCCGGGAGGCGGGCCTGTCGGCCGGCGAGCTGGCCAGGCTCCGCTCGCCGATCGGGCTCGACCTCGGCGCGCGGACGCCGGAGGAGACGGCCGTGGCCATTGCCGCCGAGCTCATCCAGCTTCGCTGGGGCGGATCGGGACAGCCGCTGACCGCTACCACCGGACGGATCCACCGCGATCGGGGCCGCCGCGTGTAGTGCCTGCCCGCCCGCGCCGGACCGGCCAGCGGCCGCGCGGCCGTCGTAGTCTGGACTGCGTGCAGCCTGGTGTGGCCGGAATCTTGCTTGCCGCGGGCTCGGGCAGCAGGCTCGGCCGGCCGAAGGCCCTGGTGGAGATCGGCGGCGAGCCACTAGCCCGGCGCGGTGTCGCTCTGCTCAGAGAAGGCGGGGCGGCACCGGTGGTGGTCGTCACGGGCGCGGTTGCCGTCGATCTGCCTGGCGTGCTGGCGGTGCATAATCCGGACTGGCCAACCGGGATGGGCTCGTCGCTGGCAGCCGGTCTCGCGACCGTGCCGGACAGCTGCGAAGCGGCGGTGATCGCGCTTGTGGACCAGCCCCTGGTTGCGTCCGAAGCGGTCCGGCGCCTGATCGCCGCGTACCGGGCCGGCGCGGGCGTGGCGGTCGCGGCATACGGCGGCGTGCCGCGCAACCCGGTCCTGCTGGCCCGCGAGCATTGGGACGCGGTGACCGCCCTGGCCGTCGGCGACGTGGGCGCCCGGCCATTTCTGGTCGCGCATCGGGACCTCGTGACGCTCGTGGAGTGCGGCGATGCCGGGCGCCCTGACGATGTGGACACGCTCGCCGATCTCGACCGGATCTCGGCACTGGCCGACCCTGGCCGGACCGAGCCGGCCCAGGGACCGGCTCAGGAATGAGTTACCTGCAGGCCCCAGCTGTGTGCGACGCTGTCGTCTGGCTCCAGGGTCAGCAGATCGGCCCCGCTGGCAAACGCGTTCGGCGGGCAGGTCATCGGCTCTATCGCCAGGGCATGCCTGCGGCGGCCCGCCTCCAGCCCGTCGCCGGTGAAAACCTGCAGCCATTCGTACCCCGCGCCCGCCCAGAACGCGACCTGGGCCCGGTCGCCGCGGAGCCGTGCCCATGCCCTGCCTTCGGAGTCCCTGGCCAGGCCGGTGAGCGCATGATCCAGCTGCGTGCCGCCGATTTGCCTGGCCTCGCGGAAGTCATAGGGGGTACCCCTGACGTCTTCGGGATTGCCGCGGGGGATTCCCCTGTCATCGGCCGCGAGCCACTGCGCGGCGGGCAATTCGAGCTGGCAGTCGTCGACGACCGGCGCTCCGGCGGTCAGGTAAGGATGGCAGCCGGTTCCGTACGGGGCCGGCCGGCTGCCGGCGTTACGCGCCATGATGGTCACCTGCAGTCCGGTTTCCGCGTCCAGCCGGTACCGCGCGGTCAGCTCGATGCAGAACGGGTAGCCGGGCCGTCCGTGCAGCAGATGGCCAAGCTGGACCAGGTCGGGGGCGTGCGCGGCGGCCTGCCAGCCGGTCCACCTGGTCAGGCCGTGAATCGCGTTACCGCGGGCGGGCTCGCTCAGATCGAGCTGAAAGCTGGCTTCCGCGAACACGTACCTGCCGCCATCGATGCGGTTCGGCCAGGGCGCGAGCAGCTGGCCCGCGCCAGCGGGCGGGACCTCGTCAGCTTGGTAGCCCGCGATGACCGGGTCGCCCCGGAACCAGAGTCCGCGCAGGCCAGCGCCGAGTTCGGTGACGATAGCCCGGTAGTCCCCGGCCGAGATCTCATATTGGGTGCCGGTGATCGGGATTGCGGTTCGCTCGCCCATGGTGCCATCCTGCCCACGGAACCTGCTCACCATGGGCGCGCCCGGTTCGTTGTGGCCGGCGGGGCTGCTTGGGGAGCGGGGGACCTTCAGCCCCGCCAGCACTTGCACCCTAGCCGCCCCGTGCGTAGATGTGGGCGAACTTCACCAACACAGCGGCCAGTTCTGCGCCGACGGGCCGCAGTGCCCCGCGCGGTGCTTATGGTCGGCTGAACGAGACGACGGTCGCCAGATCGCCGTCATCGCGGAGGAGGGCCGGAATGGCAGGACCGCTTGCCGGAATCGTCGTGCTTGACCTGACCCGCGCGCTGGCGGGACCGCACGCGACGATGATGCTCGGTGATCTGGGCGCGCGGGTGATCAAGGTGGAGCGGCCAGGCACCGGCGATGAGTCGCGGGGCTGGGGACCGCCGTTCGCCGCTGCGGCCGGTGACGGCGGAGCGGCCGGGGAGGCTGACGCGGTCAGCACTTACTACCTGTCCTGCAACAGGAACAAGGAGTCCGTCACCTGTGACCTGGCGTCCGCGGACGGTCGTGAGCTGCTCGAGCGCCTGGTCCGGCGGGCCGACGTGCTGGTGGAGAACTTCCGGCCCGGCGTCCTCGGCCGGCTCGGTTTTGCCTTCGAAACGCTGCAAGCGCTCAACCCGGGGCTCGTCATCTGCTCGATCACGGGATTCGGGCATGACGGACCGGAAGGCAGCAGGCCAGGGTATGACCAGATCGCGCAGGGCGAGGCCGGGCTGATGAGCGTCACGGGCACCGATCCCGAGCACCCGGTCAAGACCGGGCTGTCCGTCGCCGACGTGCTGGCCGGGGTGCATGCGGCGCTGGGCATCGTGGCCGCTCTGCACGAGCGGGCCAGAACCGGCCGCGGCCAGGTCGTCCGCACCTCGCTGCTGGCCTCGATCGTCGGCGCCCACGCCTTCCAGGGCACCCGCTGGACGGTGGCGCACGAGGTCCCGGTAGCCACCGGCAACCATCATCCGTCGATCGCGCCATACGGGGCGTACCGGTGCGCTGACGGCATGCTCCAGGTGGCCGTGGCCAACGAGGACCAGTGGCGGCGGTTCGCGCCTATCGTCTTGATCGATCCGGCTGACAGCCGGTTTGCTACCAATCCGCTGCGGGTAGCCAGGCGGCCCGAGCTGACCGCCCTGGTCGAGAACGCGCTCTCAGCAGGAGACCGGGCGCACTGGCTGGGCCTGCTGTCGAGCGCGGGCGTGCCAGCAGGCGCGATCCGGACAATCGATGAGGTCTATGAGTGGGATCAGACCCGGTCCCAGGGCCTGGTGATCTCAGTTGACCACCCGGTACTCGGCGTCATCGAGCTGCCAGGTCCCGCACTGCGCTTTGATCAGCAGGCTGCCCGCGAGCACACCGCGCCGCCGTTGCTCGGCCAGCATGACGCCATCATCAGGGACTGGCTTGACCAGGCCGGCTCAGCCTCGGACGGTCCCCGACCGCGCCCGGAGCCTTAGTCGGCGCGGGGCGCCAGCCTGCCGGTGCGGACCGCGTCCGCGGCCAGCACGCCGAACAGGTAGAAGTAGGCGGATTCCTCATCCTGGAAGCTGCGTATCTCGTGCCTGGCGCCCGAGACGGCGTTGAAGACCTCGAAACCCTGGTCGCCCTGGATCAGGCACATAGCCCCGTTGACCTCCGCACCCACCGCGTACGCCGCCGGTGGTATGGCCGCGAGGCTGGCGAGCTCTGAGAAGATCCGCTGGGTCGCATCCCGCTTCCGGGTGGTTCGCCTGCGGCGTGGCGCGCCGGACGGCGCCGGTGCGGCCCCGCGCGGTTCTGGTGTCGGCGCGGTCGGCTGCGGTGCGGCCGCTGCTCCCGGCTGTGGTACCGCCTCCGGCTGCAGTGCCGCGTCTGCCTGCGGTGCCGCCTCCGGCTGCGGTGCAGCCTCCGGCTGCGGTGCCGTGTCTGCCTGTGGTGCTGCGTCTGCCTGTGGTTGTGTATCTGCTCCCGGCGGCGGTGCTGCTTCCGCCTGCGGCGGTGCTGCTTCCGCCTGCGGCGGTGCTGCTTCCGCCTGCGGCGGTGCCGCCTCCGCCTGCGGTGCCGCCTCCGCCTGCGGCGGCGCCGCCGCTGCGGGCTCTGGATCAGCCGCGGCTGGCTCTGGGACAGCCGGTTCCGGTTCCGGCTGCGGTGTGCGGCCCCGCCGCTCCGTCGCCTGGT
>Ga0187879_10000467_pt1 | contig 26460 bp, 19 predicted proteins | sample June2016WEW_19_1_FD_132423 | JGI IMG/M metagenome (GOLD analysis project Ga0187879, IMG submission 132423) | Peatland microbial communities from SPRUCE experiment site at the Marcell Experimental Forest, Minnesota, USA - June2016WEW_19_10 | ecosystem: Environmental > Terrestrial > Soil >... | reverse complement strand
GTGCTCGTCGCGGCGCACCTCCACCTCGCCCAGGGGAACGGAGTCGTAGGTGACCGTCTGCGAGATGTGCATGTCGCTGATGCTGCCCACCGAGCCCAGGCCGCCGCGGTAGTAGGGCAGGGCGAGCACCTGTTGCGGCTCATAGCCGGGGTAACCTGGGCTGCCTGGCAGGAACTGCCGCTCCTCGGCAGGATCGAGCTTCTCGAAGTCCGCCAACGCACAGCGGAGCCGGATATCGCCCGTCGTAATGTCGACAAGGTCGAGAGGGACAAGCCGGCCATGGTTACGCCGGTGCATGGGCTCGACTACGAGATGAGTGACCGTGCAAGCGACCGGGTCAACGACCACTCGGCTCACCTCGCCGCAGATTCCGTCGGCACAGGCAGCATGGGCCCCGATCGTGAACGTCGTGAACTCTGCCATTGCCACCCTCTTCGTTTCCGATGGACTTTAGCGCGAAGCCGGCCAGCGCCGGTACAGGCAATAATGCGCGTCACCGCGGCAGCGTGGCGAATACGCCGATCAGTGCGACTCCCGTGCCGATAATGACGGCAACCACGCCGCTGACTTGGAGTATGTCATAGGCATTCTCAGGTTCGAAGGCTACGACACTTAGGAGTCTCCGGGTAACTCAAATATGCGGATCCCAATTCGAAGGCCCAGTTATCCGGGCCTAAGATTACGGATCCAAATATTGAACGCGGATGGGACGATTCTGCGCCCGTCACCGAATCATGCCGCGCCGGCCGGATCCGTCCGGGACAACCCGGGCGCCCTGGCCAGGCGGCGTCCACGCGTCAGCATCCTGGACAGCAACATCCCTGGCCAGGCGGCTGGCACGGGTCAGCATCCTGGACTGCAACATCCCCGGCCAGGCAGCGTCCACGGGTCAACGTCCCTGGACAGCAACGTCCCAGGACAGCAACGTGTCTCCCCGGCGCAGCACCTGCGGTCGCGCATGGCCCGGAACGATGTTCGGCTATTTCTGCCACCTGATAGCGGCACGCCGATGGGCTGACACGTAACCGTTATCGGCGAACCAGCGAGCCGATTCCTCGATCGCCTCGCGCGCTGGTCGCGAGGTGTGGCCGAGCTCCGAGCGAGCGCGCTCGTCGCTGAAGATCATTCTTGTGGCGGACATGCGCGCTGCTTCGAGCGGCACGCGGGGCTCTCGCCGCAGCAGCCGGCCTTCGACCAGATCTGAGGCGACGCCTGCGGTAAGCACCCATCCCCGCGGGATCTGTCGTCGCGGCATGGGCAGGCCAGAGTAGCTGGCCAGAATCTGGAGAACCGCTCGCATCGACAGGTTTTCCCCGCCCAGTATGTAGCTGCGGCCGCTGTTCCCGCGTTCGAGGGCGGCCAGGTGGCCAAGCGCGAGATCGTCAATGTGGGTGACGTTCATGGCGGTGTCCACGAACCCGGGCATCTTGCCATTGAGGAAGTCGAGCACGAGCTTGCCTGTCGGAGTGGGGCCCACGTCGCCGGGGCCCAGCGGAAAGGTCGGGAGGACGATGCAGACGTCAAGCCCTTCGGCAGCGGCTCTGAGCACCTCATGTTCGGCGACGAATTTAGATCTCTTGTAGTGGCCAAACAGGTGCGAGATGTCGGCGCAGGACGTTTCATCGGCCAGCTTGCCTTGCCTCGTCGTCGCCAGTCCGAGGACACCGACAGTGGACGTGAACACCAGCCGCTCGCATCCCGCGGCTCGGGCGCCGTCGAGCACATTGAGCGTCCCGCCGACGTTGACGTCATAGAAGATCCGCGGGTCAGGTGCCCAGAAGCGGTAGACCGCCGCCAGGTGGAACACGAAACGAGCGCCCGCGCACGCGGCCCGGACGGCAGCGCTGTCCCGGATGTCCGCCACGGCCCGCTCCACGCTGACCCCCTTGAGATTGCGGTCGCCGGCTCCCGGTTCGACCACGACGACGACCTCTGCGCCCCTGGCCTGCACTGCTCTCGTGACGGCGGACCCGATGAAGCCCGAGGCGCCGGTAATGACCACCCGGTCCCCAGGCTCGATACGGAACGCGTCGGCCAGCTGACGGACGCGGCGGGCGGTCCCGGCTGCGCCGCTCGGAGAGGCGTCATCCGGAGGCGTGTAGTGCATCAGTCACAATGTAGCGGCCCGCCCTGGGCCGCCCCGGGCCTGGTGTGATCACCGTTGCCGACCCGCCTAATCGGCGGCTACCGCCGGCCAGCGCCACCAGCCCGCCGCCAGGCCTCCAGAACGGCCGGCCATAGCTGCGCGTACATGATCGCGAGCCCGGTGGTAGCCGTCGGCTAACTGACCTATACCGGATTTCGTGGGTATATTTCGGGCATTACGGTCCGTTCAGTGAACCTAATCCGGTATAGGTGTGAGCGAATGGTTTTCGGTCACGGTTCGATCGGCTTTGAGGACTGCCGATCCGGGCCCGGACTGGCTCAGCTGAGGGCGGCCACCGGACATGGCCGGGCTGGGGCTGCTTCCAGCGCGTCAAGCAGCGTGCCGCAGCCAGGTGCAGCGGCCGGTGCGCTCAGCTCTTTGGCGGCCGGTGCGCTCAGCTCTTTGGCTGTAGGCGCGCTCAGCTCTTTGGCTGCAGGCGCGCTGCGGCTGGACGGAACTCCAGTTCCTCGTCGCCGGCGGGCCCGCGGAACAGCGCCGCGTCCTTGCGGTAGTGCTGCTGCAGCCGCCAGGGCGCCCGGTCACCCTGCAGTGGCAGGCTGGCGCGGGAGCGCTGGAAGTAGCCGGAGGTCATCTCGATGAACGGCGAGGTGTCCATCGGCTCGGATGGCAGCCGCGGGGTGACGATCGCGTACCCGTTCCGTTCCATTGTGGACAGCAGGCGCGCGACGTAGGAGGAGACACGGTCGACTTTGAGGGTCCAGGAGGCGTTGGTGTAGCCGAGCGCGAAAGCCAGGTTAGGAACTCCGTCGAGCATCATCCCCTTGTAGACGACGCGCTCAGGGACCACGACCTTCTCCCCGTCGACCGTCAGCTCGATTCCGCCTAGCGGGAGCAGATTCAGCCCCGTCGCCGTGACGACCACGTCGGCCTCGAGCGTCGCGCCCGAGCGCAGCCGCAGACCGGCCGCGGTGAACGCCTCGATGTGATCGGTCACGACGTCGGCTTTGCCGGAGCGGATGGCCGCGAACAAGTCACCCTCGGGCACCAGGCACAAGCGCTGGTCCCAGGGCTTGTACGCGGGGGTGAAATGCTTGGCCACGTCGTACCCGGCCGGCAAGCGCTTGCGGACTCCGTTGCGGAGCAGCGCTCGCATCCGGTCCGGGTACTTGCGGCACAGACTGTAGATCGCGGTCGCCAGCTGCACGTTCTTCCATCGCACGGCCGCGTAGGCCTGGCGCTCGGGCAGCACCTTGCGCAGCAGATCCGCGATCGGGTCACGGACAGGGAACGCCAGGATGAACGACGGTGAGCGCTGCAGCATGGTCACCCGCGCGGCCGCCTCGGCCAGCGCAGGGACGAGAGTCACGGCCGTCGCTCCGCTTCCGATGACGACGACCCGCTTGCCGGTGACGTCGAGGTCCTGTGCTCATCGACGACGTGCGCCGCCGCGGTTTCCCTGACGTAACGCAGGATGTCTGCGCCGCCGGCGATCGCCTTGGCCTGCTTCCACGGGCGGAAGGCATAGCCGAGGGTGAACATGTCCGAGTCTGACCGGACGCCGGGGTACCTGAACAGGTCCCACGTCCCGCCGCTCGCGCCGCGCGCCTCGAGGATCGCATACGAGCTGCCCGGAGCGGCTGTCTGCAGCTGGCAGGCGGCACCGATCCCGGACAGGCCAGCGCCCACGATCAGCAGGTCTACGTGCCCTGGTGCGGTCGCGTCCCCGGGGCGGGCGGCAGTCGTGGTCACGGTGCTCCCCTGACGGCGTTCGGTGCTATGGCGCAGGTGCCAGGATGACACGTCCGCAGAACCGCGCTGGCCTGTGCACCGGACCAGTAACTCCGTCAGCGGCTCGGCCAGCGGTCAGGCGAGCCTCGTCACGGCCACGATGACGTCCATCGCGGCGCCGGGGGCGCCGTGATAGATGCCCTTGAGCGGCGGGACATCGCCGTAATCCCGGCCGGCGGCCACGACCACGTGCTGCTCGCCCACCTGGGCACGGTTCGTCGGATCGCAGGCCACCCACTCGCCGGTCCAGTATTCGACCCAGGCGTGGCTCTGGCCTTCCACCTCATCGCCAGGCTCGGCTTCCGGCTGCGGATGCAGGTACCCGGATACGTAACGGGCCGGGAGGCCGGCCTCGCGCAGCAGCGCGACCGTCAGGTGCGCGATGTCCTGGCAGACACCCTGGCCCTTGTCCCATGCTTCTTGTGCGCTCGTCTGGACGCCGGTGGCGCCCGGGACGTAGGCCACCCGGTCGTTGACCCAGGAGGCGATGTCCTCGGCGGCTTCGAGCGGGTCGGCGTCGGCGGTCCGCTGCCGGGCGGTGGCCGCCAGCGTTTGGTCGACAGTCGTGCGCCGGGTCGGCGTGAGGAACTCCAGCAGCCTCTCCTCCGCCGCGCGCTCGGTCAGCACTGACCACTCCAGCGGCGGGGCGGGCTGGAGCGGGGAGCTGGTCTCGACGGTGGCCTGGGCACGAATCACCAGCTCGTGGTGCGGCGCCTGGATGTCGAAGGCGCTGACGAGCGTTCCCCAGTAGTCGATATAGGTCGAGATCGCCGCCGGCACGTCGGTCGAGACCTGGCACTCGAGCGGCGACTGCCTGGGCAGTGTCGCTGGAGTCATCCGGGCCTCGTTGTAGGACGCGCGCGCCAATCCGTCGTAACGCACCCGGGTCTGGTGCACGATCCTCAGCCGCCAGCCCACGTCATCCTTCCTGCGCCCAGGCCACCGGCTGGCCGTAATTGAAGTAGCGCTCGGTGATGGCCTCGCTGGCCTCCAGGCAGGTCTGCTGAAGCGCACTGATCAGGTCGGCGAGCTGATCAGGCAGCAACTGCTGGTCGGCGTACTCCAGCGTGGTCCGCATCCGCCCGATCGGACGCCGGGCCAGGTCGCTCATGCCGGCCCTGACCGGGCCGGGATCGAGGGCGGCCAGGCATTTCTCGGCCGTCGTCAGCGCGTGCAGCACCGATCTGGGGAACAGCCGGTCAAGGATGAGGAATTCAGCGACGTGCCCGGAACCCCCGGTCCAGCTGCGCGTGCGCATAAACGACTCGTAGGCGCCGCACGCGCGCAGCAGCATCGGCCAGCCGAGCTCATAGGGAATGGCGGGCATCCGGGCCAGCAGCAGCCTGGCCGTCATATCCACCCGTTCCAGGCTCCGGCCGAGCAGCAGGAACCGCCACGCGTCGTCGCGGCTCATCGTCGAGTCGGCCAGGCCGAAGAACAGCGCGGCACGCTCGCTGATGAACCGCAGGTAGGCGTGCGGGCCCAGCTGCTCGGCGGCCCGGCGCTGGCGTGCCAGCCGCAGGCTGGTCACGTTCAGGCATTCCCACATCTCGTTGGAGATCACCTCGCGCACGCTGCGCGCGCCGGCGCGCGCCGCCAGCATGGCGCCGGCAATGGCGCTCGGGCTGTTCGCGTCGTAGGCCAGCTGATCCAGCGCCAGGCCGATGTCGAGCCTGGTGTCATCGCGCGGCGGGATTCCCAGCACCGCCAGCAGCGAGCGGCAGCCGGCGTCCTCGTCGGCGTGCGGCTCCTCCAGCATGCGGTGCACGTACACATCGACCATCCGAGCGGTGTCGTCCGCCCGCTCGACATAGCGGCCGGTCCAGAAGAGCGTCTCGGCGATGCGGCTGAGCAGCCCTGCGAGCGGAGCCGGGCCGGCACTCATTGCTGCTGGTCTGTCGCTGGCCCGCTTTCGCGGCCGATCGCGGGGCCTCCGGGCGCCCGGGGAGCGGCCACCATCTGCAGCGGCATATTGGCGGCACGGTGGCGCTCATCGGCGGCAAGCACCCAGGTGTCCTTGGAGCCGCCGCCCTGGCTGGAGTTGACGACCAGGGCTCCCTCTTGCAGTGCCACCCGGGTGAGGCCGCCGGGAAGCAGCCACACGTCGCTGCCGTCATTGACGGCGAACGGCCGCAGGTCGATGTGCCGCGCGACCAGCTGCTCGCCGATGAGGACGGGGGCGGTCGACAGCGCGACCGGGCGCTGCGCCATCCACCTCCTCGGCTCCGCGGCGACCTCGGCCCGCAGCCCCACCAGCCTGCGCTTGTCCGCGTGCGGGCCGATAACGATTCCGCTGCCGCCCGCGCCGTCCACCGGTTTCAGTACCAGCTGATCGAGCTGGCCGAGCACCCAGGAGAGCACCTCGGGGTCGTCCAGCCGGTAGGATTCGACGTTGGGCAGCAGCGGCTCTTCGTTCAGGTAGTACCGGATCAGGTCGGGCACATAGGTGTAGAGCAGCTTGTCGTCGGCGACGCCGTTGCCGACCGCATTAGCGATTGCGACGTTCCCCGCCCGCGCGGCGTTGAGGAGACCCGGACAGCCGAGCACCGAGCCTTGCCGGAAGTGCAGCGGGTCGAGGAAGTCGTCGTCGACGCGGCGGTAGATCACGTCCACGGGCCGGTTGCCCTGTGTCGTGTGCATGAAGATCTTGTTGCCCAAGCAGACGAGATCGCGTCCTTCGACCAGCTCCACTCCCATCAGCCGGGCCAGGAGGGTGTGCTCGAAGTATGCGGCATTGCACACGCCCGGGGTGAGCACGACGACGACGGGATCTCGGGCCCGGGCCGGGGCCGCGGCGCGCAGCGCGGCCAGCAGCCGCGCCGGGTAGTCATCGACCCGGTTGACGTGCTGCTCGGCGAACAGCGCGGGGAAGGTCCTGGTCATTGCCAGCCGGTTCTCAACCACGTAGCTGACGCCGGACGGGATGCGGATGTTGTCCTCGAGGACACAGAACCTGCCCTGCTCGTCCCTGATCAAGTCGATGCCCGCGATGTGCACCCGGACGCCGTTTGGCGGCGTCAGGCCGAAGGCCTCGCGGCGGAACGTCTGGGAGGTGAGCATCACCCGCCATGGCAGCACGCCATCCGCGAAGGCCTGGCATGGCCCGTAGACGTCGGCGAGGAATGCCTCGAGCGCCAGGACCCGCTGGCGTACCCCGCGCGAAATCAGGTCCCATTCGACCGCGTCGATAACACGGGGTATCAGGTCCAGCGGGAACGGCCTTTCCTCCCCCTCATAGCCAAAGGTCACTCCGCGGTCGGTAAAGAGGCGGGCCAGCGAATCCGCGTGGTAGCGAAGCTCGCTCGGATCCAGGGGCTGCAGAGCGGTGAACAGGGCGTGGCAGGGCGTGCGCGGCACCCCCGGCCGCTCGAACATCTCGTCCCATGCCGCAGCAAGCTGGTAGCTGTCGAATATGTCCGCCACGGCCCAAACGTAGCCGGGCTATGTTGCGCGGTCGTTACGGAGATGCACCAGATTTCCTGCCTGTGCCCGCCGGCTGGTCATTCCGCAGCGGTGGCCTGTGCCGGAGTTCGCGATGGGAGCTGGGTCAGGCGGCGGTGAGGACGCCCACCCGGCGGCCGGCCGTAAGACGGCTGGGCGACATGCCGATGTAGGAGCCGGATGTGGGCGCCACGTCAGAGTAGTCGCGGCCGGTCGCGACCGTGACGTAGCCGCCGCCTGCCCGCCGGCCGTTGCACGGGTCGAACGCTACAGCGACCGCATCGTGCGCCCGTGGCACGACGACCTCGACCCAGGCGTGGGTGCCGCCCTGGCCGAGCAGATGGCCCGAGACGTACCGGGCGGGCAGCCCGACGAGGTGGCACAGCGCGAGCATCGCATGCGCGGAGTCCTGGCAGACGCCGCGGCCGCCGGCCAGGGCCTCGGCGGCCGTGGTCCGCACCGATGTGACGCCGTGCTCGTAAGTGATCGCGGTGTGGACAAGGTCGCAGATCCGCTCCGCCTTCCCGAGCGCGGAGTCCCTGCTCGCCGCAAGGCCGCCGGCGAGGTCGCGCAGCCGGTGGTCGGCGGCGGTGAGCCGGGTGGGGCGCAGCAGGCCCGGACTTCGCAGGGCTGCTGCGGGAAGCACCGTGGGCCCGTCGGCGCGAACCCATTCGACGACGGCGGCAATCCGGAACTCGACCGCCTGGATGACGCGCTCGGCGCGCAACCAGGCGACGACGTTGCCGTGGACGTCCCGGCGTAGGTGGCGCCGGGCCTGGGCACCGTTCACCTCCAGCCGGTGCGCGCGCCGGTGCTGGCTGCCGTGACGAGCTGGCGGCACGACGACTAGCCGCTGCCGCAGTGACTCCACCGGCGCGTCGTAGTCGTAGCGAAAGCTCTGCTCGAGGACGTAGGTAATGCGCCCGGCGGCGTCGAGGTCCAGGCCGCGGTGGTCAAGCAGGGGGGCCGTGAGCGCGTGGGAGCTGAGCGTCATCCGGTCGCCTCCTCGGCCTGGACCACCATCAGCTCCAGGAGCGGGCCGCCGAAGGTCGTCGCCATGGCCACATCCGAGGCGTCGCGTCCGCGGCCGATCACGATGCGCCCCTTGCGCCGCGCGTTGTTGCGGGGATCGAAGGTCCACCACCGGTCGCCGAGCCAGACCTCCATCCAGGCCGCGAAATCCATCGGTGCAGGGTCCGGGGGGACGTCGAGGTCAGGCAGGTAGCCGAAGACATAACGGGCGGGTATGTTCAGTGCCCGGCAGAACGAGATGGCCAGGTGAGCAAAGTCGCGGCAGACCCCGCGGCCGGCGGCGTTGACGTCCGCGGCAGTCGACAGCGCCGTCGTGGTGCCGTACTGGAACGCCAGGTGGCCGTGCACGTGAGCACAGATCGCCTGGACGCGGCCGTAGCCCTCGGGAAGCCCGCCGAAACGCGACCACGCCTCATTGCCCAGCACGTCAGGCAGACAGTAGCGGCTGGGCAGGATGTAGATCAACGTGTCGTCAGGCAGCGCAACGGGCGGACATTGCGGTGCGTGCTCGTCGGCGTCCTCGGTGGCGTCTGGGACGGCGGCCAGCGCGGCATAGCGGAAACTCGACCTGCCAGCCGGGAGCACCGCACGGGCGCAGGGGTTTCGGTACAGATCGGTGTAGTAGTGAATCGCCATCGGCGGATCAGACGACCACTGCTCACGCTCGACGGCAACGTCCTGAGACCCCGTCGGCTGCACCTGGAAGATCACCGGCGTGTCGACCTCGGCCACATAGGTGAAATCACACCCGACCAGAACCCGCCGCAACGCCACCACCCCATCGTCCCCGATCAATATTTCCCCGCGGTTACGAAAGGGGCACGCCCATCGTTACCGCTAGTAGGGGCGAATGCCGGAAAACCAGCGGGCCCCTTGTCCGGTGCGGTGCTGCTGTCCAAAACCCGTGCGCCTTGCCCGGCGCGGTGCTGCTGTCCAAAACCCGTGCGCCTTGCCCGGCGCGGTGCTGCTGCCCGAAACCCGTGCGCCTTGCCCGGCGCGGTGCTGCGCTCCGGACCGGCGGTGGCAAATGGGATTGACGCCTTGGACCAGCAGTGGAGATCATGTGTCGTGGAGGCGACGACCCGGCAGTTGCTGGCAACTGCGTCAGCAGGCGACCAGCGAGCGTGGGACGCCCTGGTTGAACGGTACAATTCGCTGTTGTGGTCTGTTGCGCGCTCCCACCGGCTCTCGACACCGGACGCGGCGGATGTGGTGCAGACCACCTGGCTCCGGCTCGTTGAGCATCTGGACAGCATTGCCGACCCGGACCGGCTGCCTGGTTGGCTGGCGACGACGGCGCGCCGGGAATGCCTGCGCTTGCTGCGCCATGCTGGCAGGGAAGTCCAGTCCTACACGGCTCTGATCGACGTGCCGGACGACGCCCCCGGACTGGACGCCGGCCTTCTCCGCGACGAGCGGGATGCGGCCCTGTGGCACGCGCTCGCCACCCTGGACGAATTCTGCCAGCAGCTGATCCGGGTCCTGATGGCCGATCCGCCACCGAGCTACGCGGAGGCGTCGGCCATCCTCGGAATCCCGATCGGCAGCGTCGGCCCGTCCAGGGGCCGGTGCCTGTCGAAACTTCGCCGCGTCGCTGGTATCAGCGGGGCCGCCGGCGACTCTGTCATTAGTAGGGGGCCGGACCGAGCCGCAGACTCGGCGTCGTAGGGGCAGAGAATGGAGGCATCATGAGCGGCCAGCAGCAGCCCCCTGACCCGGGCGACGAAGCTCTCCTCGCGCGGCTGCGCCGGATCGCCGCGGAGGCTGACCCGGTGCCTGAGATGGTGATCCAGGCCGCCCGCTCGGCCTTTGGCCTGCGCGAGCTTGACGCCGAGCTCGCCGAGCTCGTGCGCGACTCGGCGGTCGACGTCCCCGCTACCACCGTTCGGGGGGCCGCCCCGCGATTGCTGTCCTTCGAGTTCGGCGATGTTGCCGTCGAGTGTGAGATCACCGAGCGTGCGTTGCGGCGTGACATCCTCGGCCAGCTGGTCGGGGCTAACGCGGCGGGCGTCGCCGCGGAAGTGCCCGGCGCGGCGGCGGTGACCGTGCCGGTCGACGAGCGTGGCCGCTTCAGCGTCCGGGACCTTCCCGCAGGCCCGGTCCGGCTGCGCTGCCGGCTGGCGGACGGGACCACCGTGGTGACCAGCTGGGCAGCTGTCTGACGATCGGATGGCGGGGCTTCGGAGAGGCGGAGAGGTGCAGGCAGCGGTCCTGGAGTCGGCCGCAGATGCTGCGCAGTCGGCGCTGGATCTGGTGCCTGCGGATCCGCGCCGCGCAGTCTCACATGCCCGCCGCGCGGTCGAGCTCGCACGCCTGGATGGCGATCGGTCGGCCCAGTCGACGGCTCACCGCGCATGGGGCCTAGCCGCGCGCGAGCTAGGGGATCTCGGTACGGCCCTGACGGAACTCGGCGCAGCGGTGCGAGTCGCGTCCAGCGCAGGACTTACTGTCCCTGCGGCGCAAGCACAGATGAGCCGCGCCTTCGTGCTGCTTTCGCAGGGGAAGACGCAGGCCGCGCTGCGGGATGCGGAGCAATCGGCCGCGAGCCTGCGCGGCTTGGATCGGGCCCGGGTGCTCGCCCAGCGAGGGCTCATCCTCCAGCGCGCCGGGCAGCTAGAGGAGGCCCTGGCTGTCTACACCGCGGCCCTGTCATCGCTGCGCCGTCATGATGACAAGCTGTGGGAAGCCCGGCTGCGTAATAACAGAGCCGTCCTGCACGCGTACCGAGGCTGCCTGCGGCTGGCCAAGGCTGATATCGCCAGGGCTGAGCAACTCTACGAAGAGCTGAACCTCCCCAGCGCGCAGGCGGGCGCGAAATGGAACCTCGGATTCATCGAGGGCCGCCACGGCGACATCCCGGCCGCGCTCGCCGCGCTCGATACAGCCGCGGAGGCCTGCCGCAAGGTCGGCCTGCCCATCGCGCCGCTGCTGCTCGACCAGGGCGAGGTGCTGCTGTCGGCGGGGCTGGCCGCTGAGGCCATCCAGGCCGCCACCGTGGCGGTCGACGAACTGTCCCGGCACGGCCAGGCGGCTGATCTCGCTGAAGCGCAGCTCTTGCTGGCCCGGGCAGAGCTGTCAGCCGGGACGCCCGCGGCCGCCATGCTCAGCGCGGCTGCCGCGCAACGCAGCTTTGCCCGTCAGCACCGGCCGAGCTGGGCGGCGGTGGCGCAGTATGTCCGCGTTCGGTCGGCCTGGGCAGCCGGGGAACGCTCCCCGGGGCTGCTGCGCTCCGCGGCGGAGGCGGCGGCCCGGCTTGAAGCGGCAGGCTGGACAACGGCGGCCCTCGACATTCGCGTGCTGGCGGCCCGGATGGCCGTTGACCTGGGACGGCTGGAGGTCGCGCGGACACAGCTGCAGACCGCTGCGCGGGCGCGCAGATCCGGACAGCTGGACCAGCGAGCGCAAGCCTGGCACGCGCTGGCACTGCTCCGGCAGCAGACCGGCGACCAGCGGGGCGCTTACGCTGCCGTCTCCGCAGGCCTGGACGCCGCCGAGCGGCACCGCACCCTGCTCGGTGCCACCGAGCTGCGGGTTCACGTATCCGGGCAGACCGAGGAGCTTGCCTCGCTCGGCGTGCGGCTTGCTATCGGCGAGGGTGCGGCAGCTCGGGTGCTTCGTTCCGCGGAGCGGCACCGCGCTGCAACCCTGCGGCTGCGCCCGGCGCTGCCACCGGGCGACGAGACGCACGCGGACCTGCTCACGCAGCTGCGGATGGTCGCCGCCGAGGCGGAGGCCGCCCAGCTGGCAGGCTCTCCGACACGGGTACTGCACCGCAGCAGGCTGGCCCTGGAGGAACGCCTGCGGAGCCACCTCCGGCACGGGCGCGGGACGCCCGCAGGTCAGCCTGGCCTGCCGCCGGTCCCCGCAGTGCTGGAGGAGCTCGCCGAGGCCCTCGCTGACCGGGTGCTGGTCGAGTACGTCGAGTGCGATGGCGTCCGGTACGCCGTGGTGGTGCGCGACGGCGAGTGCTCGCTGCACGTACTCGGCCGGGGCAGCTTGGCCGCACCAGAACTTGAATCGCTCCGGTTTGGCTGGCGCCGGCTGGCGGCCGGGCATGGCTCCGCCGCGTCGCTGCGCGCAGCCGCGGAGCTGGCGGCGCATGCAGCGGCCTGCCTGGACCAGGCGCTGCTGCAGCCGCTGTCGTCGCTGCTGGCCGACCGCCAGCTGGTGGTGGTGCCGGCGGGCGAACTGCAAGCGCTCCCCTGGCCGATGCTGCCGAGCTGCGCGGACCGCCCGCTAACGGTGGCACCGTCGGCGGCAAGCTGGCTGGCTGCCCGCGCGGCGGTCGCGCGTGCTGGCCGTGGCCGCGCTGTGCTGGTGGCAGGTCCGGGCCTGCCGGGCGCCGCGCAGGAACTCGAATTGCTGTCCCCGCTCTACCCGGCGGCCCAGCTGCTCGCTGGACGCGACGCGACGGTCAGCGCGGCGCTGCGCGCCCTGGATGGGGCGGACGTCGCCCACGTGGCCGCGCACGGCAGGTTCCGCGCCGACAACCCGATGTTCTCGTCGCTGGTTCTCGCCGACGGGCCGCTGACCGCCTACGACCTTGAGCGGCTGCACCGGGCCCCCCGCACGATCATGCTGGCGGCCTGCGACTCCGCGCTGGCACCGATCAGGCCGGGCGACGAGATGATCGGGCTGGCCGCTGCGCTGCTCGCGGTGGGCGCCAGTGCCGTGGTCGCTGCTCTGCTGCCGCTGCCAGACACGGTCAGCGGCCAGCTCGCGCACTCCTGGCATCAGCTCCTCAGCCGTGGCAGCAGTCCCTCCGAGGCCCTCTCCGTGGTGGCGTCCCGCGCCCGCCAGGACGGACCACTGGCGCAGCTGGCAGCCTCAGCGCTGGTCTGCCTTGGCTATGGCGGGTAGCGCGGCCCGGCGGCGGCTACCCGACAACCCCGGGATTAGGTACCAGGATCGGGCCCAGCCCCGGTTGCTCCGTCGCTGACGCCAGGACATCGCTGGCGGCGGCACGGGCCGATCCCGCCGAGGGGATCAGCGTCGCGATCAGAGCGGCAACTTGCGGTGCGGCAAAGGATGTCCCGCTCCAGTAGGCGTAGCCGTCAATTAGTCGCGCCGTCGGGTCCCTCCGCAGTTTCCAGCGGGCTTTCAGGTAGGTGCTCCTGATCCGCACGCCTGGTGCGTAGACATCGACCCATGATCCCCAGTTGCTGAATCCCGCCCTGCGCGGCGGCCACTCGCGCGTATCAAGTGCGCCTACCGCCACCACCTGCTCGAAGGCAGCAGGCCAGAACGGCCGTGACTCATCGTTGTTACCTGCCGCGGCCACCACCAGAACGTCTGGATTCCGGGCGAGAGCGGTCGACAGTGCCACCGGCGGCATGTCGTCATGGGTGTAACCGCCGAGCGAAAGGTTGGCTACGGGCGCGCCCGCATGGGCAAGGCCGACGGCCACGGTGTGATCGTCCCCGACGCCCGCCGGATTGAGCACCTTGACCTGGCGGATACGCACCTGTGGTGCCAGCCGCATGATGATGCCATCGATAAAGGTGCCATGGCCGCCCTCGGGCGCGAGGTAACCGCTGGGCCGGACGGCAGTCTCCTGATCGGCGGGGGTGTAAAGGAGCCGCCAGGCCAGGCCCTGGTGCAGCTGGTGCACCGCCGGATCGTAACCGGTGTCCAGAACCGCGATGGCGGGTGGCGCTTCATCAGGCTTGGAGAAGGGGTCCTCGGAGAAAGCCTGCGCGTTGCGGGGCTCGCCGGCCGGCCCGCCGTGATAGGAAGGCTCACCGGAGAATACGTGATTGGGCCCGACGTTGGCGGGCGGTTGGTCGTCCGTGCTTCGCCGCAGTTCGCTGACAAGCTCAGGGATGCGCACGTCGCTGGGCATGAGAAAGGCCCGGACCGGCAGTCCAGCTGCGGCGAAGCTGCGATCAAGCTCGCTGTCAGGCACGCCGCCGCGCCGCACGAGCTCCTGCTGCACTCGCCCGGATGAAAAGCTGCCGTCGGCTTCCAGTAGCACCTGACGCGGCCGGTACAGATACCCGGGACCGTCCAGCACGCTGGGAGGCCGCCTGCCGTCGTCATCGTCGTCATCGTCGTCATCGTCATCGTCGTGCCAGCGTCCCTCGCACAGATCCTCATGCCGCTCCTCCTGCCAGCTATCGCTCCGCTCAGCTGAGAACAGCTCTTCGTCCGAGACCATCCGTGACTCCCTTAACGCCTGCCCGGAGCCTGCCGGCCTTTCCGGGTGAGCCAATATCTAACTTCCTGGTTATAGCAGGTAATTACCTTGTTTCTTGCTCACAACTGAGGTCAGACCAGCACGCCCGGGGGCCTGCGGTCGGCCGGCCCCGATAGCTGGCTGGCACCTGCATAGAGCACTGCCAGCTGGCCGCTGATACACGTCGGCAGGCCCGGTGCGCACCAGGCACGGTCGGGGTGCCGCCGTGATGACAAGAGCGCGGTCCATCTTCGCACGGGGGGATGAGCGGCCATGGCAGGCAACATGGGTGCGGACAGGACGAGATACGGCCGGGCCGGTGCCCCCAGTGGTGCCGCTGGGCGCCGCCGGTGCGTTGCCCGGGCCGGCCCTCACCGCCGACCAGACCCTGACCGACGCGCTCCAGATCCAGGCCGGGCAGACAGTACTCGTGCACGGCGCGGGCGGCGTCACCGGCGGCATGCTCGTCCAGCTGGCCGTGCACGCCGTGGGCCAGCGCCCGCACCTGATCGGGCCAGTCAGGCTGGCGATAGTCGAGGACGGCCATAGCGCCCAGCGCGAGGAGGCGATCAGCACCGTCCGGGCTCGCGGTAGCGATAACCGTGGCGCCCTGGGTGCCGATGCCGCAGCGAACGCCGCGCGGTCGGGGGCACGGCATGCGGTATGGGCAATCAGGCACCGCGGCAGGCTCGCCACCATCACGGCAGATCCGCCGCCCGCCGAGCGCGGCATCTCAGTATTTGACGTTCAGGTCGTCCCGGACGGCGCACGGCTCCGCCGGCTCACCCGGCTGCTCGGCCAGGGCGCGATCAGCGTTACCGTCGGTGCCCGGTACCCCCTGGGACAGGCCGCCCGATGATGGCGCTGCGGGCCCACTCCCGCAGCGGCCCTGAGCAGCTCGGGCCGGCATCTTTTAATCACCGGAAGGAACGGTCACCATTCCGCTGGAGATCATGACGTTTAAATATGCCGACCCATGGTCAGCAGGAATGGGAGCGGGCCGAAACGCGACCATGTCGCGTGCCTAGATCCCTGGTTACCACATCCAGGGCTTACCACGAGTCCTGCCTGAGCGCATCGTGTCAGCGGCCGAGAGAGCGAGGCTAGCCGCTGACTGATATGCCTTCGCATGGACCTGGCCAGCGCTGCCATGACCCGGCGATGCCGATGCTGCGGCACCGAGGCTGCCCAGCACGAGAGCTAGCGCCAGAACGAGAATCCCGCGCGCCGCCCGGGCGCGAACGGTCCCCGTCGAGGATTCACGGCGAGCACTGCTCACCGATCCGCCGGCCCGCATGATGACGTGCAATAACGGCCTGTGAGTCTTCATTGAGAAGGTCCCCTCATTGGTAACTTATATATGTCAGACCCTCCAAGAGTCAGAAACTACACCACGATCCATCTCGGGGTATGACATTCGGATTGATTCGTGCGGCGTCCTGCACGGCGTGCTTGGTACCCGCCGCGGCGCGCAGGGCGCCGAGCCGCTCGCGCCGCGCTGACCACCGCCAGCCGTCGCGGGTGGGAACGCGCGCGGCCGGCCGCCGTTCGCGGCGCGGCGGCACTGGCGTGGCGGGAGCAGCCTGGTAGCGGTGATCCGGGCGGCGTGTTCCTGCCGGGACAGGTCCGGGGCCCGCGACCGGAAGATCAGCCCTGTAGACCGGTCCGCTGGAAGACATGGCCCGGCGCGTCGCCGGGCCGGGCAGGCGGGGCGGGGCGGGGCGTGCTGCCCGCAGCGGCCGCGGTCTGGCCGCAGTGATGGAGAGCCGAAGCTGTCCGCCGCAGCCGTGCCCGCCATCGCGCGGCGGCAGCCGGGCCGGCTGCCGCCAAACGGGCGCACCGGACACGCCGGGTACGACCGGGCCCAGGAATGGCCTAGGAACCACTTGCTGGGAGCCCCACGGATCCCTTTAACCACTGGCATCTCGCCGGTCGTGTCACGCCACGCCAGCCCGCGCAGTACCGGTTGTCACTCACCAATACCAGGCTTCTTCAGTCGCAGCCACCACGCGAATATGCTCTTCGATAAGCAATGCAGGCGGCAAGCGCGGCAGCATCGTGAAACTTGCAAAAAAAATTGCGCTAAATGCGAACCCGGAGCGTGATCATTTCCCCGTTCCCGCTATATTCTCACTGGATTCGAGTGAGAACCACGTGTAAACGGGTATTTAAAGCTGCGGAAAGTGTCCGTACATCCCTTCCGCTTAGCAGCTGCCAGCTTGTCCGCAGGTGGTCGAAGATACAGGGCGATCATGGAATTTCGGGTGCTCGGTCCGATTGAGCTTTGGTCGGCTGGGCAGCAATGTGATCTTGGGCCGGCCAGGGCGCGATGTGTCCTGGCGATCCTCCTGCTGACGCCGCGCACAATAGTGCCGGCCGAGACTCTCATCGACAGGATGTGGGATACCCGGCCGCCGCCAAAGGCCCGGGAGAGTCTCTCGGTCTACATCGCCAGGCTTCGCGCGTCCCTCCGGCAGGCCCTTGGCGATAGCGTCCGGCTGGCCGGGCGCGCAAGGGGCTATGTGCTCGACGTCGACCCTGAGGCGGTCGACTTGCATCGGTTCCGCCGATTGCGCCGGCAGGCGGATGCGCTGACCGCGAGCGGCGACCACGATCATGCGGCCGTGCTGCTGCGCGAGGCGGACCGGCTCTGGCGCGGCCAGGCGCTGGCCGGGATCCGTGGTGACTGGGTCGCGCGGATGCGTGACAGCCTCGAAGAGGAGCGCCGGGCGGCCATCCTTGAGCGCGTCGAGTGTGAGCTGGAGCTCGGCCGGCATGCCGACCTGGTAGGAGAGCTTCGCCAGCTGCTGGCTCAGTACCCGCTGGATGAGACCTTCATCGCCCATCAGATGGCGGCCCTTTACTGGAGCGGCAGGCCGGGTGACGCACTCAGCCTCTACCGGGAGACCCGCAGCCGCCTCATCGATGAGCAGGGCGCGGAGCCGGGGGCACTACTGTCCGAACTCCAGCAGCGCATCCTGCGCCGTGACCCCCGGCTTGCCGTGAGGCTCGCCGACCGGCGTCTTGGCCGGGTGCCGCCGCCAGACACGCTTCCGCCCGAGGCAGTGGAGTTCGTGGGCCGCAGCGAGGAACTCGGGCTGCTCACCGAGGAGCAGGGCGACGCCCCCCGGATCAGCGTGATCGAGGGCATGCCCGGCGTGGGAAAGACCGCGCTCGCCGTCCACGCTGCCCGTAATGTCTCCGGGCAGTACCCGGACGGGATGTTCTACCTCAACTTTCATACCCACGACCCCGGGCGCCCTTCGCTCGACGCGGCCGAGGCGCTGCACCGCCTGCTCGGGATGCTGACCGAGCCGGCTATGCAGATACCTGACTCTGTCGGCGAGCGCGCCGCGCTGTGGCGGGCCCAGCTGAGCCGGCGTCGCTGCGTCGTGATTCTCGACGATGCTGCCAGGCATGACCAGATCCGCCCGCTCCTGCCGGTCGCAGGCCGGTGCCTGGTCTTGATCACCACCCGGCGCAGGCTTCCCGACCTTGCCGGCGCCCGCGCGCTGACCCTCGACGTGCTGTCCATCGACGACGCGACCACGCTGTTCCGGCGGATCGCGGGGCAACGCAGGGCCCACGACGAGGGCGAGGTCGCTACGGCCGTGCGGCTGTGCGGGCGCTTGCCGCTCGCGATCCAGCTCACCGCCGGCAGGCTCGCGCAAGACTGCCCGCCCAGGCTCACCGACCTGGTCGAGGAACTGTCGCAGTCTCCCGCTCGGCTGGGCGGCACAAACGCAGCAAGCCCGGAAGTGATGTCCGCCTTCGACCTGTCCTACCGCGCGCTGGAACCTGACCACCAGCGGTTCTTCCGGCGGCTGGGCGTGAGCCCTTGCGCCTATGTCAGCCTGCAGACCGCGGCAGCCCTGGGCGGCGGCACCCTCGCCGAAGCAGAGAAGGCCCTCGCCGCCCTGCTGGATTATCATCTGCTGGCTCGAGCCCCAGCCGGTCAGTTCCGTTTCCATAACCTTGTCCGCGGGTATGCGGCCGTACCCGCCGCGCGTGATGACCCCGAACCTGAGCAGCGACAGGCAGTCGGCAGGCTCCTCGACTACTACCTGCACACAGCCGATAAGGCTGACCGGGTACTGCATCCGTTCCGGCGCCGGATGCCCGTGTCGGTCACCCATCCACCAGCCGCGAGCCCGGCATTAGGCACCCAGGAAGACGCGGCAGCCTGGCTGGAAACGGAGTGGCGCAACATCCTGGAGGCCGCGCAATACGCGGGCAGGCACGAATGGAAGCGGAAGTGCGCCGATCTCACCCACGTGCTGGCCGGCTTCGTGGAGATCAGGGCGTACTGGGACGAGGCGATCGCGGCCCATACGCTCGCCCTGCAGGCCTGCCGTGACCTCGATGATCCGGCCCGGATCGCGCAGGCGTCACTGGAGCTCAGCGTGGTGAGCCGGCAGACGGGCCGGCACGAGGCGACGCTTCCCCTGGCTGAGGACGCCGCAGAGATCTACCGGTCGCTGGCCGACCAGCGAGGCGAGGCCGAAGCCCTCGACCAGATAGGCATAGCCCAGCAGCGCGCGGCCCGGTCCCGTGAGGCCCTCGCCTATTTCCACGAAGCAAGGATTCTGTACCGCGACGCCGCGGATCAGCGCGGCGTCGCCAATACCCTGAGTCACTCCGGGATCGCCTGCTGGCATCTTGGCCGGTACCCTGACGCAATGGGCCATCTGCGTGCCGCGCTTCTGCTCTACCGTGACGTCGGCGACAGGCGCGGCGAGGCGAAAACCCTCAACAATCTAGGAAGGATGCAACTGTATTGCGGCTACCATAGAGACGCGCTCGAAGGCTACCAGAAGTCATTGGAAATATTTAGCGAGATAGGCGGAGAGCAGAATCAGGCGATTCTCTATCATAATATAGGAAACGTCTACCATTACAAGGGCAATTACGAAGACGGGCTTGCTGCTTTCCGGCGGGCGCTCGCCATATACCGCAACATCGGCGATCTCCCTGATGAAGCCGACGTGCTCAATGACATCGGCGCCATTTATCAAAGCGCGGAGTGTTATGACGAGGCGCTGATTCATCACCAGAAGGCTAGATTGATCGCCGAGGAGATCGGAACCCTATCCCAGCAGGTGATCGCGCTTCGCGGGATAGCCGACGTTCGTCGCGGATCCGGTCGGCACGGCGAGGCATTTGATCATTATCACACCGCTCTCCGGCTGGCCAAGGAGATCGGTGACCCGTACGAGGAAGCCAAGATCCTCGAAGGAATCGCGGAAACGACGCTCAGCACGCAGCGGCCCGACGCGGCGCGAATCGTATTCAGGCAGGCGCTGGACATCTTCGAACGGCTCGGCGTACCAGAGGCGGAGTCGGCCCGGATACGCATAGAGACCATGCACCCAGCCTTCGGCCGGCGCACCTCGTAGTCCGCGGGCAGCCGCTGGCCTGCGGGTAGCGATCGGCGGCGTCCGCGATCTGGTGCTGGCAGCGGAGCTGGTGAATGGCGCCCGGCCTCGCGCCTACGTCAGCACGTTCGGGCCGGCGGCCATCCGCTGCCCCCGCCCCCGGCGCATCCGTTCACGGCTCTCGCCCATGAACGAGGAAACCAGATTCCGGCTCAGATCAGCGCCGCTCCCCGGACCTGATGCTGACGTCCTGAGCCCGGCCCATGCCGTCCCCAGGTGGTCCCGGCCCGGGTCCTGATTATCGCCCTGAATCCGGCTGGCCGCCGGCCCCGAGCGCACCCGGCTAGCGGGGACGTTGGGTTGCAAGGTAGGCGTCAAGGCGACTGCAACACAACCGTCCGGGCTGCCAGCGCACGCTTGAACCGCAGGTCCCGGCAGCTGAAGTCGCTGGCTGCCGGTTACCGAAGGAGCGCCTTTCATGCGGGAACGGGTGCCCGGGCCATTCGGCCTGGACGCGGTGAAGGGACAGGCGGTCCGGTGTCAGCGGACTGTCCTGGTGGTGGTGCACAGCCCGGTGCCGACGCCATGCGGGCCTGTCGGCTGCCGGGAACTGCGGCGGTGTAGGAGCGCGCCATGACAAGCACGCTGGCAGCCCGACCTATCAGAACACGACTACGGCCCCTGTATGCGACCGGATTCATTCATGGCTTTGCGCTATGGTATTCGATCGAGAAGCTCTTCATGCGCTCCATAGGCTTGAATGATTACCTTATCACTATCGCTACGCTCGTGTACATCACGGTCATGATGATAGCTAACATTCCGCTCGGAATTCTCGCTGACCGGTGGAGCCGTAAGGGAGTGCTCTACCTCGCCACCTGCGCGCTCATCGCCAGCTCCCTGATATGCGGGCTCAGCCATGGTCTCGCGATGTACGCCGCCGGGATTTCGGTCTGGGGCCTTTTCTATGCGGCGTACGCCGGGACCTACGACTCGGTGGTCTACGACGTGGTCCTGGAAGAAACGGGCTCGGCTGACAGCTTCGAGCGCTTTTACGGCCGGGTGCAGATGTTCGACTCCGCGGCATTTATCACGGGCGCACTGCTCAGCGCGGCCGTTGCGCGATTCGGCAGCCTTCGGCTCGAATACTTCCTGACGATCCCCTTTACGTGCTGCGCGTTCTTCACCTTGCACCGGTTCCAAGAGCCCAGCCTGCACCGCAAGGCGACTGAAGCGCGCTTGTCGGCTCACCTCGGCCGGATACTCCGCTGCGCAACTAAGGCCAACGTCGCCTGGATCGTCGTCGCCTTAGTCGCCAATGCCCTGGCCATGCGGCTGCTGTTTGAGTTCTGCCAGCTCTGGTATCTCGGCCTGGCCCTGCCCGCGGTCTGGTACGGCCCGAGTTTCGCGCTCCTGTATTCCGGTGCCTGGAGCGGTGGCGCCCTCGCCGACAGGCTGCGGGACGGGCGCACGGTAGCGGTGGCCGGATTCGGCACGCTCGCGACGGCCGGCGGCCTGTTCGTCCAGTCCCCGGTCGTGGTGATCGGCGCCCAGGTGGCCGCGATCATCGGGATCACGGTCCTCAACATCGCCTTGACCCGCTACCTGCATGACGCGATGCCGTCGAATATCAGGGCCGGCGCCTCATCGGTGGTCAGCACCATCGGGTACGGCGCTTTCGTTCCTACCGCTCTCGGTTTCGGTCTCCTCAGCCGTGCTCATGGCATCTTCCAGGCCTCTGTCTTCGTCGCCGGCGCCCTCGCCGTCATGGCCCTGGCGCTCAGCGTGATCGTGGTGAGGCGGCGATGATGCTCTCTCACCAGATCGGGCCAGGCGGCACGCCAGCGCCGTGCTTCGACTACCACGACGACGCGGTATGCCCGGTATTCACCGTCAATGGCAACGACATCATCCTGCTGCGAAGCTGGCGCTCGGTCCTGGAGGGGTTCCGTAATCCATACCTGCGCGATCTGGGCATCATCGACCCGGACTGCGCGATCGCGGGCATAACCCGGGAGCGCCCGGGCGGGCTGCTGCGTCGAAGCGGGCCCGCCAGCAGCGTCAGGACCGCGCTCAACCCGCTGTTCGCGCCGCCTGCCATCGAGCGCTGGCGCGGGAGTATCCAGCTACTGGCCAGCACGCGCGCCAGGGCGCTGCCCGGCAGGGCCGACCTGGCTCGCGATTTCTGCGCGCCGCTGGCCGGGGATCTCGCCTGCCTGACGGCCGGGATGAGGCCGGATGAATGGCAGCGCCTGAACAGTCTCGGCGCCCGCGCAAATGCCCTGGTGGTCAGCGGTCACGATGATATCGACCAGGCGCGCGCCGAACTGCACGAGTTCTGCGGTCCCCTCGTCGAGCGGAGCCGGAAGCAGTCAACTCTCATGTCGGGGGTGGCGCACGTCATGGACGACTGCGGAATACCGCCCGGCGAGGTTATCGATGCTTGCACAACCATATACGGCGGCTTTCCGAGCGTGCTGCCCACGCTGAGCGTGATCGCATTCGAGACCGTCAGCCGCCCCGCGGTCATGGAGAGGTGCCGACATGACCCCGGCCTGTTAGACCAGGTTATCTGGGAACATCTCAGGCGGAATGCTCATTTCACGTTCGGGCTGCCCGGCACGTGCCTGCGCGAGACTCAGGTAGGGCAGCTGCTCATTCCGGAGGGCGCGAACGTGCTGCCGGTCATCCGGGCCGCGCACCGCGACCCTTCCCGCGACCATGAACCCAGCGCTTTCGATATCAACCGGGCCCACCGCGCCATCCTCGCCTTCGGCGCCGGGGTTCATGTGTGCCCTGGAAAGGCGCTCACGCTCATGTTTCTGGGCGAAGCCATGCGGGCGCTCATCGATTTGCCGCATTTAAGCCTGGCCCCGGGAACCGTCTGCTGGCAGCCAGGGCTCATGCCCGTGCCAGGTGAGATCCCGGTGCTGACCCGGAGGGAATGACCATGTATCCAACCGAAAGCAACGATCGCGCCGCCAAGGTAGCATTCGAGTACGCGACGCCAGGCGCGAGCTGGGATCAACTGGCATACGAGGAGCAGAATCGCTGGCGCAATATCGCATTCGCCGCCAGGGTCGCCGCTGGTGATGTCAGGGCACCGGACATGACCGCCAGGCAACGCACTGGGGATCTGGGCCCTGATAACCGTTCAGGCCGCCTGCGGGCCAAGCGCACATAGGTATCAGCATGACGCGGGCCATTGGCGCCGCACCCGGCCACGTTCTGCCCTGCGGGCGACGCCGGCCCGGCTGCGCCGGGCGCGCTTTACGGGAGCCCGCCTCACGCGAGCCGTAGGCCGACTGACCTGCGGTAACAACCCCGATGCAGCTACCGGCGGCGGTGCTCGCGGCCGCCGGTAGGTGAATGTTTATGGTACATAGCGGAAACTCGCGCAGATTCCATGCTGATGTCATGGTATGCAATACGCGGGCCCGGGGCTCATAGGTATACTAGGGGCCGCTCGGACGTGTTTACAAATATGTGACGTTTCCGAAATCCATTGGTAGCAAGACGAAATAATGGTTGACCCCGGGGAGTGGAAAACGCGAGGAAGGACACTATCCGGTGAAGCCGACAGGGTGCGCTCCGGCACCGCGCCGTGCGCCTGCGGCTCAGCCGGGCGGCCAGCCGCTGGCCGGGGAGTTTCTGCTGAAGGACGGCACGCCTGCGCTGATCTGGCCGCTGCTGCCTACGGATGCCGAGATGCTGCGCGACGGGTTCCGGCGGCTGTCGAGGGAATCGCGCCAGCACCGGTTCCTCGGTGTGCTCGGCGAACTTGATGACTCGATGATCCGGCGCCTTGTCGACAGCGTTGACGGGGTGGCGCACATTGCGCTCGTGCTTATCGTGCTGCCGCCAGAGGGCGAGGAAGGCCCGGTCGGGGTCGCCCACCTCCTGCAGTACCCCGATGATCCGGCCACTGCCGACTGCGCCGTCACCGTCGCCGACGACTGGCAAGGACGAGGCGCCGGCACCGCGCTCGTCTCGGCGTTGCTGGAGCGACGCCCGGCGGCAGTCACGCGGCTGCGCACGGCCGTCGAAGCCGATAACCGCAGATCTCTGGCACTGCTCGCCGACGTCGGGCGCGTGTCGTCGGGCCTGCCTGAACGGGGCGTCCTCGACGTCACCGTCGAGCTCGCCGCGCCTGCACGGCCTGCTCGCACGCCCACCGCCCGGCCTATCACCGCGATCCCGGCCAGCACTGTGTCGGCACCGCCGTTCCCCATACTGCCGCGCGGCTACGACCGGCCCGCCGCAGGCCAGGCCTGCCTGCACCCCGCCACGGTACCCGCGATCCTCCGGCGCCTGGGAGGCCGCATCGCTGGCTGCGGGCGGCGGGCCCGAGTCGCTGGCCCGCGGTCTCGCCGGTAGCTCGTTCCGCGCCAGGACACCGGCCTGAACTGCAACCACATCGTGAAGCGGGTGACGAGAATAGAAGACGCCGCGCGGCCGAAGTCGTCGTGCTGGTATTGCGCCGACGCTCAACCGGATCGAAGGCGGCCACGCCGGGTGCAATCCGGCCGCCCGGCACTGGCAGCGCTCCGGCGGCTGGCCATCAAGGAGGCGCGCGCCGCCCGGAAGTGACTTTCTGCCCTACGGTCGGCCGACGTCCTGCCCTACAGTCGGCCGGCGTCGTGCGAGATGTTGAGCACGTGAAGGCATCGGGCCCGGATCACCGGTTCAAGCCAGGGTGGTCACGAGCGGCCTGGAGGCCGGGCCCGCGGGATTCCTCCCCGGGATGCGCAGCGTGCCCGTGATAGCGCACGCAGATGAGAGGCGGCCGCAATGGTTATGACGCAGGTCATCCGGGCAGACCAGGTCCCCGCGCTCATCCCCGACGGGGCAACGGTGGCAGTGAGTGGGATAGGGCTGTCCGGCTTCGCCGAGGAGGTGGCGATCGCCGTTGAGCAGTCGTTCCTCGAGAAAGGCCATCCCCGTGACCTGACGCTGGTGCACGCCGCCGGGATCGGCAACGCCATCCCGCCAATCGCACCGGAGCAGTTCGCCGGGATGCACCACTTCGGCCACGAGGGGCTCGTCGCGAAGTGGATCGGCGCCCACACGGGCGTGGCGCCCAACATGGCGCACCTGATCGAGCAGAACCGGTGCCAGGCCTACTGCATCCCGCAGGGCGTTGTTGTCCAGCTCTTCCGCGAGATCGCAGCGCATCGCCCCGGCATCATCACGACGGTCGGCCTCGGGACCTTCCTCGACCCCCGTCTCGGCGGAGCCAAGATGAACACGGCCACGACTGCCGACTACGTAGAGCTCGTCGAGCTCGGCGGCAAGGAATACCTCCTCTACAAGTCGTTCCCGATCGACGTCGCGCTGATCCGGGGCACGACCGCCGACGAGCGGGGCAACATCGCAATGGACGAGGAGGCGCTGCTGCTCGAGCAGCTTCCGCTGGCTCAGGCCGCCAAGAACAGCGGCGGGGTGGTCATCGCCCAGGCGAAGTATCTCGCGCTGCCGGGCACCTTGCACCCCAAGCACGTCCGCGTCCCTGCTCCCCTCGTGGACTACGTGGTGGTCGCCGCGCCTGAGCACCATCCGCAGGCGGCCGGGGAGCAGTACAGCCCGGCGCTGTCCGGTGACATCAAGGTCCCATTGGCCGATATCCCGCCTCTTCCGATGGGCGAGCGCCTGGTCGTGTGCAGGCGGGCGGCCATGGAACTGATCCCCGGGGCCGTGGTCAATCTCGGGTACGGCTTCCCTGATGGGATCGGGAGCGTCGCTGCCCAGGAGGACGTGGCCGATCTGCTCACGCTCACCACCGAGGTCGGCGCGATCGGCGGCGAGCCAGGATCTGGCCTCAACTTCGGGACCTCCTCCAACGCCGAAGCGTTCATCGATCACCAGGCGATGTTCGACTGGTACGACGGCCGCGGCATCGACATCGCCTTTCTCGGCCTCGCCCAGGTCGACAAGGAGGGCAACGTGAACGTGAGCCGGTTCAGCGGCAGGGCCGTCGGCATCGGCGGTTTCGTCAATGTCTCGAATGGCACAAAGGCGGTCGTCTACTGCGGGTCGTTCACCGCCGGCGGCCTGGAGGTAGCTACCGGTGACGGGGAGCTGCACGTGGTCCGGGAAGGCAAGCAGCGGAAGTTCCTCGAGCATGTCGAGGAGATCAGCTTTAGCGGCCCCTACGCGGCCAGCTCAGGGCAGCGCGTGCGCTATGTCACCGAGCGGGCTGTGTTCGAGCTCCGCGACGGGACCATGACCCTGGTCGAGATCGCCCCGGGCGTCGACTTGGAGCGTGACGTGCTCGGCCAGATGGATTTCGCTCCGGCCGTCGCCGAAGATCTGGCACTGATGCCAGCGGAGATCTTCTGCGAACGCTGGGGAAAGCTGCGGGCGATCACCGAGAGCCGCGCCCCGGCAGGCGCAAGACAGCGACGGATCTGAGGACCATCCGATCCTGAGCCGGCCCTGGACGGCAAGACACGAGACAGAGCGACGATGGTGCAGCGCTTCAAGGACCGCTCGGTTCCCGTGTTCCTCATCAGCCTCGAGTCGGGCGGGTTCGGTTTGATTCT
>Ga0187879_10000464_pt1 | contig 26518 bp, 21 predicted proteins | sample June2016WEW_19_1_FD_132423 | JGI IMG/M metagenome (GOLD analysis project Ga0187879, IMG submission 132423) | Peatland microbial communities from SPRUCE experiment site at the Marcell Experimental Forest, Minnesota, USA - June2016WEW_19_10 | ecosystem: Environmental > Terrestrial > Soil >... | reverse complement strand
GAACCTATAGTAACTAACCACCCTTCAGGGAAGGGGCCTATTTTATTCCTGGTTTGGAGTGCTTCCAACCCCAAAGGGGCGAGCTAACAAAACCCCGGCCAACGGGCCATAGGCGCTAATATACGGCTTGACCGAGCGGCCCCGAATGGGGCCAACCGTGAATAGCCGCAGGTTTCAACCTGCGGATGACGGGAGCGTTCCCAAGTCCGGCCAACCCCAATGGGGTTGAGACGGGTCGGCCCCTCCAGGGCCGGAATGTTGATGAATGCTGCCGTTTCCGTAGGTTTCACCTACGGCTACTCACGGTGTCCCGCTTCGCGGGACACAACCCACAGCGCCGGATTGGCTGAAGGGGGCTCTTAAATTAACGCATATGGGCCGCTGGCCTGGGCTTTGTTACACCGCCCCTTCGGGGCTTGCGCAAAACCCTGACTTGTGGCGAGGGGAACCAGTTCCGGCAAAATCCCCAAATGTGAGCAAAATTGAACAGTTTGACCCCACATCTGGAGGTGGTATATTGTATCGCGCTCAAGGCTGGCCTCGCTGCGGTACGAAAGAGCCGTCATAGAACTACGTAGAGTATGCGGGATGGGCGGCCACCCCAGTATACGCAGAGTCAGGTTTGCGGCGAGAGCCGGACTGAATTTGTCGGAGGTAGATGTGTCTCAGTTGAATGAATCTCAAGAGCCCGCCGATCCCGCGCCCACAGAGGGCGCAAGCGCGCCGCCACACTTTGCCCCTCTCGGCTCGGTACTGAACGTTCTCCTGGTCTGGCCGCGGTTCCCGTCCTCTTTCTGGAGCTTCGACGGGATCCTCGACCTCGTTCCCATCAAGACCGACCAGCCGCCGCTGGGCTTACTCACGGTAGGGGCGCTCTGTCCGAAGACCTGGACCCTCAGGCTGATCGACCGAAGCTTCGAGGAGTTGCAGGACACCGACATCCTCTGGGCCGATCTCGTCATGGTCAGCGGAATGCGCGTCCAGAAGGATGACATTCGCGAAACTCTTGCGAGGGCCCGCGCTCTGGGCCGGCGGACAATAGTCGGCGGCCCCTTGGCGAGCAGCGAACCCGAACTCCTTGGCCGGCTTGCCGACCACGTCGTGGTGGGCGAGCCTGATGAGGTTTTTCCCGAGATTGCAGCCGATCTTGAGCGCGGCACGGCCAAACGGCTCTACGTGATCGAAGACAAACCCGATGTCAGCAAGACGCCCCTCCCACGCTTTGACCTGCTCAAACTCGAAAAATATGCCTCCATGGCGGTACAGTTCTCCCGGGGCTGTCCGTTCCAGTGCGAATTCTGCGACATCATCACGATTTACGGCAGGAAGCCGCGGGCCAAGCACCCAAGCCAGATGCTGGCGGAACTCGAGGCATTATTTAAACTCGGATGGCGCGAGCAAGTCTTCATTGTCGACGATAACTTCATCGGCAACCACAAACTGGCGCTCGGTCTGGCCCAGGCGCTCGGGGAGTGGCAGCAATCTCATGGCTATCCATTTTTGTTTTACACCGAGGCCTCAATCGATCTCGCGCAAAAGCCCAAGTTGATCGAGGCCATGGTGAAGGCGAACTTTTTCTACGTCTTTATCGGGATCGAGAGCCCTTCCCCCGATTCCTTGACGGAAGCCAAGAAATTTCAAAACCTCCGGCAGGATCCTCTCGAGAGCGTTCGCTTTATCCAGAACCAGGGTCTTTGGGTGACTGCCGGTTTCATCATTGGTTTCGATTCGGACACCAAAAGCGTATTTGAATTGCAAAGGGACTTCATCGAGCGCGCCGCCATCCCTTGGGCGATGGTCGGGTTTTTGCAAGCTCCGCCCACGACGCCGCTCTTTGAGCGGATGCTGAAAGAAGACCGATTACTCATGGAGAGCACCGCCACCAGCAACTTTGATCCACCCAACTTTCGGACGTTGATCCCGCTGCCGGTTCTGCTGAAGGGGTTTCGAGGGTTACTGCTGTCCCTCTATGATGCCCCGGCATTTTACGATCGCTGTTATCGTTCGCTTCTGCATTGGAAGACCCGCCTGCCGCAACAGGCACCGGATATCCCACTCTGGCCCAAGCTGGGGATCCTGGTTCGCTCAATACTCCGCCAGGGTTTTCTCTCCTCCTATCGGAAAGCCTATTGGAAGTTTCTGCTGCGAATTCATGCCCACTGGCTCTTCGAGCCCGCGAAGCTCAGCATGGGGTTTGCGATGCTGCTCTCGGGACACCATTTCATACGCTATGCAAAGACAGTGGCGGCACAACTTGAACGTGAGCTCGCGAGACTGGGGATTGAAAAAGAAACGGCAGAATTTGGCGTCGAGGCAGCGCCGGCGGAGATTGAGACCTGAACATAGGCTAACTGTGTGCCTCGATAATTCGCGATAAAAGTCGAGACGTCTGCACCACGCGTCAGCAGTCCCGTCAGGGGCGCCATAGAGTAGCCCAGGGCATTAAAGTCTGTGAGAGAAGCAAATGGATCTGTCATTCCGAGGAGCCGCAGGCGACGAGGAATCTCGCACGGCTTTGAAAACCGTAGGGCGGGCGTCTCGCCCGCCGTGGCACGGGCATCCTGCCCGTGCGCGGGAGCGGGACGCTTCCGCGACCGCGGGCGGGACGCCCGCGCTACATCGGTCCACCGTCGGGTGATTTTCATGGTTTCTGGGTGCCCGCCAGCGCACGGGCATGAGCGACGGCTTTGAAAACACTCAGGGCGAGATTTCTCGCGGAGTTTACCCTGAGCACCCAGAGCGAGATTCCTTCACTTTGTTCAGGACAGGCTCTTCGCGGAGTTTACCCTGAGCGGCAGAGCGAGATTCTTCGCTCCGCTCAGGATGACAAGCGAAGGGCTCAGGATGACTGCGAAGGGCTCGGAATGACAGCCTGAATGAGGTTGTCACACGAACTCTTATGCCGTGTGCCAGATGAGTGCATCTAAAAGAAATTCACAGATGAGCAATATTGCACAGCTTTCCATTACGGCTGGTGGCAGCCTGTTAATGCCGGCACGGATGGTTGAACACTCGGATTCAGGGCAAGCACCAAATTGCTGGGCGTTTCGATTTCATGATCATGTTGGATGGGGCACGCGCCCGAGGGGAGCATTTTTGCCACCTCCGGCTTGATCGGTGGGAGTAATCTCGATGAACATACTGCTTTACAATCCGGATAACGAAATCACCAACAATTTCATGCCGCATCTTTGGATGTTTCTGCTGCGCTCGCTGACACCTCCGGGCCATCAAGTCTTCCTGGTGGACGGCAACGCACAACGCTTGAGCGCCGGAGAACTGGTGAGCTACGTAAAGGAGAAAGGCATCGGGCTGGTCGGAATCGGCGCTATGACGCGCATGATTCGCAAAGCGTACCTCATGGCCGATGCATTGCGCGCAGCGGGAGTGCCGGTCGTAATGGGGGGCCCGCATGTCACGGAGGTCCCGGACGAGCCGCTGGGGCGCGACGGGGGGCCGCGCCATGCTGACGCGGTGGCTCTCGGCGAAGCCGACAACACCTGGCCGCGGATTGTGGCCGATGCGGAACGTGGGGAGTTGAAGGAGGTTTATGCTCCGGTCGATGCAGCGGGCAAGGAGGTGAAGCCTTCTCTCTCGGACTACCCTGAGATTCCATGGGATAAGATGGATTTGGACCAGTTTAACCTGGTGGGGCATTTTCCCAAGTGGGCGCGCCGGATGCTTTCACTGGCGGGCATGACGTGGCAGAGCTTCCACATGGTGCCGATCGAGTCCGGCCGTGGCTGCCCGTACGGTTGTGAGTTCTGCACGGTGACGGGTTTCTTCGGAGATTCCATCCGCTTTCGCTCGAACTCGAGCGTGGTAGACGAGCTACTGAAACTCAAGCAATTGGAAAAGCGGCAAAAGGGGAAAATCTCGGTTTTCTTCATCGACGACAACTTCGCCATCAATCCCAAGCGCACCAAGTCGCTGCTGCGTGAAATTATCGCGCGTGATGCCCAGGTACCCTGGGTGGCCCAAATCAGTATGAATCTGTTGCGGGACGAGGAACTGGTTTCGCTCATCGCCGAGAGCGGCGGCAAGTGGATCTTCATGGGGCTCGAGTCGATTGACCCGGAGAACCTGAAGAGCGTGCGCAAGGGATTCAACAAGCCGGAAGAGTACAAGGGGATTCTGGAACGCCTCGAGCGTCACCGTCTTTACGCCATCACTTCCTTCATCTTCGGCATGGACAGCGATTCCCCCGGAGTGGCGCAGCGCACTCTCGATGTCATCCGCACCTGGCCGCCGGGGCTCCCCGTGTTTGGGCTCCTGACGCCATATCCCTCGACGCCCCTTTACGACAGACTCAATGCTGCGGGCCGGCTGACCCGACCCAAGCACTGGTTGGAGTTCCAGCCCTTTACGATGGATTTCGCGCCCCTGGGGATCTCTCCGGAACAAGCGGAGGAAGAAATCAGGCAGGCATGGCATGCATCCTATAAGGCGGAAACCAACAGCGCTGCAATCGACCGGCTAGAACCGGGAGCTCTTGGGGATCGAATCATTCATTTGCTGGGCCGCCTGGCGTTCCGAGGAATTTACTTCCCGCAAATGAGGAAGAGAGAATGGGTGCGGGTACTTTTTGAAAATCGTGCTTCCATCCTTGAGGTTATTTGGGAGGCGTTAAGGTTCAGGTATCAGCCCCGGTCCAGGGAGCCACTCTCGATCGACGTGCCGGGAACCGCCGAGCCGTCCGCTTGATAGGAAGCACCGCCGGCGTCGCAATCACTCTCCGGGCGCCATCCTTTGCGATCCCGGGAGTGTTCGAGTGAGCGCCTGGCGCGTCGCCTGGAGAGTATTGATCAGCGATTGCCCAGGGAGCTTGCGGACGATCGGTTCGATGATCCATCCGAGCCCCTTCGGCACATCACGAGTCAACGAAATAGCTCTGCATTCAACATACACCCCGCCGTCACGCTGCTCGAATCGCCAATAGGAATCGAGGCGCCACAAGAACCCGTAGCCCGTATCGGGGGGCAGCCTCTTCTCGTTCGACTTTCCGGCGGCTTCCACCTCTGAAATACTGGTTGTGTAAGAGCGGCAAAACCAGCGCATGCGGCTTAACGGCGTATAGTGCACGTCGTGCTCGGTATCGAGCACGACCGTGATGATTTTCTTCTTGCGAAGTCGCAGGTAGATTTTGAAATCGTTGCCCTGATGACTCAGGAGCTTTGAGTCGGTCACCTCAGGCTTATAGATATTCTTGTGGTTATCGTAGTCCTGGACCAACGCCAGTGTTTGTTCGACCGTCGTGCCAGCGATCCATGCAGCTCCGACCCAGTCATGAATCAGACCGTCCGGCACTCGTACAGGCTCGTTGCCCACCCACAGTTGCGCCACAATCTGCCCCTTGCGAACCTGCTGCGCTCTCTCGGCGCTGGCGTCAGACCACAGAAAGGGCTCACCCCCGTCTTGCCTCGGCGTCATTTTGGCTTCGGCTTCGCGGATGTAGGCTTGAAAAGCCTCGGTAGTCTGAGGCGTCAACTTGACAGGTTCAGGACGCTGCGACATGAGATTGCCGGCCTTCCTCGGGTGCGTTCCCTTTGAGGATTATACTTGTTCGCGGGCAGTGAAGCATAATCAAAGGGCCATCGAAAGCAAACGGCTAAGGCGTTTTTGGCTGTCCAGCCGAGCTCCCAGATAGTTCTTACCAATTGAGCAATATTGACCAGACAGGCTCTGTCCAGGAGCACAGTATCTAAAATGGCTTCGTGTAGTGCTAAATCTAGGAGGTTCAACCATGAGATGGGCATCAGGAATGACCCTTCTGGTAGTGGCCGGCCTCGGGCTCTTTCTTTCGCCGCACCAGGTTCTCGCTCAGGCTTGCAAAGATGAAGAATCGATGGTGGAAGCATCCAAGCAGGCCTTGGTGGAACTCACGGAGACGGTGAAGAAGGAAAGCCTCCCGGATTTTCAACGCCTTAACCACCAGAAGAGTGTGGTGAACAAGCTCACCGTTCACGACAGTATGTTAGGAGGACTGGTAAGCTGCCTCGACCAGGCCGCACAAGACACGACGGGGCCCAAAGAACAAGCGGAGGAGGCAAGAACCCAGCACGATGCAGCCGCCAAATTGCAGGAAAAGATCCAGCACGCACGAGCCGCCATCAAGGATGCGCAGGCACCGAAGGGCGCAAAAGCTCTTACCGAGAAACTGGACTTGACGCCCTGAAGAACAATTAACCCGAATTCGGAAGTTGAATTTGGCACTCCCGTGCCAACTCTTTGAATCTGAATTGCCTGCCTTGATAATCTCGAAAACGGAACGGGTGTTTGGATTCTCGGAAGTCACGCCTCACCCGGCTCCGTCAGGTGACGGACTGATGACTACGCCAGCTGCGGGCCACCCTCTCCCCAAGGGAGAGGGCGGTCAACGATGATGGATTTCAGCCCTCTCCCTTGGGGAGAAGGTGGCGAGAGTAGCGAGCCGAGTGAGGGGTTTCTTCCCACCGGGCCTCGCATCTTTACGTTAGCGCTTATGCGGCTTGCGCTGTGGGCTACACGCTGCCGCAGGCTCTGCAGGCTTAGTTCTTCACCGAACCTCTGACTCAACACGCTGGTCGCCCCTGACAGATTCCTCCACGGCGATTCGATAATCCGATTCAGTCTTCGAGATTGACGCCATCACCGGTGCGGACTTCCCCGGGTGTAAGCACGGTGGCGTAAACTCCGGCGCACTTATTGTGCTGCTCAGCGACGCACTTCAGGATTTGGGGAGCGGGTTCACTGGTGGTGGGGTCGAGTGTTATGACGACGCAGCGCTGGTCGACCTTGATCACGGCGACGCGCGCCTGGTCGCCCAGGCGCAGAATACGGCCCACCCACTTCAACTCATCGAAGGCCGCACCACCCTCGAGATTTACAAGCAGGTTAGGTCGAAAGCGCCACGGGTTCGCCTTGGTTTGGGATTCCTCCGCAATGCGTTCGACAGTCTGCTCGCTGATGAGGGAGACGTTAGCGACATCGAACGATCCGCGTTTGTTTCTCAGCAGGAAGACCGGTTTCCCGAAACGCTTCTCGATGGCCTGCCGAAGCTCGCTGCTTGCGACGGGCCACCGTTCGCCGGTAGGCGTCGAGACCGTCACGGCGACGTCCGCCGTACCGGCCTTCTCGACCGAAGTCTGCCACCGGAGAAGTTCCGGCATCTCGCGCGCCGTGAGCCACGGGAAATCGCTTCGCGACTGAGACTGCACAAACGCGAACCGGCGATCTTCCTCGAAGCCCTGGAGGGTCAAAGCAAGGGAAGCGTATGCCTCGCCGCGCATGGACTTGACAGGATACCTCGCCACCATGCGAATGACGCCGACCCTCTGCATCGTTCTGCCTCCTTCTAAGCCCCCTGGAGTATTGTATGCCAAAAAGGTGAGCGGAGTCGGCACTCGTGCGCACTCATCGATCCGGCGCAGTGATCGAACGGCTGCTGCGTCAAATCGCGAACAACTAGAAGCAGTTTCAAGACCTTCTGTGCGCAATTACAACGGGGCAGTCGACTGCGAGTGTAGCTGTGCTCCCCGGAGGGGAGCAAATTGAGTAGCCGGGGGTGAAACCCCCGGACCAAGCCCCACACCCCGCCTTCGGCACCCCTCTCCCCGCCTGCGGGGAGAGGGGAAAGGTGGTGAGGGGGCCATGTTTCCCGCGGGCGCTGCCCCCGGCTACTCATGTCCAGCCCCCGCGGGGCTGAGGCCTGGATAGCTGGTCCCGGCTCCTTCGCGGCGTTCGGCAGCCCTTCCCCTGCATGGAAACTTTACGGAATTCGGTACGTTCTTCGAGGTTTTGAAACAGCTTCTAGGCTGCTATTGGCCGCTACTCGTAGCGCAGCGCCACCATGGGATCGACCTTCGTTGCCCTGTGCGCGGGGATATAGCAAGCAATAAGCGACACCAGGCAAAGCAGGAACGTGACGGTTGCATAGGTCCCGAGATCGCTCGTGGTAATGCCGAAGAGCACGCTTTTGAGGTAGCGCGTAAGCACCAGCGACAGGGCGATCCCCACCGCCAGGCCCGCGAGGGTCAAAAGCAGGCCCTGACCCAGCACCAAGCGCAATACCTCCTCGCGCTGGGCTCCGAGCGCGATGCGAATGGCAATCTCATGGGTGCGCTGGCGGGTGGTGTAGCCGATCACGCCGTAGATGCCCACCGCGGCGAGGGCTAGCGCTAATATTCCAAACGCTCCGGCGAAAGTTCCGGCGAGGCGTTCAAAAATGCTCGCGAACTGCATGCTGGCCTTGAGAGTGGTCACACCAAAGACTGGCAAATCGGCATTGAGCTCGTGGACGGATTTTTCCACCGCTTCGGCATAGCCCCGCGGATCACCGGCGACGCGCGCGTGGATCATTACCAGACCCTGATAACGCTGGTAAAGGGGCCGGAAGAAGACCGGCTCAGGGGCATAAACCAAGCGGCGGTACTTGCCGTTTCGAGCCACGCCCACGACATTAAACATCTGCCCGCCTTGGCTGAACCGCTTCCCGATGGCGTCTTGCCCGGGCCAGTATCGGTTCACGAATTCCTCGTTCACGATGGCCACAAGCTCGGACCCCGCCGTGTCGTGCTCGGTGAATTCGCGCCCGGCAATGATGGGAATGCGCATCGTGCGGAGGTAGTTCGGACTCACGACGGCGGACAGGACTAGCATCGATTCACCGGTCCGTGGCAGGTAACCGTCGGGCTGGATAGATTCGGAATGGATGGTGAAACTGAGAGGCGAAAAATCCGCCAAAGTCGCTGACTCAACCCCGGGCAGGGCGGAGAGCTTCGCGAGCAATTGCCGGTGGAAGGCGAGGCCTTGATCTTGCGAATAGCCGAGGACGCCAAGGTCGTAGGAAGCCACCAGTACGTGGTTAGGGTCAAAGCCAGGATCCAATCGCTGGGCGTTCTCGAGGCTGCGAGTGAAGAGACCGGCCGAGACCAGTAAAAGCAGCGAAAGGGAGATCTGTGCCACCACCAAGGTGCGGGAAAGACGCGATTTGTAAATCCCGCCTGACACAGTCCCCACCTCCTCCTTCAACACGGTGATGGGAGCCAGGTTGGATGACCGCAGCGCCGGCAGAATCCCGAAGATCAGGGCGGTGAGGACTGAGACGACGACCGTCAAGCCGAGCACCACGTGGTCAGCTCGCCCATTGATGGCGAGCGGAAGGTTGGTGGGCGGGTAGAAGGCGGTAATCGCCCCGGCGGTCCAGCCCGTAAGCAGCATGGCAACTCCGCCCCCCATGAGCGCAAGCACCAGGCTTTCCGCCAGGAGCTGGCGCACCAGCCTCGAACGCCGGGCGCCCATCGACAAGCGCAGCGCCATCTCGCGCCGGCGGGCCACGCAGCGAACCAGCAGCAGGTTAGCAACGTTGGCGCAGCCCAGCAACAGCAGCACCGCCGCCAGCGCCAGCAGCATGGGCAGCGACTTGTACAAGAAAACGTTGGTGCCGAAAGGTGAACGATAAAGAGGGTCGAGCGTGATCTGGTTGGGCCCGCGGTGCGAATCAGGATACTGCTTGACGATCCGCTGCATTTGAAGGTCCAGCTCCACCTCGGCCTGCCGGCGCGCGACGCCCGGCTTGAGCCTTCCCAGCACGTCGAGCCAGAAGGTGCCACGCTGGCGGAACTGATTGTTGCCATAAACCAGGGGAACCCAAAGATCCGAACGCGTCCCCGTCGCAGCTCCTACAAACCCCGGCGGGGCGACGCCTACAATCGTGCATAAGCGCTTGGCGATCTCAATTGACTTGCCGATGACTGAACTGTCTCCTCCGTAATGGCTCTGCCAGAGGGCGTAGCTGATGATCACGGCCGGCGTGGTTCCGGTTTTTTCTTCCTCCGTCAGCGAGAAGCTGCGTCCGAGGATGGGGGGCACGCCGAGCACGTCGAAATAATTCGCGGAAACGAACGTTCCAAATAAGCGCTCCGGCATGCCATTACCGGTGAGGGACATGAAATCCTGCTGGTACGCGATGAGGCCGGAGAAACTCTCGGTCCTCGAGCGCAGGTCCACGTAGTCCGGATAAGAGAACGGCGGCATCGGATTCTCACTCCACTCGCCCCTCATGACCGAGACTACCTTGCTGGTATCCGCCGCCCCCGGAATTGGGTCTAGCAGCGTCGAGTTGATCCAACTGAAAATGGTGCTGTTCGCGCCAATCCCCAGCGCCAGTGTGATTACCGCCACCGCGGTGAAGCCGGGATTCTTCGCCAGCATCCGAAAGCCAAAGCGCACATCTTGCAGCAGGGTGTTCATCGTTTTCTCTCACACCAGGCGTGTGGTTGGTAGCTGGGCGCATTATAAACTCGCCAGCCGCTAACCACGTTCTTAAGCAAGCAGAGGACCAATCGCAGGACACTCGGATCCGCTCGACAGGAAAGAGTTACAACGCCCTCCAAATGGATTGTAATGTGCGGAGTGTCCGCTTTTGGCATTCGACTGTCCATATTCGGACAGAAATCTGGTAGCGCGGACCCCCGGTTTTGGGGTCCGCGGCTCGTCGACGTTCCCACGGAAAAGCCGCGGACCCCAAAACCAAGGTCCGCGCTACCTAAGTGGAACTCATTCGCGTCCTTGCTTCGTTGCCGGTGGTTTGTTTTCTATGACATTTTCGCTTTGTTCGGGCGATTTTGATGTTTCGCTGCCGCTTTCCTCTTCTGGACTTTCTGTCCCATGATTCGCTGGCTGGCGCAGACCCCTGCCGTTTGGGGTCTGCGTTTCCCGAAGGGAAGGTGGTGCTTCACTACCCTGCCCTGAATCGCAGACACTGGCCGGCGTGTCTGCGCCAGACGGCGACCCCCGAGTCTCTGTGATGCAACAGAGTGATGCAACATAGTCTTGACAGACGTGGGGCGAATACGTAGACTGTTGACTGGCCAACCAATACCTAGATCAAAAAGCATGCCGAGGCAAGCTCGGCAAAAGAGGATTTCCCGAAGAGGAGGCGGAATCCCATGAAAGCCAGAGGTCCCCTGTTCTCTCTCGTGCTCGCATCGCTGTTGGTTTTTTCAGCTCTCTCCGCGTCACTTGCGCAAGAGCTTGGCGCCCGAAAGCTTTCCAATCACACCCCTCGCTTTATCGCGACGGCAAAGGATCTCGGCCCAGAAGCACCGTCAAAGCAGGTCACACTTCGCGTGTGGCTTCAAATACATAATACTGAGTCGCTCAAGCAACTGACCGAGCAGCTCTATGATCCCGCATCGAAGAATTACCACTCCTGGCTGACGCATGAGCAGTTCAATGTGCAGTTCGCCCCCACAGAGCAGGAGGTGGCAACCGTCCAGAAATTCCTGACCGAGAACAGCCTCCGGGTTGGCGCGGTGGGCGAGCGGAACCTTTACGTCAGCGCACAGGGAAGCATTGCCGACATTCAGAAAGCCTTCCATGTGCAGATTCACAAATACGACCTGCGCGGAAGGACCTACCGATCCAACACGGCGGACCCGGCGATCGTTGGGCCTGCCGGCGCACTGGTATCCTGGGTGGGTGGCCTGAGCGATTATAGCCTGGAGCCGCACAACATGCGCCCTGTGAACCCTAGCACTGGCGAACCGTTACCGCCCGTGGAGGTCTCTCTTGGTCCCAACGGATTCTTCTGGTCCGCAAATTGCTTCCGGCCGCCGCAGCTAGTGAACTTCAGCAACGAGGGTGCCTTGCCGAAAGCGGTTTATTACGGCAACCGCTATGGAGCCGACATCACCAATACAGCCTTGGGCTCGCTCGCGCCTTGCGGCTATCAGCCCAGCGAAATACAGACTGCTTACACGCTGAATAAACTTTACGGTGCGGGTTTGGATGGCGCAGGACAAACGATTGTAATCGTGGATGGATACGGTTCACCCACGATTCAGACGGACGCATCCTTCTTTTCATCGTTCTACGGGTTGCCGCCCCTCAACCTGACGATGTATGCCCCGCTGGGGCCTCCCGCCAGCCCTAGCCTGAACGCGGCAACCGAGACTACGCTCGACGTGGAGTGGGCGCACTCTGTCGCTCCAGGCGCCAATATTGCATTGGTTGTGGCTCCCACGCTTGGATCTGACGACTTGATTACGTCGATTCTCTATGCGGTTGAGAACGATTTGGGCACTGTCATCTCCAACAGCTATGGAGCGCCGGAATCCGAGTGGCCGGGGGCGTTATTAGCCGCCGCCGATGAAGTCCTGATGCTTGCGGCAGCCCGTGGCGTGTCAGTGAACTTTTCCTCGGGTGATTCCGGCGACTTTTCCTCAGTGCTGGGGCATACCGACGTGTCGTACCCAGCGAGTTCGCCCTACGCCACCGCGATCGGCGGCACGAGTTTGGCGCTCAATGCGGACAACACGTTGAAATTTCAAACCGGCTGGGGAAACAATCTTACGGCCATCTCTGGCCTTCAGAATCCGGATGGCACCAATACTCCGCTTGTTCCCCCGTTGCAGCTTGGGTTCATAGGCGGGGCAGGCGGAGGTACGAGTTCGGTTTACGCCAGACCGGCGTTCCAACATAGTGTGCCTGCGGCATGGCGCATGGTTCCCGATGTTTCCTATCTGGCCGACCCGAGTACGGGTGTGGAATTTCTATGCACCGGCTCCAGTTGCTTTGGGATAGACAGTTCCGATCTATACGTTGCTACAGTTGGTGGCACAAGTCTGGCTTGCCCGATGTTCTCGGGGATGTGGGCCATTGCCGAGCAGAACGCCGGTGGCGCCCTGGGCCAAGCCGCGAGATTGCTTTATGGATTGCCCTACGGCGCCGTTGACGATATCGTTCCTGTGGTCATCTCCGCGGGCTCCTTCCCCGGTGCAAGTGGAGTGATCTATACCTCCGCTGGGACGATTGTCGAGACGGCACCCGCATTGGCGGAGCCACTCCAATCTTATTCTTCTTATCCTTTCTTCTACAGCACCCTGTTCAACTCCAACGATTCAGCCTGGTACGTGCTCACCTTCGGAACGGACTCTTCGTTGCAGACGAAGTTGGGGTGGGACGACGTCACCGGAGTGGGGACGCCCAACGGGCCGCAGTTCGTGCAGGCAGTCGCGCAGTCTCGATGACCGCTTGCAGCCTATCGAAGCACTGGGTGGCGATCATGCTGAAGACATGAGTTTCGCCAGTTCGAGGGAATGAAACCGGCACGCTCCGGCTCAAGCTCAAGTGCAATCCCGTCGGGTGGCGCATACGTGACGATGCTGGTTGTCGGCATGAATGCGCCTGTTGGGATCGTCGGAGGGGACCCGCGCCTCGAATTGGATGGTTAGCCGACTCATGCTTATCCGGTTGTTTCTGCAAGCCACAACAGGTTGTGCTTCTATATTGGTTAACAAATGCGGCATCCGCATCTGGGGTCTTGTTTTCTTGACCTACCATGCCGAACCACCATACACTTACCGTCCTACTTCACTGGAGGAATCGCATGGATCAGACCAATGAAAATCTCGTACTCATCAACAAAGCGATTCATGAGATGACCATAGCAATTAAGGCCATCAGGGTTATTCTGTACAAGCACGAAATTACAAGCCCTAGCGAGGTGGCCGACTTACAGAGGGAGATTCGTGAGATGTTGGCCACGACTCCCGGAGGCCAGCTTCTTGACAGTCTCTTAAAAGAGATATCTGATACTCAGTAATCTCTTCGAGAGCCTTATGAGCTTTCGCAGCGTCGAACTTTAGTATAATGATGTTCTTCTCTTTTTCTGTTGTTGTTAACCACTGTGTGAACCACTACATATGGTGCCTTGCTGAAACAACCGGATAAGCATTAGCCGGCTATTTAGATTGCCTGTCAATTTTCGCCGATTTTCCAGGACGCCGACCTAGTGCTTCGCTGAATTAGCAAGCGAACTTATCCGCCGCAAGCGGAAGGGCGGGGCTTCAGCCCCGGCGGTAATCTCGCGAGCTAACCCTGCACCCACAGACGGCGGGATTAAAGCCCCGCCCTTCCGAGAACCCCCTGAAATTGCACACGTTAAATCAACCAAGCACTCGGTTTTTCGACCGGAGTAGCAATGTCATCGTACCGTGTTAGATTCTCACCTGGCAGCGCTTTGTGCTGTTGCCCTCATTTTTAAACCAGAGCAAAGCCTTCTTGGAATTCCTGCACCACTCCCTGACATCGGATTCGAACGTCGAGCAATCCGCCACACACTCGAGGATGTCGCCTGCTTTCATCGACAAGGACTCGAGGGTCATTTTCAGCCGTGGTTGCGGGCACTGCAGTCCTTTGCAGTCGAGAACTTTTGTAGCCATTTTGATGTTTCCCCTTTAGTGTTATTTCGAAAGGCATCGACGGAGCGGGCCTAACCTTTTGAGCGTCTCCGTCATTTCTGTAACGACTTGTACGAACTTTTCGCCTTCGCTCGCTGCTACGTAATCAAAGCGGCAGCGCGGTTCTTCGATTCCGTGCTGCTTAAGCAGCCTCAAAAGCATCCGGTGCCGCTGGGTGGCTCTGAAATTACCTTCCTTGTAGTGGCAATCGCCAAAGTGGCATCCCAGGATCAGCACCCCATCAGCTCCCTTTTTGTAGGCCTGAAGTACGAACTGGGGATCGACTCGCCCGCTGCACATCACCTTGATCACCCTGACGTTGGGCGGGTAAGGGACCTGGGCAAGCCCGGCCTTGTCTGCGCCCGCGTAAGAGCACCAGTTGCACAAGAAGCCGATAATCTTGGGCTCGAATGTATCATTCCCGCCATCGGCTAGGTTCTGCTGCGTCATTGAAGGACCCCCTCGATCTCGGCGAAGATCTGGTCGTGGGTATAGTGGTGCCCAGTCATGGCCCCCGACGGGCACGCCGCCACGCATGTGCCGCAGCCATGACAAAGCAGCGCGTTCACTACCGATACACCCTTCGCATCGTCAAAGCCGATCGCTTTGTAAGGGCATACTTTCCGGCAAACTCGGCAGCCGGAGCACGCTGTTTCGTCAACCATGGCCGTGATGGGCTCGATGGTGAGTTTCTTGCCGGCGGGAAGTTGTGAGAGGACATAGCCCGCCGCTGCCATCCCCTGATTTATCGAGCCTTGAATATCTTTGGGGCCCTGGCAGGTGCCGGCCAGGTATATTCCCTTAATCTTGGTTTGCGCGGCGTCAGCGCGCCCGTGTAATTCCTCGAAAAATCCAAACTTGTCCTGCGACGTCTCAAGCAGAGCCGCCAGTCGCCCGGACGCTTCGGCCGGGACAATCGCGGGGCACAGAATTACCATGTCGGCCTGAATCGTCTCGCTGCGTCCCGCGGCATCCTCGTATCGAATCTCGCTTTTGCCATCCCGTTCACTCACTCGAACATCCGCCAGGTTCGCGTAGCGAATGAATGTGGCGCGGGGGTTATCGGTCGCTCGCGCAAACAGCGCGAATTCCTCCTTACCCGGTGTTACGAGTTCTCGGTGTAGGTGCCACACCATGGCTTCAGGAAGCTGGTGTTTGATCATCTGGTTAAACTTGAAGGCGTACTGGCAGCAGACTCCCGAGCAATAGCCCCGGTGCTGGTTGTCGAGACTGCCCACACAGTGAACGATGGCCACAGTTTCCGGCGGCTTGCCATCCCTCCGCAGTACCTTCCCTCCGGTAGGACCTGTGGCCGCCAGCAAGCGCTCGAATTCCATGCTGGTATATACATTCGCGCTCTTTCCGTAGGCAAGGCCGGGAAACTGGGTGCAATCGTAAAGTGTGGAGCCCACTGCCAGGACGATGGCGCCCACGTTTTTCTCCAGGAGTTTCTCCTGGTCGTCAAAGACCACCGCACCCTCCACCGGGCAGGCCGCTTGGCAGAGTCGACAGTCCTCGCCCTTGAATCTTCGGCAGACGCTGGAATCGATAAACGGAGCATTCGGCAGCCCACCAGTTTGAGCGAAGGCGATAGCTTTCTTTTCATTCAGGCCGCAATTGAACGGATTGGGCGTGGATTCGGGGCAAGGATTGATGCACTCTCCGCACCCGATACATTTCGCCAAGTCAATGAAGCGAGGAGACTGCCGCACCTTGACCAGGAAGTTCCCGCAGTAGCCCGCAACCTCCACAACCTCGGAGAGGGTCAGGATTTCAATTCGTTTCTCCTGTAAAACTTCCGCCAGAACAGGTTCCAACAGGCAAGGACCGCACTCGAGGTTGGGAAAAAGCTCCTCAAAACGTACCGGCATTCCGCCCAGCATGGGGCTTTTTTCGACCAGGACCACCTTTCGGCCCGCTCCGGCGATGGCCAGCGCTGCCTTGAGTCCCGCCGGGCCCGCGCCAACCACCAGCACATCCGGGCAAACTTCGATTTCTTTCTCCTCCAAAGGCGCGTGCCGGCTGACCCTCGCCGCAGCGCCCCGAATGTAGGCCGTCGCCTTCTTGGACGCTTTCTCCGGGTCCTCCGTGACCCACGCCACCTGCTCGCGTAAATTGACCATCTGCATCAGGTAGGGATTGATCGCGCTCTTGGCTACGCACTCCCGGAAGGTTTTCTCATAATCCCGGGGGGAGCACGCGGTGATAATCACTCGCTCGGGCTTCTCGCCCTTCAGATCCTCTTCAAGAAAGTTCTTGCCTTCTTCCGAGCAGAGGTAATCGCAGGTTTTGAAGTACTCGACGCCGGGAACACTAAGCACTTCCTCGCGAATCTCCTCAGGATCGATCCTGTCGCTGATGTTGGTGCCGCACTTGCAAAAGTAAACGCCGGTTTTCATTGCCTCTCTCCTAGGCGGCCAGCCTGCCGGAGTCGTTGAGCCGTCGAATCACCGCCTCCACCACGCGAGGCACGGCAGCCTCAACGGGTCCAGTGAGCTCCTCGCTGAAGGTCCGAACGTCACCAGCCTCAATCGCCCAGATGCCGATCTCGTGCGGCAGCATTAGTCCCAACGACTTGCCGAGTTCGAGCGCGTCAACCAGGCTCGCATCGTGCGTGGAACAGGTGTTTCGAGTCTTCGCAAGGTCAGAAGGCGTAAGACGGTAGACCGACCCTGCCTCGCCGCCTTCGGTGACGATCGCGTCGATAATGATGGCGTGCTCGAATCCTTCGAGGGCCTCCATCAAGCGCAGGCCGCCCGCCGAAAGCTCGCGGATCACCGTGTCCTTTTGCGCCGGCAACCGTTGTGCCAGAGCACGCGCCACCTTGATCCCAACGCTATCGTCCGTAAGCACCGGATTCCCGATTCCGATAATGATGGTCGCCATCAATCCCTTCAGCAGTCGCGGCGCAGAGACTTTATGATTTCCCCCTTCGGGTTTCGGATATTCACGATAAGGGGCATGCTGCCAGGAAGTGAATGCGTGGCACAAGAAAGGCAGGGATCGTAGAGCCGGAAAGCCATTTCGATCCGATTCAAAAGCCCTTCTTCGATCACCTCGTGGCCGTGGATCAGCTTCTCGGCAACCCTCTTGATCGACATCGACATCGCTGCATAATTGTTGGTGGTGCCGACCACCAGGTTGACCCGCTTGAGAATCGCATTCTCGTCGGTCACGTAGTGGTGAGTCAGGGTCCCGCGCGGCGCCTCGACGCATCCGATGCCTTCGCCTGCGATCTGCTGCGGGATATTTCTAATCTGTGGAGACGTAATCTCCGGGTCCACTGCTAATTCCTTCATGCGTTCGGCCGCGTAGAGCAATTCGATGAGCCGGGCCCAGTGCGTAGCCAGCCGGTGATGCACAGGTTGATATCGGCCGTTAACCTTTTGCCTTCCAAACGTCTGGTAGAAACGCTCGAAGTGCTCGTGCGCGCGGGTGGTCGTCAGGCCGTCACAGACATTCAGGCGTGCGAGCGGTGTAGCGGTGTAAACGCCGCTTTCCGCGCCATCTGTAAAGCCCTTCCAGCCCAGCTTTTTGAGATACGGAAACTTGAGATAGGTCCAGGGTTCGACGCGCTCGGCAATGTGGCTGGCGTAATCGGAGGGGCTATACTTCAGAAACTCGCGGCCCTCCGGATCCACCACGCGAATCTTGCCGTCGTAGAAATTCAGCCGGTTGTTCTCGTCGACCGTGCCCATGGAGTAGGTTCGGTGGAGATACACTTCCGAAGTCACGAGGTCAAGATAGGCGGAGTTACCTAAAACCAGCTTGTCGAATAATTCGAGGGTAAACAGGGCGAATTCGATGTTCTTCTCCGCGATGGCTTGGACTTCCGCCCTTGCCTCTTCGGAGAGGGATTTACTCCATCCCCCCGGAACGCCCGCCGTGGGATGAATGGCGCGTCCGCCCAGCATTTCGATGACGTGGTAGTTTCTCGCTCGGCACTCAATCACCTGTTTGCCAATTTCGAGTCCAACTTTCTTGACAACCCCGAGGATGTTTCTTTGGGCAGGCGGGGCGTCGGGGCCCAGAATGAAATCGGGGCCGCCCAGCGCGTAAAAATGCGTGGTATGGTCGGTCACAAAGAAAGCCATGTAGAAGAGTTCCCGCACCTTTTTCGCAGCGCTGGGAGGATCCACGGCAAAGAGGTTGTCGAGCGCCTTCACCGACGCCATGTGGTGAGCTTCCGGACAGACTCCGCAGATGCGGCTAGTGATGTCAGGCATGTCCTCGGCGCGCCGGCCGACGCAGAATTGCTCGAAGCCGCGGAGTTCCGGAACCTGGAAGTAAGTATTGGCTACATTCCCGTGCTCGTCGAGAAGTATTTCGATGGTGCCGTGGCCTTCCAAGCGCGTAATGGGATTAATGCTGATGCGTTTCATGCTGTTCTCCCGCCAAGCATCGAAGCCGCTGCCGCGTACTTGTAGTAAGTGCCTGCGGGATCGGGAACCGAGTCGAGCATGGCATCCACACGCTCCGCCAATTGCTCAGGGGTCATGCCTTTGTATTCCCCTACGTCAAGAATCGACCCAAGCGCCGACACCATTTTGGCCCCCTGATCGGTGACGCCCTCGGGCGGTCCGTAACAACCCGTGCAAGGCATATCGACTTTGGGGCACAGAGCCGTGCAGCCATCCCGAGTAGCAATTCCCAGGCAGATGATTCCTTGCTCGAGCAGGCAGGTCTTGGGATCGGGCTCGATTTCAAATGTCCGATGAAGGGCCTTGACGGCCTTGTCATGCTTAACCCTCGCGCATTCGTCGCACACCGTGGACGCGCCAGCGCCGATAACGCTTCCCCTGGGAGGCAGCGGGCATCCCTTGACCATGGCATCAACGACCTTCCGGATCTGCTGCGACTCCGGCGGACAGCCCGGCATGAAGTAGTCGACCTCAACCACGTCCGCGAGCGCCTTCACCTTTTCGTAAAACCGAGGCAGGTGGAGTGTACCCTCCTGAACCTCCGTACTGGGCTGAGGAATTACATTGCCTGGGTTGTCGATCGTAGGGCCAGACAAATAGATCGTCTCAAAGTGGGCGTCTTTCGCGTGGAAGTTGCTCAGGCTGGGGATCCCGCCTTGCCAGGCACAGGCGCCGTAGGCAACCAGAAGCTGAGACTTTCGCCGCAGCAGTTGCGCCATCTCCTCGTTTTCTTCGGTGCGGATGGCGCCATCGAAAAATGTGACGGCGATGCTGCCATCTTCCATTCTCTCCACGTCTTTCTTTTTGGTATCAAGAAGACAGGGACAAAAGACAAAATCGAAGTGCGCGTCGACGTCCAAGATCTTTTCGTGAAGGTTTACAAAAGCAATTTCACAACCTCCACACGAGGATGCCCAGTACATCGCAAGCTTAGGTTTTGGCGACATAAGCGACGGTAGCTCCAGTTTGCAGAACAAAGGGCTGGAGCAATGCCCCAAGAGACACTGCCATGCCCTGAATCACCGTTATCGGCGGTTTTGGGACCAGCGTGAATCGCGTTGATCGGATTGACTATTGAGGGCTTCGTCATATCGTGACGGACCAACCCCCTCACCTGGCGCTGCGCGCCACCCTCTCCCCCAAGGCGCGAGGACATAAAGTCGAGTTATTTCTCCCCTCGCTCCCTTTGGGCGAGAGGGCCAGGGGTTGAGGGGGTGATGTCATGTAATTCTGCAAACCTCAGTAAGGCCGGTCCTTGATTTCCTGAGAGGTCGAGATATACTGCTTGGAGTTCAACAATCTTCTACCTTTCGTGAAAATTGGATTCTGGCAAGAATCATGACCGTATCACTTTCACGGAGCAGGCCGGCTCGAAAGGATTCGTTATTACCCGAGATGTTGCGAGCCCGACGATAGGCGCATACATCGCGACTCAAGGGGTCGCGACGTATGCGCCACCCCCGGACGCTACAACCGACAGCATAAGTCTTGACATAATGTAAGATTAGATTTAATCTAACTTCCTCATGGACGCCGAGTCGATCAAAAAATCCCTGGAGGACGGCGGGTTGCGGTGCACGCCGCAGCGCTACGCTGTGATGGCATTCCTGATGGACCACGCCCATCATCCCACGGCTGCGGAGATCTTCCGAGGCGTGAATCGCGCCGATCCGCGCTCGTCAAGGGCCACGACTTATAATAATCTGCGGGACCTGGTCGAGGCGGGTCTGGTGCGGGAAGTAGCCGTCGAAGGCCGTGCGGCGCGATTCGATGCGAAAGGCATGCGGCATCACCACTTCATCTGCGACCGTTGCGGCAAGGTTGAGGACATGGACTGGTACGCGGTGCCCAGGCCTCGCTCGGGCTCTCTCGGCAAGCGGATGCTTCGCGAGTGCGAACTCATTTTCCGGGGGCTCTGCGCGAAGTGCGCACCGCGTAGAGCTCCGCGTTCCGTGTCGTAGCAAGGTGGCGGGTCGCGCATACGTGCCGACGTTCCTCGTCGGCATGTATGCGCTTCTAGGGACGAGCAGGGCGCAGACATGCCTGAAGACGGCACGTCTGCACCACCCGCGCCTGGGCGTGTGGATTCTGGATTAATGGCGCTCGCAGGCCAGTGGGGCCGAGGGCGATAGGACGAATAAATAATCAGGAGGCATATATGGGTAATCAACTCACTACCGCAGCGGGGACGGTTGCTCCCGCTACGGAGCATCCCTCGTCAACCGAAAGCAAGTGCCCGGTATCGGGCGACACTCGCCGGCAGACGCAGACGAACGCGGACTGGTGGCCGAATCAGTTGGACCTGAAGGTTCTTCACCAGCACTCTGCCTTGTCCAATCCGATGGCCAAGGATTTCAATTATGCCAAGGAATTCAAGAGCCTCGACCTGGATGCCGTGATCAAGGACCTTCATGCCTTGATGACGGCGTCCGAGGAATGGTGGCCGGCAGACTATGGCCACTATGGGCCGTTTATGATTCGTATGGCGTGGCACAGCGCCGGTACTTATCGCATCGCCGACGGCCGCGGCGGGGCGGGTTCCGGCACGCAACGATTTGCGCCCCTCAATAGCTGGCCAGACAATGTGAGCCTCGACAAGGCGCGCCGGTTGCTCTGGCCGATCAAGCAGAAGTATGGCCGGAAAATCTCCTGGGGCGACCTTATGGTACTCGCCGGGAACGTCGCCTTGGAGTCGATGGGGTTCAAGACCTTCGGTTTCGGCGGCGGGCGCGTGGACGTCTGGGAGCCCGAAGAGGACATTTACTGGGGGCCGGAGGGCGAGTGGCTGGCCGACAAACGCTACAAGGGCGATCGTGAGCTCGAGAATCCTCTCGGCGCTGTTCAGATGGGCCTGATTTACGTGAATCCGGAAGGGCCCAATGGCAAGCCGGATCCCATCGCCGCGGCGCGGGATATCCGCGAGACGTTCGCACGCATGGCGATGAATGACTATGAGACCGTGGCGCTGATTGCCGGCGGGCACACCTTCGGCAAAGCCCACGGCGCCGCCGATCCGAAACAGTATGTCGGCCCCGTACCCGAGGGCGCACCCATTGAGGAGCAAGGCCTCGGCTGGAAGAGCACTTATGGCAGTGGCAGCGGTGGCGACACGATTGGCAGCGGGCTCGAGGGCGCCTGGACCACCAACCCCGTGAAGTGGGACAACAACTATTTCGAAAACCTGTTCGGCTATGAGTGGGAGCTCGGGAAGGGCCCGGCCGGTGCATACCAGTGGTTTCCCAAGAACGGGGCGGCGGCGAGCGCCGTTCCTGACGCCCACGATCCGTCGAAGCGGCACGCCCCGATCATGTTCACGACCGACCTCTCGCTGCGGATGGACCCGATTTATGAGCCGATCTCGAGGCACTTCCTCGAGAATCCGCAGGAGCTCGCGGACGCATTTGCCAAAGCTTGGTTTAAGCTGACGCACCGCGACATGGGGCCTCACTCGCGCTACCTTGGCCCGCTCGTTCCCAAGGAGCCCGAGTTGTGGCAAGACCCTGTTCCCGCAGTGGATCATGAACTCATCGGGAATCGGGACATCACGGCTCTGAAGGCCAGGATCCTCAAGTCCGGCCTGTCGATTTCCGAGCTGGTCAAGACGGCATGGGCGTCGGCGGCGACCTTCCGCGGCTCCGACAAGCGCGGTGGGGCGAACGGGGCGCGCATTCGCCTCGACCCGCAAAAGGATTGGGAAGTAAACCAGCCGGCCGAACTGGCGAAGGTCATCGAGAAGCTCGAGTCGATTCAAAAGAAATTCAACAGCTCGCATGGCGGGAGAAAGGTTTCGCTGGCTGATCTGATCGTTCTGGCCGGCGACGTGGCCATTGAGGAAGCTGCGAAAAAGGCCGGTTACGATATCAAGATTCCTTTTTCGCCGGGGCGCACGGATGCCTCACAGGAGCAGACCGATGTGCACGCGTTCGCTGTAATCGAGCCGACCGCAGACGGGTTCCGCAATTACCTCCGGAGTAATGGCGACCCGAGATCGGCTGAGGAACGGTTGGTGGATCGGGCGCAGTTGCTCACGCTAACCGCTCCCGAGATGACGGTTCTTATCGGCGGCCTGCGCGCCCTCGATGCTAACTTCGGGCAGTCCAAACATGGCGTCTTCACCAACCGGCCCGGAACGCTCACCAATGATTTCTTCGTCAACCTGCTCGACATGCGTACGAAGTGGCAGCCCTCCTCGACATCCGAGGGCGTGTTCGAGGGGCGCGATCGCTCGACGGGCGAACTCAAGTGGACCGGCACCCGCGTCGACCTGACCTTCGGCTCGAATTCCCAGCTCCGAGCCATCGCGGAAGTCTATGCCTGTGAGGACTCGAAGGAGACGTTTGTGAAAGATTTCGTCGCGGCATGGAACAAGGTCATGAATCTCGATCGCTACGACCTGGCTTAGTTTCCGTAGGGGCGGTTCGCGAACCGCCCCTACCTAGCGCACGTTGGTACCGTAAGGATAGTTCATTTCCGTCGGGTGGCCCAGACGTGCCGCTCTTGGCCTGTCTGCGCCGCTCGTAGGCGACTCAGAGGTGGCGCATACATCACGACAAAACGCGTCGTGACGTATGCGCCACCCGCGGCACCTCTAAGGCGTCTTCGTGTATAATAGTCCTCTCGGGGAATCCAAAACTTACACCTAAACGGTCGCGAGATGGGAAGGAGTCTGTGCGCATTTTGCAGCACTGCCGTCCGCGTCAGTTCTCTCGAAGAACTTCGAGAATCGACAATCAACCGTCTCAAGCATAGTTCTTTTCCGAGAACGAAAAGTGAATACTCCGTTAGATGTAGAAATAATTGCCATGTGGAGTGGGGAGCCTAGGTCACGGGGCTCATATGGAAAGCGGTGCCGCGCCCCAAGCAACGGCTGCCGGGCCGACGTGTTGATCCTGGCTATGTATCCCCTGTGCAAAGAAAGTATATAAAGGAGGTTTCACGATGCAAGCTGACCAACTGCAAGCTGGTGACCTGGTCATCAATGGCCAGCATTCGATCATTGCCCTGGGCAAGTCAGAATTTGTCGATGCCTGGATGGCCAATGGGCAAAGCGGCGTCGAACTCTGGATCTGGGCGGCGAAAAAACGTGAAGGCATGGTGGGCGGCGATGGCCACAAAGAACACAAATGGAATGTGTACCGCCCCACCATCAGGGGCCTGGGCCACAAGGCCGCAGACTACGCACGCCTCTGGTCGGGCCTGCCCGTCGTCATCAAGGTGGGCACACCAAAGCCGGCCGAAGTCCTGGAAAGACGGGGGTTGGGCGACGCCACGACATTGGACGCGCAGCGCAATGTGAACTACCGCACCTACCAAGGCCTGCGTATCTGGGACGACCGGCGCTTTGCCGTCAACATGGAAATTGAAGACAGGAAAGACGCCCCGCCCTTTACCTACGATGCGTTTTGCCGCGCGCTGAAATGGGCGTTGCGGGCCGACAAGCCCATGACCAAAGGCGGCACGACGTGCTGTGCCTTTGTTATTGCCTGCTACCAGGCGGCCGGGCTGGCCATTGCCGCCGAGCCCTTGGATTTGCTGGGCACGTTTGAAAAGTTCAAACTGCACCGCAACAAAAAGCAGCAGGTTTTTGCGAATAATGATTTACGGCTGCTTGACAAGGGCGAGCAGAAAAATTGGAAGTATGTTTCGCCAAGAGCGTCAAGCAAGTATTCCAACCCGGGCTTCAAGGGCAGCGAAAAATTCAAGCCCGAGGCGGTTGACGAATTCATCATGGAATGCGTCTACGAATTGACCAGAGGCAAGGAAAAGTGCGTTCAAAACCTGCTGAGCGAAGCGATGTGCGTGGACGCGCAATTCACCCATTCCATGAAGCTGTTCAGGCGTTTGAAAGAGATCAAAGCCGGTTGGGATCCCATCGCCGAAGACCAGCTCATTACGACCTGATTCCGGTTCAGTAACTCAACCGCGCCATCGCGCGCAAGTTTTCAGGCGTGATGCTGCGCCAAGCAGGCAGTAGTGCGGACCGCCGCCTTTGCGCTCCGCGTCTCTTGTCCTGAAGGTGTGGTGGTAGTCAAAGTTGGGTGCAGGGATCCCATTAACCCACACCCAGCGCGGATGGAAAATGAACTTCCGTGTAGCTGCCGGGCGCGGCGGCGTTTACTGCCGTGGCAATCTTCTCTCCATGTAATCGCACAATCGGCCATTGAGGGGTGCTCAAAACCACGAGGGCTATTCTGCGCCCTCGAAAGTTCTGCTGGTAGCGCATGTTCTTGTCGGCGGTGAGAACGATATCGAAACCTGCTCGTTCCGCTTCAACCAGCAAGTCTCCGTTGGCGAGCGTGTCCCAACCAAGCTCCCGCGCCTTGGTTACCGTGTGGCCTCGAAGAAACCGGGCAACGCCGCTGGGCGTTACATGGTCAAAGAGAATGCGCATCGACAAGGGATTCTGCGGCAGGGGGTGGTGGCGGGTCAAGACTGCGTGCGGCAAATTCCAGTACGGTCTGGATCTGTTCCCGCGTTAGGTCAAACTGCTCGATGATTTCGTCGACGGTGGCGCCCACTTCAAGATTTTCAAATACGGCGGACACGGGCATGCGCGTGTTGCGAAACACCCAGGCGCCGCTTAACCGACCCGGCACGCTTTCCACAGCGGGGCATTGGGACCAATCGAGCACGGCCATCTCGTTACCATCCTCTTCAAAACACTCTTTTATCATACTCCGCCGACCCTGTCATTTGCGAGCCCCGCAAGCAAACAGTAGCGAGTAGCGCGGGGTTGGGGCGCAGGGAAACGATGTCAGAGGGCAAGGGCGGGAGGCAAAGGGCGGCAGGTACTCTTTCTGTCTCCGGGCACCTGGAAACGGCACCTGACGCCGTTTGCAACGTGTCCTTTCGGCAAGGCTGCGTACAGGCGGCGACGGAGCTGAATCTTTGAGGCTCTCGCCGCGCGGTGGAAAGGGTGTCGGGTATCCTTTTCTTCCACTTGCGCCCGTGCTCCGCCAACAGCGTCGGCACGTATGCACCCGCCTGCAAGTCTTCCTTCCCGCTTTTATGCCCGCGCTAACAACAGTTTTGCTCGAGGAAAGGTGGGCGATCAGAGTGTGAGATTTTTCTTGGCCTCGCGGAAGGCGAACTCCTCCAGTTCGACCCGCTCGCGGAGAACACGTTCGACCCAACTCTCCAGCCCATCTTCGCGATGCAGGCGAGCGAGGAAAGCCGCCCGTGCCGCCAACTCACCGGGAATCGAAAGGGAAGCGGGCTTGGATCGTTTAACCCGGATCGCCACTTCCCAAGCTGAATCGTTTTCCGATTGCGAGACCACGCGTCGATCTACAGCTTCTTGACTCAATGCTGGGGCGTTTAATCTGAGAGTTTTCATAAGGGCCAGCCAGTGATGATACGGACGATGCTGCCAGGCTTCACTTGAAAGATCACTTTAAGCTTTCGCCCGCCTAATGTTTTCCCGATCAGCTGAAAGCGGTCACGAAATTTCTTGTTTCGCCGAACTTCGAAATCCGAAAAGAAGCACTCCACCGCTTCCTCGAAAGTAATTTGATGCTTAAAGAGCTTGTCGCGCTCGAAATCGTACTCGAAGTTTTCGGGCGTGAACCGGCGCCAATCGACCACGTACCATTCTACTACGGCTTAAGAAGAGGGAGTTCGGACTTGTTGCAGTTCAGCCGCGTCAACTGCGCTGGCAGTCGGGCGGCACAGACGTGCCGACGCTGGTTGTCGGCACGTCTGTGCCTTTTGGGATCGCCGGAGAAGGCCCACGCCACGACTTGCACGGCATGGGCCTTTATAGTAGCCTTGCGGCACCTCGCGGACCCGGCGAAGGGCGCATACATCGCGACCAAAGGCGTCGCGACGTATGCGCCACCCGTCGGTAGGCAAAGCCGCGCGCGCGATTCCGGCAAG
>Ga0187879_10000463_pt1 | contig 26541 bp, 38 predicted proteins | sample June2016WEW_19_1_FD_132423 | JGI IMG/M metagenome (GOLD analysis project Ga0187879, IMG submission 132423) | Peatland microbial communities from SPRUCE experiment site at the Marcell Experimental Forest, Minnesota, USA - June2016WEW_19_10 | ecosystem: Environmental > Terrestrial > Soil >... | reverse complement strand
GGTAGTCAGTCGCCCAGAAAAACTTGTCCTCGCCGACGATCTCCATCATGGCCGCAATAGTACGTTCGTCGGGATCCGCCGAGATGTAACACTGGCGCTTGAAGTAGTATGAGGGCTTCTCCTCGCACCGTCGCGCTGAGCGTAGTGCCGTTGAAGATGGCGTCGCCGCGATCGAGGAAATAACCGATCCATCCCTGTGCCTGCGCAAAACTCCATCTGGTGTCAGATTCTGGGCTGCGGCGAGTAGGGTGCGATGAAACGCACGAGTTGATCTCCCGATCGGCCGGGTCAGTCTGTGCAGTCGGGTATTCGCAATGTGGATTTTGCACGCGATGGCAAGTCTCGCCACACACTGCGCGAGCGTCGCAGATGGCGCAGCCCTAGCGCAAATATCTGCGGAATCCTTGCCGGTGCCACTGGATCACCGTTGCCGGTTTTACCAGCACCATCACCTTCAGGCAGCGCGGCCAAATTCGGTAGAGCCAGGCCCACAGCAGGCGGTCGCCTTGACGAAGCCACGGGCGGCCGGGCCGCTGCCGGTGAAGAACTGCCACCTGATGTCTGAGGACCAGCACCTCAAGTTCCAAGGAGGCCCGACTCCTAAACCGGAAGGAGACCAGAGAAACCATTGCGGACAGGATCGTAAGCATGCCGGCCACGATAAAACGGTCGGCGCAAAACTCCAATGTTTACAGAGCATACGGAATTGTGAGTAGCGACACCCCTTCACGCCACCTAAGAATGAGAGGTTGCCCCTATGAAATCCATATACGATGAAAAGAGTTATCTTTCGGGAACAACAACGATGCATGACCCCGGTCGCGATGAGTTCTTCGATGAGCCGAAAGAAAGGGTCATAACCGATGTGGTGCTGTCGGCTGGTTTTGCCGCGACTGTTGCGCTGTGCGTGGTAATGGCCGTGGGGCTCTACTGCTGTAGCCGCCACGCGCCCATCTTTCCGCCAGACGGCGCCACCGGTCCGGCGATAGAGGAAGCAATACCTTGGTCGGGATGAACCGGATGACCGAAACGCAGCCGGTCGAATGACGCGAGCCGTTTTGTGCGGCCTTCTTTCACGCCTCAAAGAATGGAAGGATGAGACCGTGGCTTCCGAAGGCAACACCGCCGCAATCTTATCGGACATGCCGGAGATCTCCCGTGACGAACTCCGCCGCCGGCTGCGTGACTCTTCGCTCACCATTGTCGACGTGCTGCCCGCCGAGTCCTACGCCGCCGCACACATTCCGGGCGCGCTCAACATGCCGCTCGAACTGGTCGCCAGCCGCGCGCGCGAGCTGCTTCCCGATCGCGGCGCCGAGATCGTAGTTTACTGCGGAAACCTGACGTGTGATCGCAGCGAGCAGGCGCTGCAGCAGTTGCACGAACGCGGCTACACCAACGTTCGCGACTATCGAGCGGGAATTGCCGACTGGGTGGAATCAGGTGAGCCGACTGAGAGCGTACCTGAAGTGGCCCCGGAGCCGGACCCGTCGGCGGCGATGCTGGCGGGGCCTCCCCTAGCAGTCGCGCCGGATGGACAGGTTGGCCGGGCACCCGCACGCCTGTCGCAAATGCGTCGATGGGACAACTCGGTTCTGGATCTGATCCAAAAGCGCTCCGCCTTACAGCTATTCCTCATCTGGATCGGAACGGTCCTGCTGTGCGGCTTCGCCTACTGGCTGGGTGCCCTTATGGGCGAGCATGGGCTCGTCGAGGGAGGCCGCCCGGTTGGCGTCGACCTCAAGGGACTGGCCAGCGCGCTCTACTTCAGCTTCGTGACCGCAACTTCCATAGGTTATGGCGACATCGTACCGGTTGGGATCGCGCGCGCGATCGCGGTCGCGGAGGCGGTCACGGCGCTGCTTATTTTTGGCGCGGTGGTCGCCAAGTTCGTCTCACATCGGCAGGAAGAGCTGATGAGCGAAATCCACCGGGTCACCTTCGAAGAACGACTCGATCGCGTCCAGACCAACCTGCACATGGTAATTTCGGAGCTCCTGTCGATCAGTGCGATGTGCGATGCGCAGGCGCCGCTGAACGGAATCGGCACACGGCTGGACAGCTCGGCACTGATTTTCCTCGGCGAGGTGCGCTCGATTCACGATCTGCTCTACCAGCCCCGGCTGATCGTCGAGGAAGGGGTCCTGGCCTCGATTCTAGCCAACCTGGCGTCGGCCCTGACTGTAATGTCGGAGCTGCTGCTGCGTTTGCCGCCGGCGTTCGTGCGCTCGCAGCCACTGGAGATTGCGGTCGAAAACTTGACGCGCCTCGCCGCGGACATTTGCAGCAACTGCGTTCCCCACAGTTACACACCCAGGCTCAGATTCTGGATGGATCGCATCCAGGCGACGGCGCGGAGAATCAAGTAACGATTGAGGGCAGGACGAATCGCACCGTTTTCACCGTTATGAACTATTTCGCGTTGAGCTTGGCGGCGCGACCGGATGGCGCGCGAGTCTGGCGTCGAGCTCGGCCTGCCACGCTCTGAGCCTGGCCATGAGACTATCGAAGCCGCCTTTCTCGAACGCGTGCTTGAAATCATCGCGTAGTTCCGCATCGCGCTATTAGCGTTGAACGAATAGTCATCGATTTTCCATTCATCCTCGATGTTGCGGAGCTTGAACTTCAGATCGACGGCCTCTTCGTTGCCGCCGAGCATACTGCCTGATACCTCTGCATTGGCGCCACTCAGATCCTGCGTGACAATTTGCACCTGCTCCCGAGCGTAGTCCCGAATTTGGCCCAGGTACGTGTCCGCGACAATCGAGTTGAAAGCTTGGCCGAATTTGCTTTGCTCCGCCGCGCTGAGCTCGCGCTAGTGTTCTCCCAGCGAATCGCGCGCCATTCCGGCCAAGTCGAAATGGCGCTCAACCATGTCCCTGAATTCGCTGCGCTTGGAGGCGAGCGACATCTCCTTACTGTGGACGACAGATAACGCGCGGTCGACAAGCGACTTCACGTCACCGGTTGGGTCATTGGCAGCGAGCGCGGGCATCGCCAGCGAGGCCACTAGCATCGCCGTTAGAAATAGAACTGCGCATCGCTGCTGCACCGTGAAGCAAGTGAGGAGACAGGGTTGTAACGAAGCAAGGATTTCCCCGCACATGCCCAGCTTCTCTAATTCGGCTTCGCGTCTGACCCGATTACCCATCATATCCACTTTGAATCCCTATACAGGCTCGCATCAACACCAAGTGGCCTACAAAAGCAAAATCCGGTGACACTACAGGGGCCCATCCCAAAACTCTAGAGTTTTCTGCTTTTTCGAAGTCTTCAGCAGGCACAGGTGCCGTCTTTTCACCTTCGTGGCGATTCCATTTGTTGATCAACGCAGATGCACTCCGCCCCGTTGTGCTTGAATCGCTCCATCCCGCCTTAAGCGTGGATTTATAACGGCGCCAGCAGTTGACCGCGTCGCGTTTCAGTCAAACACTTTCCTGCCGGCGGCCGCTGCCGATGCAGCGCGGTCGGGGTCGTGGATCGCTTCGTTCTTGGCCAAGTGCGCGAACATCTGAATGCCGAAGCCGCCGTCCAAGTCATCGGCGACCCGCTGCTTCCAGGGGCGCCGAAGTATCTGAGTCGTCAGGCGCCGCGTGGCCCGGGGTTGGCTCATGATATGGTCGGCGAGCTTCCAGGCCCTGCCCAAGAGCTGATCCCTGGGCAGAACTTCGTTTACCAATCCGTATTCGAGCGCCAGCTTGGCATCGATCCGCTGACCTGTGAGAAGCGCGTAGGCCGCCCGCTTGACGCCCAGCAGTTCTTGAAAGCAACTATGGATGCCGTCGCCCGGGACCGATCCCATGTTGAAATGGGGATCGAAAATGATCGCCTCTTCGGCACAGAGCGTAAGGTCGCACATCAGGCAAATTTCGGTGTGGCCGCCGGAGCCATTTAAGACGCCGATCGTCGGTATTTCGAGGTCATTGATCAGCGAACTGACATTGATGCGCCCGTCCTTGTAGGCGTATTCGTAGGCCCAGTGCTGGAGGTTTTCCCGTTCGAGGGCGAAGCCCTCCGGATCGATGGCCATCATGAAGTGCTCGCCCGACCCGGTGAGAATCAGCACTTCGTTCTCGGGATCGGCGCCGATAGTCTTGAATAGTTGTCCAAGTGCCCGATGATTTTCGACGCTCAATTGAACTGATCCGCCCAATGTATGTGCCTGCGCCAGAAGAACCCCGTCTGCGCGGCGCTCAAGCCGAAAGTGGTCCTTGAAACGTTCTCTGTAGTCCTCGAACTTGGGAGTCGGCACGAACGGGCTGAGCGACATGGCGATTTCTCCTTTTCCGATGGTGTTTGCCAATCTTGGGGTGTCTGGCGAGTCTTCAATCTCCCTAGCGCAGCCCGGCGGCCTGCCGCGCCACTTCGTACATCGCGCTCCAGTCCTTGTGCTCGAGGCCTTGGGCTATGGCGGTCAACAGCCGATCGCGCACAATGCTCGCAAAGGGCAACGGTGCCCGCGCAGTGGTGGATGCGTCCACGCTGGCACCGGGCAATGGCGTCGGGGTCGCCGGCGACGAAGGTGCGGAGCTGCCCGGCTGCAGCCACATCAGGGCGGCCAACGACGGGTGCTGCGACGTAGTGAGTGCCCTTGGCGGTGTGCAACCCCGCCAGGCGCTCTGCGCACAGCGCTGAGATCGTGGTGATGCCGACGTGCACACCGCCGCGCCGGAGGCCAGCCAGAATTCCCTCCGGCCCATCGACGGCATCGAGCACTGACTGATCGTCCATGAGACAGGTCAGCACGGCATCGGCGCCGGCGGCTGCATCGCGCGCCGACGTGGCCAGGCGGGCGCCAGCCTTTGTAAGACCCTCCGCCTTGCTCGGCGTCCGGTTGAAGACGGCGAGCGAGAATCCGGCCTTGAGAATGTTTCGCGCGATCCCAATCCCCATCCGCCCGAGACCGATGAATTCGACCTTCTCCACACCATTCGTCATCGCCGTCCTCCGTTTTGACGCCCCAAGTCGGCACACCTATAGGCCACCCCCTTGGGCGCGCCATTCGGCACGACCACGAGCAGGTCGTAGTAGCTACTTAACTGGTGATCGCCGCGTGCCCTGGAGGCGAACAGGCAAATTGCACGCGGATCGTATGTGGCAACCAGGCGTCGCACGATGTCCGCCTGGGTGAGGCGCTCCACCTCTTCGGCGACCCCACCAACTCGATGTTGTTCATCGCTTGGCATCTTGCATCGTCGCCTTGGGCAACCCTTACCTGGAATTTCCGTTTTGGCTCTCCGATTCCAACTGGCGGTATAGACCGAACGGCTTTCCTCGGCAAGGTTTTAGCCGATTTTGGTCCACGGCGTTAGCAGCGGCACCGGAAAAGGAGGGCAAACCGAGTCAGCGCCCCCCTGTGCAAAGAAATGGTGAAAACGACATCATCCGCGCTAAAACCGCCTCGTCATTGGGCAAGCACGAGATGATTATCCGCCTGTTCGAGACGGTTGGGAAAGGACTCGGCTTGCTGCATCGCAGTCTGAAAATGATCTTCGGCTGCTTCCCACTCATGGGCGGCCGCGGCGGTGACACCCGCGGCAGCTTGTGTCAAGCGTGAGATCGGCCAAAGCGCGACCGCTCCAGTACCGATCAACTCACGAGCAAGCGGATAAAGCTCAGCGGCCCGCGCTCGCTCGCCCAGCATCGCGAGACCCTCAATCACATTTGCGAGTATCGACCATGAGCCTCTCGGATTCATTTGGCCGACGCGCGGCATCCACGCGCACTTTTCATCAAGGGTCGCGAGTGCGCCGTTGCGATCACCTACGTAAGCCATCTGTCAAAGAAGCGTTCCGATGCCCACTCCCTCGCTGGAACTCCCAGGTTCCGAGCGGCACGGCGCCTGTGCATGTAATAGAGCGCCTGCCCAGTTTCCGCGATAGAAATCGACGAGACTCAGTTGTGCCTCGGAGATAACTACCCAAAGCCCAAACTGCGCTGTTTGGTAAGTGTGCAACACTTGCTTAAGACTAGTTTCGAGCTTGGCGAGGTCAGGTGCCTTACCAAATTCGTCCCATGCGCTAATGGTGCGGCTTAGCGCGATCGGGAACATTTGGCCGGTCTTCCTAGCGAAAGGTTCCAATTCGTTCGCGACTCTCGCCGCCTCTTCTGTGCGTCCAAGATAGACTAGCGCCGGGTATGGAACTCGCAGCTGCAGGGTACGCTGCCACGCGGGCGCTTCCGATCCGCCCATTTGTTCGCACTGGAACCCGTCGTCAACGGCCTCCCGGAGTCGAAAGAAGTGGAAATTGACTATCGATCGAACACCAACGACTCTGGTCACAAGTTTCGGATCTGCCAGCTGCGATGCGAGTTTCAGGGCTTCCTTCAGTGCCGGTCCGGAAGCTGGACCGCGCTTCCTCAAATGCGGCGGCCACGACTGCGCTGTTGCCTGCCAGCGTCAAATTGCGAACTAGTTGTTGCTCGTCAGCAAACGATCCTGCCTTGAGGAGATGATTAGCGATCTCGCTGGCGCGCTCCTTGACGGCGTTGGGATAGAGCTTGGCGATCGCGTCAGCGACCGCGGCGTGTAGTTGCTGTAGGCGGGGACCCGAGAAGCCAGCAAGTAGCGTCTGCCGCACGAGCTCATGTGCGAAGGTGAAGGGCGTCTCGGGTCCTTCTGAGCTCGGGACGATTACTCCCATCTGCTGCGCCTTCTCGATGACGATGAAAAGTTCGTCAATATCGATTTGGCTGATCGCAGCCAGAAGTTGAAAACTGAAACTGCGCCCGAGTACTGCAGCAGCCGCCAGCGCCCGCTTTTCATTCTCATCGAGCGCGCCAGGCGGCGGTCGATGATCAACCGCACGTTTTCCGGTACGTCGCTCTCGTCGATCTCGATGTCCGTGCGGAATTGGCCGATCTCATCGAAGACTTTCCCCTCTTCGATCAGATGCCGGTACACCTCCTCGACGAAGAATGGATTTCCCTGGCTTTCCTCAAAGATGAGTCTTACTAGCCTTTCGGGAGCTTGGCGCTGGCTCAGCCCATGTAACATCTGAGCGGTGGCGTCCAGTGATAGACCACCCAGCTTGAGGGGACGGACCCCTATCCGAATCAACTCTTTTAAAGTCCTGACGAACGCGGGATTGTTCTCCGTATATCCGTCCCGATAAGTCCCGATGATTACGACTGGAAGTTGGGCGACGCGATTGGTCAGATGAATCAAAAGCGCCAGCGTGGATTCGTCGGCCCACTGAAGGTCCTCAAGTATGTACAACTGCCAGCGTGTTCGAGCCGCGCGCGCCACCGCCTCGGAAACGCTCTGGAAAAGATAGCGGCGCTTCTGAGCCGGAGGCAGTTCCAGTGGTTGCGGAATATCCGGGAAAACTCGCCTAAGCCTTGGAGCGATTTGGGCCAATTCAGCCGCATTGTCGCCCATCCGCCGACGAAAATCATCGAGGCTCGCCGCCTGAGCCAGATTGCTTTCAAGGATCTCGACGAACGGGAGATAGGGAAAAGGTTCGTCTCTTTCGTAGCAGTGCCCGACCGGGCATCGGAAGCCCTTGCGCGACACGTATTCCGCCATCTCTATCGCCAGGCGGCTTTTGCCCACGCGGGTCCACTCCCGAGCATGACCAGCGAACCGTGGCCGCTCAACGCGCGATCTATAAGCGTGCGAATCGCGGCGCGTTCGGTTTTCCGACCCACAAACGCGGTTCGTTCGGCGAGCGAAAACGGAGAAACGTCCAGCGCCGCCGGCACGGCCTGCGGGCGATCGGCACGCGCCGGAGCGGGTTCGCCACTTGGAGTTGGCTGCTCTGTCTGCTCGACAGTCGTCGCGGCGAATTCCCACGCGATCGGGAAATCGGGATCAGGCTGCTAAGAGCAGAAGGTACCCGTCTTGATGCATCGCGACAGGATGTCTCCCAGCGCGGTATCGCTGTGCGCGATTCTTTCCATTACCGACTTGATCGTCTTGCCGATGCTCTGCCGAGCTCGTTCGGAAGCTGACGCCGCCCGGCGGTTGCGTGCGCCGAGTCCCACGCCGCGAGAGAGTTCCGAGGTCAATGCATCGATTTCCTGTTCCGCCTGCTCCGCACGTTCGACGTTTCCCCGCTCCTTGGCTTCTTCCAGTTCCTCCCGCAGCTCTGAAAGCCGGCGCCGGTAGGCAACCTTGGCTTGCTCGTCGAGCATTTCGCCCGCGTCACCCAGACTGCCGATATGGATCCCCGCCTTTTCCAGCTCCTCGTTCCCATGCGGCAAGCCGTGTGCAGACTGACTGGTTTCGTCATCATCGCGCCGGCCTGCGATTCCGCCCGCCAGATCGAGCACATGGAATTCGGCTGCGGGATGGCGCAGCAGATGGGCAAGGTACCCGAGTCCCTTCGTGTCCTTCAGACGAAAGGCTTTTCCGCCGAAGCCTACGGTCCAAAACTCGCCCTCTTTGCGGAACACCCCTTTTTCGAAGAACGGACGCTTGGCGCTGGGTCGCCAGTACCGGCTGAGCTGGATCGAGCGCTCCACGTCTCACGTGGCATCTGAATTTCTCTAGGCCCTCCGGCCATTTCTGGAGAAACCGCGTCTCCTCAAACCCTACCACCCGCACCGACTACGGCATACCCGCTCCGGTTGAGCGGTCATTTTTCACATCTTCCGCAAGCATTCTTCACGCCTTTTGAATTGGAGAGGGCGCTTCCATGACCGAATTTCGAAGAGAAACCGACAGCTTGGGCGTGGTTGAGGCGCCTGCCGACAAGCTTTGGGGCGCGCAGACGCAGCGCTCACTCGAGCATTTCAGCATCGGCCAGGATCTGATCCCGCGGGAGATGATCACCGCCTACGCAATGCTGAAGAAGGCGGCGGCGAACGCCAACTACGCGGGAGGACGGCTCGATCACTCGGCTCACAGGCTGATCGTACAGGCCTGCGACGAGATCCTGGCTGGGCAGCACCACGACATGTTCCCACTGCATGTGTGGATGACCGGCAGCGGCATGCAGTTCAACATGAACGTCAACGAGGTTGTGTCCAACCGCTGCTGCCAACTTGCGGGCACCGCGCTGGGCAGCAAGGCGCCGGTGCATCCCAATGACCATGTAAACATGTCGCAATCGTCCAACGACTCGTTCCCCTCGGTGATGTACATCGCCGCTGCGGTGAACGTCACGGGTCGGCTACTGCCTGCCGTCACCGGCCTGCGCGGCGAAGGCCGAGGAATGGAAGGACATCGTAAAGATCGGCCGCACCCACATGCAGGACGCCACGCCGATCACGCTGGGGCAGGAATGGTCCGGCTACGCCGGGATGCTTACCGACAATATCGAGCGGATGGAGGACGCACTGAAGGGCGTGCACCGGCTGGCGCTCGGCCGCACCGCGGTAGGCACCGGCATCAATGCGGCTCCGGCTTCGCCGAAGCAGCGGCGGGGGAGATCGCGAAGCTCACCGGGTTTCCGTGCGTCAGCGCGCCGAACAAGTTCACCGTACAAGGGGCGCATGATGCCCTGGTCCAACTGTCCGGCACATCCGCACGCTGGCGGTATCGCTCTACAAGATCGGCAATGACATCCGCCTGATGTCCTGCGGCCCGCGTGCCGGCTTTGAGGAGTTGGAGATTCCCGAGAACGAGCCCGGCTCCTCGATCATGCCTGGCAAGGTGAATCCCACCCAGGCCGAGGCGGCTGACCATGATCGCCGTGCAGGTGATGGCTAACGACGTGGCGGCTGGCTTAGGCGGCGCGGGCGGCTACCTCGAGATGAACTTCTACAAGCCTCTGATGATTTTCAACCTTACCCACTCAATCACGATCATGACCGACGGATGCACAAACTTCCGCAGGTTCTTGATCGACGGAACCAAGCCCAATCTAACGAAGATCAAGGAGAATGTGGACCGCTCGCTGATGCTCGTGACCGCGCTCTCGCCAGTGATTGGCTATGACAAAGCGTCAAAAATTGCGCACTACGCAATGGACAACGACCTTACGCTTAAGGCTGCCGCACTGAAACTCGGCTTCGTGACAGAGGAGTTGTTCGACCGCGTCGTCGATCCAGCGAAGATGGTCAAGCCCTACGTAGCTGGGAGCATAAGTAGGTGAAAGTGGCGGTGCATAGTTCAACTGGCCACTTCGAAGAAATCAAACTCACCTTTGAAGGAGAAACCAATGTCTGATTCCAGTACTGGCACCAACAAACGAGGCATCGACGTTCTGCACGACCCGAGGATGACCAAGTCCACCGGCTATACGGAGGCCGAACGGCAAGCGCTAGGCCTAGTTGGTCTAGTCCCCGATGTGACGGAGTCGATTGAGACTCAGCTGAGCCGTGTCTTGCTGCAACTCAAGAGCAAGACCACCGACCTCGAACGGTTCATCTACCTGATGGGTCTGCTCGACGCGAACGAGACGCTTTTCTATCGCACCCTGATGTCGGACCCCGCCCGCTTCCTCGAGATCCTGTACGACCCGACGATCGCCGAGGCCTGCCTGAAATTCGACCACATCTTCCGCCAACCGCGGGATGTATCTGTCGATCACCCGCAAGGAGCATGTCAAGGAAGTGCTGCGCAACTGGCCGGTCAAAGACGTGCGGTTCATCTGCGTGACAAACGCGGGCCGCATCCTAGGCCTGGGAGACCTGGGCGCCAACGGCATGGTAATTCCAATCGGAAAATTGCAGCTCTACACCGCGGTTGCCGGCTTGCCGCCCGAGGGACTGCTGAATGCGTTCGCGTCAAAAAACGGATCGAGTAAAATCGTTACATGCCGGAGAATTTGAGCGTGAGAATCCCACGACCACTGCTATGAAGGAGGAACCATCATGTCGACAGTAGCGGAGAGTCTGGTAGCGACGCCGGCTGCGGCCGGGGTTAAGAGAATCTACGGAATAGTCGGCGATTCGCTCAATGGGATCACCGACGCGATGCGCCGACAGAAAACCATCGAGTGGGTCCACGTCCGCCACGAAGAAGTGGCGGCCTTTGCCGCGGGCGCGGACGCGCACGTGACCGGCGAGCTTGCAGTCTGCGCCGGGAGTTGCGGCCCCGGCAACCTTCACCTTATCAACGGCCTCTTCGATTGCCATCGAAGCTCCGTGCCGGTTCTCGCCTTTGCGGCACATATTCCTAGCAGCGAGATCGGCTCCGACTATTTCCAGGAGACACATCCGGAGTCTTTGTTCAAAGAGTGCAGTTACTACTGTCAGTTGGTCTCGACTCCTGCCCAGATGCCGCGTGCGCTGGAGACCGCGATGACTACCGCGCTCGCGCGCCGTGGAGTTGCCGTGATCGTTCTGTCCGGCGACGTTGCGCTCCAGTCCGGCAAGCATCTGAGCGCCCCCGCGGCCTATCAAAAACCTGTAAACCCTTTCACCCGGCCGTTGGATCGGATCTCGACCGGCTCGCGCAACTGCTGAACGAGTCCGATAAGGTCACCTTATTGTGTGGCGTCGGATGCGCCGGTGCTCACGCCGAACTGCTGAAACTCGGAGAGACGCTCAAGGCGCCGATGGTGCACGCGCTGCGCGGCAAGGAGTACCTCGAGTATGACAACCCTTATGACGTTGGGATGACTGGCCTCATTGGGTTCTCTTCCGGTTATTACGCGATGCTCGGCTGCGACGTCCTGCTGATGCTGGGCACCGATTTCCCTTACCGGCAGTTCCTTCCCACCGAGGCGAAGATCGCACAAATCGACATCCGCGGCGAAAAACTCGGCAATCGCGCGCCGCTGACGATGGGGCTGGCCGGCGATGTTAAGAGCACGATCGCGACGCTGCTTCCGCGCTTGCGACAGAAGAGTGACCGCGCGTTTCTCGACAAGGCGCTTAATCATTCGCTGCGCGCAAAGACCTTGACGATCAGACCACGGGTCGTGCTGGGCGCAAACCGATCCATCCGCAGTATCTGACCAGGATGCTGAGCGACGCCGCCGCACAGGATGCGATCTTCACCTGCGACGTAGGCATGCCCACGGTCTGGGCGGCGCGCTATCTCAAGATGAACGGCAAGCGGCGCCTGCTTGGCTCCTTCAATCACGGCTCGATGGCGAATGCGATGCCGCAGGCGATCGGCGCGCAGGCGGCCTTTCCCGGCCGCCAGGTGATCTCACTCTCCGGTGACGGCGGTTTTACCATGCTGATGGGAGATCTGCTGACACTCACGCAGATGGAGCTGCCGGTAAAGGTCGTCGTCTTTCATAACAGCAAGCTGAGTATGGTCGACCTCGAGATTCTTTCGGTAGGCTTTCTGCCTACCGGTACCGACCTAAAAAATCCCGACTTCGCGAAGATGGCTGAGGCGGTAGGCATCCTCGGCATCCGCGTCGAGGATCCGGCCGACTTGGAGCAAGCAATTTCTCGGGCGTTGGCGCATCGTGGTCCCGCCCTGCTTGACGTGCTGACCAACCCGCAGGAGCTGTCGATGCCGCCCAAGATCACGTTAGAGGAGGCATACGGTTTCGGCCTGTTCGCTCTCAAGGCCGTGCTTAGCGGGAACGGGGGCGAGCTGGTCGAGCTAGCCAAGACGAACCTTTTCCGGTGAGCAGGATCGATCTCGAAACCGCTTTCGCAAACAAGATTACTAAGAGGACAACAACGATGCTTGAAGGTCTCAACTACCCACTTACACCTAGAGGCAAGTCGACCCTGAATCCGCTTCCGCCCTGGTACTACTCCGCCGACTTCCTCGAGATTGAGTTCTGGTCGGATCCTGGGGCCGTAGCGGCTCTATTGCCGAAGGGACTCGATCTCGATGCCTCCGCAAATGGTCACTGCAATGCCCTCTTTTACGATTCGCAGTTCACCGGCGATAACGAGGAATACCTAGATCCTGCCCGTTATCAGTATCGCGAGTTTTTCATACTCGTGAACGCCCCTTTTGAGGACAAGCCGGTCGCATATTGCCCGTATATCTGTGGACAACGATGCGGCGATTGTTTGCGGATTGGCCCAAGGCTATCCGAAGCGCCTGGGCCGGATATTCCAAACCAGGTATTACGCCGCCACGGGAAAGGCGGGCCCCCCCTCGCACCCGGATCGAAGTTTACCGGCTCCCTCGCTGCGGGAGGGCAACGTCTCGCTGAAGGACTGGTGACCTTGAAGGAGCCGGTAACCAATCGGTCGCTGTTGAAGCAGAGGCCGGTCGTAAACCTACTGCACTACCCGCGTCTCGCGGCTGATATGCGGAACAAGCCGGCACTTCACGAGCTGGTCGAGAACGTTCCGCATGACGTGAAGATTGAGCAGGCTTGGATAGGAAACGGTTCTCTTACGCTACCGGTCTGCAGAGGCGAAGAGATTTCTGACCTGGCACCACTCCGTTGTGGCATGGGCCTACGGGCATCCATGGCATACGTGGTGGACGATCTCAAAACACTGAAGGATTTGAGGATCTAGTGCACGGAGGCAGCGTACTTCATCGCGCCGCCTCCTTTTTTCTGATTCCGCCACCCGCATCGCTAATGAGAAGAAATGTGCGGCCATATTTACGGGAGGGTAGGCTTTGAGGTCTGGACCGCGCCCGGCGACTGGTTCTGGTTCGTGCCATATGGCCACGGCGGGAATGACCGGCGCCAATTTCGCCGTGGCAGAAACTGGTGCTGTCGTTACAGTGACCAATGAAGGCAATGCCGATCGTTCCGGCAACGCGCCTGAACTGCGGATCTGCTCGGTAGGGCTGGAAAAAACCATCCCCAAAAGCGAGCATCTCGCCGTCTTCATTCGCCTGCTTACTCGCAGCGCCACAGGTATGGCTATCACGCAGTACACGTCGCACTTTCGAGCGAACCGCCCCCTCCCGACAATCCGCTTTTGCGTGCGAAGAATTGCATTGTGGCACCGCATATCGCGTGGGCAACCAAGGAAGCGCGAGCGCGGCTACTCAACACGGCTATCGCCAACGTTCGCGCGTTTCTGGAGGGCCGTCCGGTCAACGTGAATTAGATATTCTCAGTATCAGTCGAGCAGGAGCGAGAGCTCTTCGAGCTAGCGAAGACGAAACTTCTCCAGTGAGCGACGACCGCTGATCAGACTCAGCGGCTTGGGAAGTCGAGGAGGAAACAGGAATGCAAGTCGCCTTGATGATCCCTTGTTACATCGACATGTTCTATCCGGAAATCGGCATCGCGACTTTAGAGCTTCTCGAGAAGCTGAAAGTAGATGTCGTCTACCCCTTTGACCAGACCTGCTGCGGTCAGCCGATGGCAAATAGCGGATGCTATGAGGAGGCGCGGGCAACGGAAGAACTGTCGTACGCTCTCCCTTGGGCGTAGCCGAAACCGGATCCCGCGAACATCGTCGAGAACATCCACGACGCCTACACTAATCCGCATTTCCGGGACAAGGCTTACAGCTTGCTGATGTCCGGACCTTCCGGTTCGGCAGACATTGCGGGAACCACCGTCCATCCGGCCCAGGGAGTAATGACGCTAACCGTTATATTCTGGCCGCGCGCACGGAACTGAGCTAAGCAAATGCCGTGTACAGACTTGTCACAAAGCCGAACGATGTGGAAGGGTACATCTGCTCGTCACGATAGCAGGGTACGGATGAAACGATCTTTTACGGCGTGCTGATTTAGATTGGCAATCGCGCTGCCGCGTGGGCGGCCGCGATCACGGGAGCTGCGAAAATCTTGTACGCATTGATGAAGCGCTGGTACTTGACGATCGCCATTATCGGCTGCGCCCCCGCTGCCGCCTTTGCCAATGACTGGGGGATGGGCGATGCGAACTCGAAGATTCCCCCGAGTAGCGTCTTCAACCCCGTCTCGACCCCGGCCCGTGAAATTGACACCGTCGCGTTCTTCGTGGTCTCGATCACCGCGGTGATTTTCCTGATTGTGGCCGGTCTGCTCGCCTACAGCATCGTCCGTTTTCGCGCCCGCCCCGGCGACGACGGCCGCGAACCGCCGCAGGTGTACGGCAGCAATCCGATCGAGTTCGCATGGACCACTGTCCCGGTCATCGTTGTACTGGTCCTCTTTCTCACCACCGTCCGCACCATCTATACGGTGCAGGCGGCGGCACGGCCGCCCGACGCTCTCAGCGTCCATGTGATCGCGCATCAATGGTGGTGGGAGTTCCGCTACCCCGGCCTCGGCATCGTCACCGCTAACGAGCTTCACGTTCCGCTGAGCGATCCCGAAAGCCCGACCCCGACCTTTCTCGACCTCGAGTCCGCCGACGTCGCGCACAGTTTCTGGGTGCCGCGCCTCGCCGGCAAGACTGACGTCATCCCGAACCGGAAAAATTCGATGTGGATCGATCCGCAAGTGGCCGGGACCTATCTCGGGCAATGCGGGGAGTACTGCGGCACTGAGCACGCCATGATGCTGCTGCGCGTGATCGTCGAGCCGCGTGCGGACTTCGATCGTTGGGTCACAGCGCAGAAACAGCCGCCTGCGCGCGACGCGTCGGTCGGCCACGGCCGCCAGGTCTTCGAGTCCACCGCCTGCGTCAATTGTCATACCATTCGCGGTACCGCGGCGGGCGGACGTTTCGGCCCCGACCTGACTCATCTGATGACCCGCGAAACTATTGGCGCGGGCGTGGCCATGAACACTCCCGATCACCTGCGCGTCTGGGTGACCGATCCCAACCTTATCAAGCCCGGCGCGCTAATGCCGGCGATGAATCTCGGCGACAAGGATCTCGATGACCTCGTCGCCTACCTGGCCACGCTGCGCTGATTCGGAGGCACAGAAATGGCGGGAAGCATCGACCACGAAATCGCTCTCGGCGCCGCCGACGATCTGCAGTCGCTGCCCTTTCTTGGCAAGCTCCACGCATGGGTCGTCACCGTCGATCACAAACGCCTCGGCATCATGTACATCGCCGGCGGCCTCTTCTTTTTCCTGGTCGCCGGTCTGCAAGCTGCGACGATTCGGCTTCAGCTCGCCGTACCCGATGCCGGCATCGTGCCGCCGCAGGTATTCAATCGCCTGCTCACGATGCACGGCACCGCGATGGTCTTCTTGGTCGGGATGCCTATCCTTACCGGCTTTTTCAACTACCTGGTGCCGCTGATGATCGGTGCGCGCGACCTCGCCTTCCCGCGCCTCAACGCCTTCGGCTTCTGGCTGTGGTTCTTCGGCGCCACGCTCCTCTACTTCAGTTATATCGGCGGCGACGGTCTCTACGGCGCGGGCAGCGCGCCCGACGTCGGCTGGTTCGCGTACGCACCACTCACCGAACTGCCGTTCTCGCGCGGCAACAGCACTGACTATTGGATACTGAGTATCTTTCTGACCAGTGTCGGCACAACTGCGACTGCCATCAATATAATCACCTCCGCGTTCTGCATGCGATGCGAAGGGATGACGCTTAGTAAGATGCCGGTTTTGGTGTGGCTCGCGGTCGTCGTGGCATTCATGATGCTCGTCGCATTGCCACCGCTGTCGGCCGCGCAGGCGATGTTACTACTCGATCGCTTTCTGGGTGCGCACTTCTTCGACACCCAGGCGGGCGGCTCCGCTATTTTATGGCAGCACTTCTTCTGGATCTTCGGCCATCCCGAGGTTTACATACTGGTTATTCCCGCCTTCGCCTTCGCCTCCGAGATCATCCCGGTCTTCTCGCGCAAGGTGATTTTCGGTTACAGCGTGATGGTCGCCGCGTCGTGCGCGATCGGGTTCATCAGCCTGAGTGTGTGGGCGCACCATATGTTCGCCGTCGGCATGACTCCGGCCGGCAACTCGTTTTTTGCCTTGTCCACGATGCTGGTTGGCGTGCCGACCGGCATCAAGATCTTCAACTGGCTCGGCACAATCTGGGGCGGGAAGCTTCGCTTCAAAGTACCGATGCTGTTCAGCCTGGGATTTCTCTTTCAGTTTCTCGTCGCGGGCCTGACCGGCATCATGCTGGCCGTCGCACCCTTCGACTGGCAACTCACCGATACTTACTTCGTAGTTGCTCACTTCCACTATGTACTAATCGGCGCGATCGTTTTCATGGATTTCGCAGCTATCTATTACTGGTTTCCAAAGGTTACTGGCCGAATGCTCAGTGAAACTCTCGGCAAGTGGCATTTCTGGCTATTCCTGATTGGCTTCCATCTGACCTTCGACACCCTGCATTTCGCGGGTCTGCGCGGGATGCCGCGCCGCATTTATACCTATCAGCCGGGTCGAGGCCTGGAGACGCTTAACCTGGTCGCATCGATCGGAGCGCTCGTGCAAGGCGTCGCCGTGCTCATATTGGTAATCAACGTTCTGCGATCGCTCCGTTCCGGCGACCCTGCCGGCAATGATCCCTGGGATGCATGGACGCTCGAATGGTCCACGACTTCTCCACCACCCGAATACAACTTCGCGGTGCCCCCGGTCGTCCGCAGCCGACGCCCGCTGTGGGACTTGAAACATCCTGAAGACCCGGACTGGAAGTACGAGTGAACCGGAGCATCTCATAATGGCCGCCGCATCCACCGCAATCCCCACGGCCGCCGAAGCATGGCGCGAAACACTCCCGCGACGAGGCCGCGTCGGTATCCTCGCTCTGATCATCACCGAATCCGTGTTCTTCTCGATCTTTGTCGTCGCCTACATCTTCTACCTGGGTAAAAGCGTCACTGGTCCATTTCCAAAGGACGTCCTCTCGCCCCCGATTCTGAATACCATCTGCCTGCTATCGAGCAGCGTAACTATCGTTCTTGCGATCCGAGCGTTGCGCGCCGGTTCGATTCGCACGTTCGGTATCTGGTGGTTCATCACCTTTGCGCTCGGACTGGAGTTTCTGACCGGCACTGCCCTCGAATGGCATCGACTCATTTACCACGACAGTCTCACGATTCGGACCAACCTTTTCGGGACCACTTATTACTCTCTTGTCGGTCTGCATGCGCTCCACGTTACGGTGGGATTACTATTGATTCTGCTCGTGATGGTTCTGACTATGTGCGGTTACATGAACGACCGTCACGTCGAACGAACTGATGTACTCTCGTGGTATTGGCACTTCGTGGACGCGGTGTGGGTAGTAGTATTCCTGACCGTGTACGTGGTCGGTCGCTGAGGTGAAGCAATGGCTATTCAGGAAAACGCCGACAGCGTAATCGAAACGCCCGCTCCGACCGCGTGGCCAATGATCATGGCGCTGGGTCTGGCGCTCGCGTTCGCGGGCCTGGTGACCAGTATCGCGGTCAGCATGGTGGGCTTCATTCTTACTATAGCGGGCGCCGTCGGATGGTTTGGCGAGGTGCTCCCCGCCGAGCATCGCGACACGGTTCGCGTCGAGCCCGCCCTGGAAGCAATCGTTCCCGCAAAAATCGGAGTCGATTATCTGCGCGTCGGAGAGCTGGGCAATCGCGCCATCCTTCCACTCGAAATCTATCCCTACTCCGCTGGAGTCAAAGGCGGCATCGCAGGCGGCGTCGTGATGGCTGTCCTCGCCGTGCTTCAGGGCATCGCTCTTCACGGAAGCCCTTGGTACACCGTGAACATTCTCGCCGCGACTGCGATGGCTGATCTTGCCAACGCCAACACCGCCACGCTCTCGTCGTTCATCCCGCAGGCATTCGTCGTCGCGCTGATCATTCACGCCTGCGCCTCAATTTTGGTTGGACTGCTCTACGGCGTGATGCTTCCGATGTTTCCGCGCTATCCCGCCTTCTGGGCCGCGATCGTCGCCCCGCTGCTGTGGACCGGCCTGTTGTGGTCCTCGCTTAGTGTGATCAATCCCCTGCTCGACGCCCGAATCGAGTGGCGATGGTTCATCCTGTGTCAGATCGCTTTTGGCGCCGTCGCCGGTTTTGTAGTTAACCTGACCGAGCGCGTCCATACCCTCCAGCATCTCCCATTCGCCGTTCGTACCGGCATCGAGGCGCCCGGCCTCGGCGAGAAACGCGAGGACCAGGATTAAATTGAGCACGCGCCGGATCAAATCGCTCGTTGCGATCGCGTTGCTGGCCGCAATGCTGCTCTCTGGATGCGATTCACTTCCCGGCCGTCCCACCCAGGCCGATCTTCCGCTGCGCCCTTCCGATGTGACTGACTTCGCCGCGCTCTACGGCCAGAATTGCGCCGGTTGCCATGGAGCCGACGGAAAGTTTGCCGCCGCGCTCGCGATGAACAATCCTGTTTACCTCGCGATCGTCGACGACGCTTCGATGCGCCGCGTTATCGCCGACGGAGTCATGGGCACTGCGATGCCGCCGTTCGCGCAAAGCGCCGGCGGTTCCCTTACTGATCGTCAGATCGACATTCTGATTGCCGGCATGCGCAAAACTTGGGCCGGCGCTCCGGATGCGGGCGCGGGCGCCCCATCTTATTCCAGTTCCACGCCAGGCGATTCGGATCGCGGCACCCAGGTATATGCGGCGAAATGCCAGTCGTGTCATGGGCCCGAAGGCAAGGGTGGATCCGCCGCCGGTTCTGTCGTCGATCCCTTCTACCTTTCGCTCGTCAGCAACCAGTACTTGCGCACCATTGTGATCGCGGGACGCCCCGAGCTCGGCCAGCCCGATTGGAAGAACGACGTCGCCGGACAACCGTTGACCCCCGACCAAGTGTCGGACGTGGTCGCATGGCTGGCTTCGAAACGTCCCCCAGTTTCTGGCGCCGGATCGATCGCACAGAGTCATTAGGACGCAGGCAAGGCGCAAATCCCATGGAACAACTCACTGAAAAAACTACCAGACGTACGTTTCTGTTTCGGCTCGGTATCGCCATCAATGCGATAGCTGTCGCGCTTTTCGCAATACCAATTCTCGGCTATGTACTATCGCCCGCCAGGCGCTTCACCTGGCTCGACTGGATACCGCTCGGCCCGCTGACTGACTATCCAGAACATCAGACGCGATTGGCCGAGTATGTAAACCCGTTCAAGAAAGCATGGGACGGGGAGACGGCTAAGATCCCGTGCTGGGTGCGGCGTCTCGCCGGCGACGAATTCCAGGTCTTCGCGATCAACTGCACCCATCTTGGATGCCCCGTTCGATGGTTCGCGGAATCCGAACTGTTCATGTGCCCATGCCACGGCGGCGTATTCTATTCCGACGGCAGACACGCTTCGGGACCTCCGCCGCGCGCGCTGTATCAATACAAATACAAGGTTGAAGCCGGCCAGCTTTGGGTCCGTGCTGGTGAATTGCCGACCTTGGGTAAGCCGCAAGTATGATTAATGCGCTCAAGTCGGTCGGTCGATGGCTCGACGCTCGTCTGCAACTTGGCCAGACGATCGCCGACGTCGCCGAGCATCTCGTCCCGCGCAGCTCCGCGAGTTGGTGGTACGTCTTCGGCAGCGCCACGCTCGTCGTCTTTATCTTGCAAGTAGTCACTGGCATCTGCCTCGCGACTGTCTATACGCCGGCCGCCGACCGTGCCTGGGACAGCCTGATTTATTTGAACTACCATCAACCGCTCGGATGGTATCTGCGCGCTCTGCACGGCTGGGGCTCAAACTTCATGGTTGCCCTGATGTTCGTGCACATGATCCAGGTCTTTCTGTTCGGCGCCTACAAGTATCCGCGCGAACTCACCTGGGTCGCGGGCTGCGTGCTGCTTCTGTGCACGCTCGGCATGGCGTTCACCGGCCAGGTCCTTCGCTTTGATCAGAATGCATACTGGGGCCTCGGCATCGGCGCCTCGATTGCCGGCCGCACTCCGATCATCGGCTTCAAGATCGTGCACCTTATTCTCGGTGGACCCATCATCGCCGGCGAGACTCTGTCGCGCTTCTTCGCGCTGCACGTCTTCGTGATTCCGGGTCTGCTGATCGCCTTCGTCGGCCTGCATCTTTATCTGGTCCTGAGGCTTGGGATCAACGAATGGCCGATGCCCGGTCGAATAGTCAGACGCAATACCTATCTCGCGCAGTATCACGAGCTAGTATCCGCCGACGGCGAGCCGTTCTTTCCATTCGCGGCGCAAAAGGACCTCGTCTTCGCCGGACTGATTATCCTGAGCCTGCTAGTAGTCGCCGCTGTCGCGGGCCCGATCGGTCCCAACGGTCAGCCCGATCCGACAATCATTGAGACCGTTCCGCGTCCCGACTTCTTCTTCCTCTGGCTATTCTCTCTGTTCGCATTGTTGCCGCCGTGGACCGAAACCTTCCTGATGCTCACTGGTCCGGTCGCCGTCATCGGGCTCCTCTTCGCCCTTCCTTTCATCTCGGGAACCGGCGAGAAGAGTTGGCGTCGGCGTCCTTTCTCGGTCGTGATCGTTATTCTCGCCGTCACGATCATCGGAACTCTCACTTGGCTCGGCACGTTCTCGCCATGGTCGCCCGTGATGGACGCATGGAGCGCCGCACCGACGCCTGTCGATTACGTCAAGGGCCGGACTCCCCTCGAACTTCAGGGCGCGTTGCTCGTTCAGAGCAAACAGTGCCGCAACTGCCACTCGCTCGGTGACATGGGCGGGATGCGTGGTCCCGCGCTTGACGACACTGCCACACGGCTCACGCGCGACCAGATCGTTCGCCAGATAATTCAAGGTGGTGGCAACATGCCGGCCTACGGCAAGAACCTCACGCCCGCGGAGGTCAACGCGCTCGTGGCCTTCCTGGCCACGATGCATCCGCGCGGCGAACCGCCCGCGCGCGATTCGGCGCGGCCCGCCGTTCCCGCATCGAGTAACTGAATCGCCCGGCCATTCTTACCAGTGAATTCTGTAATACAGACTGCCTTCGATTCGTGGACACCGCCCGTCGCCACGATCGCGATGCTGTTCCTCACCGCCGCCATTTACGCGCGAGGGTTCCATCGCCTGCATCGTCAGATGCGTCCGCGCTTCCTCGTCTGGCGACTCGCGACGTTCATGGCGGGGATTGCGACACTCTTCATCGCGGTCGCATCGCCGCTCGAAGAGCTCGACGACCTGCTGCTGCAAATTCACATGACGCAGCATCTCTTGCTGATGCTGGTCGCGCCGTCGCTTCTGCTCGCGGGCGCGCCGGCGATCGCGATCGTGCGTGGCCTGCCTCCACGTATTGCCAAGGCGGTCGTTGGACCGATCCTTCGATCGAGCGCTGTGCGGCGCCTCTTCGCCTGGCTGACGCAGCCACTGGTATGCTGGATCGCGTTCGTTGCCGCGACTTGGGGATGGCATCTGCCGGCCACATTTCAGCTCGCGCTGCGCTCCGGCGGGTGGCACGTGATCGAGCACGCATGCTTCTTCATAACCGCGCTGATGTTTTGGTACCCCGTCATCCAACCATGGCCCAGCGCCGCGCGATGGCCGCGATGGGCGATGATTCCCTATCTCCTGCTCGCGGACGGGCAGAATACCGTCCTCGCCGCGCTTTTCATGTTTTCCGATCGGTTGATTTATCCTTTCTATGCGACCGCACCGCGCGTCGCGGGATTTACGCCGCTCGGCGATCAGATTGTCGCCGGGGCTATCATGTGGGTGCCCGGTTCGATGTTCTATCTTGTGCCCGCCGCGCTAATCATGTTTCAGATGCTCGCGCCGCAAAACCTGTCGCGCCAATCCGCGCGTGAGGTTGACATTCATCGCCGAGTCGCCAGCGAAATTCCGGCACCGCATCTGTAGTCTGTAAGACGAGATACCATTGCTATCAACATCGATTTCGTTCACCGAGCGCCGCTGTTGTGCCCACGGAGGCCGTCATGAACTATTTCGCGTTGAGCTTGTCGACGCCTCCGGTTAGCGCGCGAGTTTGGCGTCAAGTTCGACCTGCCACGCTCTGAGCCTGGCCATGAGACTATTGAAGCCGCCTTTCTCGAACGCCTGCTGGAGATCATCGCGGTACTTGCGCATCGCGCTATCAGCGTTGAACGAATAGTCACTGATTTTCCATTCACCCTCGATGTTGCGGAGCTTGAACTTCAGATCGACGGCCTCCTCGTTACCGCCGAGCATACTGCCGGATACCTCGGCATTGGCGCCACTCAGATCCTGCGAGACGATTTGCACCTGCTCGCGAGCGTAGTCCCGAATTTGGCCCAGGTATGTGTCCGCGACATCGAGTTGAAAGCTTGGCTGAATTTGCTCTGCTCCGCCGCGCTGAGATCTTGCCAGTGTTCTTCCAACGAATCGCGCGCCATTCCGGCCAAGTCGAAGTGGCGCTCAATTATGTTCCTGAATTCGCGGCGCTTGGAGGCGAGCGACATCTCCTTGCTGTGGACAACAGCCAGCGCGCGGTCGACGAGCGACTTCACGTCACCAGTCGGCTCATTGCCAGCGAGCGCGGGCGTCGCCGGCGAGGCCACGAGCATCGCCGTTAGAAAGAGAACTGCGCATCTCGTGCCTGCCCAATGACGAAGCGGTTCTGAGCGTCTACCAAGGTCCGGAAGGCGTCCTCTCCTGCGCGAACCCCGGCAGCGTTGTGATCGAGATGAGCACCGCCTCGCCGGATACGTCGCGCACGCTCCATCGGATGGGAATAGAGCGCGGAATCGACGTCCTGGACGTGGCAATTTCCGGCAGCACGCCTGCGGCAGAGCAGGGCACTTTGACTCTTCTCGGCGGCGGTGACGCGAAGACATTTGACGCCTGCCAACCAATCTTTTCCGCCGTGGCGAATCAGTATTTCCATCTGGGGCCGAGCGGTTCCGGGACCGCGATGAAGCTGGTCGTCAACACCTTGCTCGGTGTGAACATGCAGGCAATCGCCGAGGCAGTCGCCTTCGGAGAGAAGGCGGGACTCGATCGCGAACTTCTGCTCGAAGTACTTGCCAAGACTGCGGTCGTGTCGCCTGCACACCAGAACAAGCTGCTGCGTGCCGAGAGTGACGACTACTCCCGTCAATTCCCGCTGAAGTTCTGAACAAGGATTTCAAATTGATTCTCGAGAGGGCGAGCAAGCTTGGCGCGCCCATGCCGGCGACTGCAGCCGCGCTTCAGATCAATGAGGCACGGACGGCGCTCAACGGTGACGAGGATTTTTCGAGCGTGATCAGCGAGATGGAACGTATGGCGCGGGTCCATGGAAGGTCTCAGCCGGCCAGCCTGATTTCAAGAGTGAAGGCTGTGGCGGCGCGATGAGCGATTGAGGCGTCCAGGGAGGTGCATCAGCCATGATGTGGATCGTACGAATGGCGCTGCGGCGCCCGCTCTCAGTGGCAGTCATGGCGCTACTGATGCTGGTGATGGGCGTCTTGTCGTTCACCCTGATGAACGTGGATATTTTTCCGGCCATTAATCTGCCGGTCGTGATGGTGGTTTGGAGCTATCCCGGGCTCAACGCGGTCGATATGGAACGCCGGCTCGTGATCATCAGTGAGCGCGCCTATTCGACGACCGTCGATGGGATCGAGCACATCGAGTCGGAGTCGAGAATTGCGCTCCGAATATCTGCGACCTTGGCTTGATCATCGAGCATCTCGCCCGCGTCGCCCAGGCTGCCGATATGGACGCCGGCCTTTTCGAGATCTTCATCCCCGCGCGGCAAGCCGTGCTCCGACGGATTGGTTTCGTTTCCGTCGTCGTCGTGCCGCCCTGCGATTCCGCCGACCAGATCGAGCACGTGAAATTCGGTCGCGGGATGATGGATCAAATGGGCGAGGTAGCCGAGGCCCTTGGTGTCCTTCAGACGGAAGGATTTCCCGCCATAGCCGACAGTCCAGTACTCGCCATCTTTGCGGAAGACCCCCTTTTGCGCAGTACGGATTTTTGGCGGTGGCTCGCGGATTGACGAGACTGAGCGCCGCACCTGGTTCCTGTCCGAGATAGTGACTGAGCGCTAGCCGCGTTGAGTGATTCTCCGCATCGGACTTCGCTTAATGGAGGGCGTCGTGGGGTGGGCCTGCGCCTTTGTTTTGTCCGAACTTGACGACATCGTAGCTGAACGAACCCGCGGTTTCTCGTGCCTCTCAGAGGTCGGCACGCTAAACTGATTTAATCCTTCGTCTCATGGAGATTCTCACATGAAAATTCCGCAATCGGTACGCGACGAGATCGCCAATGCGCCGCTCGCTCACTTGACTACACTCAACAAGGACGGCAGCCCGCAAGTCACGGTGATATGGGTCGGAATTGAGGGCGAGGAGTTCGTGATCGCGCACCTGGCGCTTCATCAGAAGATCAAGAACATCCGGCGCGACCCACGCGTAGCGCTATCCTTCATCGGCCAAAACACCAGCAAGGAAGGAATGCGCGAATACGTCGTCGCGTATGGACACGCCCGAATTACGGAGGACGGCGCGGTGCCGCTTTTGCAGCGCCTGACTCCGCTCTACCTGGGACCGAAAGCGGAATTTCCGCCGGCGTCGATGCGCACCATCCCGGGCTACGTCACCCGAATCGCGCCGGATCGATTCTCGGGAATCGGACCTTGGGCAATTGAAGTAAAGGAGAAATCGTGATGCGTGTTTTCGTCACTGGTGCTACAGGCTTTATCGGTTCTGCTATTGTTCAGGAGCTAATTGACACGGGCCATCAGGTGCTCGGTCTTGCTCGCTCAGATGCAGCCGCCAAGTCCCTTATCGCCGCCGGCGCCCAGGTGCATCGCGGTAGTCTGGAAGACCTGGAAAGCCTGCGCAGCGCAGCAGCCGCCTCCGATGGCGTGATCCACACCGCCTTTATCCACGACTTCTCAAAATTTGCGGAGAACTGCGAGATAGACAGGCACGCCATCGAGGCTCTCGGCTCCGCGCTCGCGGGCTCTGGCCGCCCCTTGGTCGTCACCTCCGGAACTGCCGGTCTCGCGCCGGGGCGCCTCGCGACCGAAGACACTGCGCCCCCTTCCGGCTCTGCCGCGCTCCCCCGCGTTTCAGAACAGGCAGCTCTTTCGATGGCGTCGCGCGGAGTCCGCGCGTCGGTCGTGCGCCTCCCGCCATCGGTGCATGGCGACGGCGACCACGGCTTCGTTCCGCGTCTCATCGGGATCGCACGTGAAAAGGGTGTTTCGGCGTATGTGGGTGACGGGCTCAACCGCTGGTCCGCGGTGCACCGGCTCGATGCTGCTCATCTCTACAGGCTGGCGCTTGAGAAAGGCTCCGCGGGAGCCAGGTATCACGGGATCGCCGACGAGGGCGTGCCGGTTCGAGACATTGCTGGCTTAATCGGCCGACGCTTGAACGTGCTGGTCGTCGGCAAATCCCCTGAGGAGGCCGCCGACCACTTTGGCTTCCTCGGGTTCTTCCTGGGTCTCGACATCCCGGCTTCAAGCGCGCAAACGAAGGAACGGCTGGGATGGCGCCCAACACAGCCTGGGCTAATTCCCGATCTCGACCACCCGCGCTATTTCGAAGCCTGAACAGACCGCGTACCTGCGGTGCCTTTGCGCCGCAGGTACGGAGGTGCGAAGAGGACTCTCACGTCGTCTTTGCCAGCCCAGAGGGTAGGCAGGGACTGAGCCGTGACCATCGAGTCTCTTGAGAAAGGCCCCGATTCACCTAAAACAGCGTTTGACCTAATCGGGAGCGTCAACCGCTGGGCTGTCAACCGGCGCTTGTCAACCGCCGTATGGGTGTCAACCGGTTGACAGGTTGACAGAGAGCAGTTGGCATCTGACTGCGTCATCCGCCACCCAGTTGGTAGTGTTCAGCTACAGCCCGGAGATAGCGGCAAATTCGCGCGTGGGCGGGCTGATTCGCTCAGGTCGTGGCAGCGCAGAGAGCGACCAATCTTGCAAATCGCCAATTCGCCACGATTCCTCTCTGTTCAGAAGAGATTCGGTGCCACGAGCGGATTCTGTGCGATCG
>Ga0187879_10000458_pt1 | contig 26616 bp, 20 predicted proteins | sample June2016WEW_19_1_FD_132423 | JGI IMG/M metagenome (GOLD analysis project Ga0187879, IMG submission 132423) | Peatland microbial communities from SPRUCE experiment site at the Marcell Experimental Forest, Minnesota, USA - June2016WEW_19_10 | ecosystem: Environmental > Terrestrial > Soil >... | reverse complement strand
TGCACCCGCCGGTGCCCCCAGGCCGGATTGTCTGTCGCGATGCGGATCACGAGCTTGCGGATCGCAGCCGGCAGGGACGGCCGTCCGGGAGGCCGCCGGTTCGTGTAGTCCCACTTGCGTGCGACCAGGCGCCGGTGCCAGGCGAGCAGCGTCGCCGGGGTCACCGCGAACACCTCGCCCCACCGGCGTCGGGGGATCAGCCGGGATAGCGCCGCCAGCCACAGCCGGTCACCCGGCTGGTAGCGGATCCGGCCGGTCTGGCGGCGCAGCACCGCGTTCTCGTGCCGGAGCACCAGGAGTTCGGCATCCTTGGACACCTCACGCCGGGCCAGCACCATCACACAGCCGAGCAGGCAGCGCACGAGCAAGTAGCCCATCGAGATGATCACCCAGCGATGATCTCAGCCCGGCAAGCCTGGCCAGGCGCGATCGAATAATCGAGCCCCACAGGGCCGAACTCCAAGCCGCCCAGGACGCCGCGGCGGTAGTCCCCGCCCGCATCCGCCTTGGCGAGATAGCCCCGGACATGGTCCGCCTGGAGGCCGAGGTCAAGCAGATCACCCACGCCATCCGGATGGCCGCCTGCAACGCCGAAACCGCCCTGGCCCGGGCGCTGGACGGCTGTTACGCCCGCGCTGGCGACGAGGCTTATGCGCTCGTCCGCGAAGCCCTCGTCACCTCCGGCGACATCATCCCCGGTAACGGCGAACTGCTCATCCGCCTCGACCCGCTCAGCGCCCCGCGGCGCACCCAGGCCCTGGCCGCCCTCTGCAGCCAGCTCAGCCAGGCCTGCGCCTGCTACCCCGGCACCGGGCTCGTCCTGCGCTACGACGTCAAGCCCCACCCCGGCACTGCATAATCCTTCTCCCTATGTCAGGAGTCCTGGGGCCGGGCGACCTGACGCCGGAGCACCATGAGCTCATGACGCAGCACCATGATCTCTGCGTCTTTGGACGCGTGGCTGCGGCCCAGCAGTAGCAGCCAGCCGAAGATCCGGATCATGATCAGGTAGAGGAGGTGAAGAGACACAAACCGCGATCATGCCCCAGGCCGCTCATCCGGCCAAACCGCAGGCGGCAGCCCTGTGTCGAGTTCTGAAGCGGTACAGGTCAGGGTGACGGGGTGGTCTTCAGCTCTTCTTCGCGAGTCTTCCTCGCTTGTTTTGCTACTTGTCCTGCTTTGTACGAAAGCGTGCTTTTTGTAGCACCAAGCTTGGTCGCGGTAACCATTTCTATCTGCTCTCCGAATGAGGCGTGCACCCAAATCAGCATCTCCTCAAATTTCTCTACCAAGCTTTCGTATACATCGAGCTGCAATCCCGTCGCACTTGCGCCGCTTGGAATGCCGTAGCTTTCCAGAAACGCGTCAACGACGTCGTCGGCCGCCAAATAAAACGGGCCGAGGAAATCATTTTGCTCTGGGCTCAAGGGCATATTAGCATTCGCAGTATCTATGATATCCTTAGTTCGGACATCGATCGTTCCGCCTACTGCATCTTCCATGACAGTCGCCCTATCCCTTGCGCGCATGGCGATCGATCCAACGGCACTTCTCAGGTCCTTTATATCTTTGCTGGCCGGGCTGAGGGACTTTGCTCGATCGCTTAGCCCTTTGGCAAGTTGGCGAGAGATCTGTGTCGCGATTTGCCTCCCAAATGCATTGCCCACTTTTGCAGCCAATGCCCCTCCTACGGCCGTTAGGATAGCCGTCCCGAGACCCGCCGCCAAATCGCTCGCGGTCACTTCTCCCTCGAGTTCCTTTAGCTTCGGGTCTGCGTACAACTGGAAAGCCTCGCATGCACTCTCCACCTGACCCGCGAGTTCAACTGCATTGATTCTAGCGCGATTACTGATGTTATGTGCCGTTTCGATTACCCGAGTCTTCCACTGTCCGCGGCCAGGACTACCCGAAATGTGTTCCGCCGGCATCTTCTCAGTTGGTCGTATTGAGATCACGTCTTCAGGAAGCACCAGGGGTTGACGTTGGAGCGCCAACTGACCGGCCTGCTGCTGGACCACGTGAGATAGTTCGTGAGCAAGCAACCGCTGTCCGGAACGGGTAGCCGGATCAAACTGTCCTTCACCGAAGACGATGTCAGATCCCACTGTGTATGCGCGTGCGTTGACTGCCTTTGCAGTCAACGCAGCCCGGGAGTCCGCATGAACCCGGACATGACTGAAGTCGGACCCAAAACGCGGCTCAAAGAACGCTCGGGCCCCAGGATCGAGCGGGTAGCCAGCCGCGCTAACCACCTCCTGCACCGAAACGGGAGCCGTGACCCCGTCGCGCGTGTTCGCGCTGCCCGCTCCGACCTCGGAGCCAGAAGTCACTGTCGACGGCATGCGCACCACTCGGTCGGCCATGCGGTCCGCCTCGTGTTCCAGCGGATCGCTGGCTCGCCCGACTGCGAGGTTCGCCTGCGTAGTAACCATTTGCGAGGTCGTTGACAGAAGTCCGAGCTGACGTCCGTTTGGTCGATCAGGAGAAAATACTGGAATCTTACTAAGATCCCACGACGCGACGGGTGCCCCCCGAGCAAGCCGTTCAGCCTCTTGCTCCTGTCTATCGCCGTGCTCGTTCCCAGTCAGGCCTCCGGCGCGTTGTTGCAGGTGCGCCCCCTCGACGGCGCTGCCGCCAAATGGTCTGGCGACAAGCGTCGAGGGCGTCGACTCTCGTCTGCTAGCCGAGCTTGCGGCCGCCTTCGTCTGTGCCTTTGCAACGGGCGTACGGAACATAGCTGTACCCCTTTTCCGGATGATCGCATCGGCCGACCATCGACGCCCGGCCTAGGCAGCACGCGCCGTCAAGTTTACACCCCCGGTGGCTCCGGCCTAGAAGCCAGACTGCTCGCCTGGCCTGCCCACTCGCTAACCTCATTGCCCGCCACGCCAGCGAAGGTGACACGCGAGGTCGCCGAGGCTAGGGCGACCGAGTGACTAACTACGCGACAATTGCGGCCGACAGGGCGAACTCTCCGGGACTCTCGGGGCGCTGTTGAGGCGGGCCAGTGCGGCGCTCGGTAAGGATCACGCTTGGATTGCTTTGCGTGCAGGGAGTCACCTGGCTGCGGACAAGACGCGGACCAGACACCGTGTTGCTTGGTAATAAGGCCAGTTTCTCCGGGATGATCTTCTTGGCATGCCAAGGGCGCCGCTTAACGGCGCCCACAGCTTTGCGAAGGTGTAGGGATTCGAACCCCACGCAACCCTACCTTAGGCACTTGTAGCTTAACCTCCACGCCAAGGAGCGTCAATGCGCAGTTGGCCGGAATCATTTATTTGATGATGGGGCGCTCGGTCCCGCCGCCAAACGAGATCCGCAGCAGGATATCAGAAAAGACATTGTTGATCTGCATGCACGAGTACGCGTCGATGTAGGGGCCCGGTGAAGTGGCCGGGTTGGGGTCTGGTTTGGGCGGTGCCGGTATAACCGTCTTCCAGAAGGGGCCGATCGGCGGAGCGGAGCTGGCGCCCTCGATCGTGTTGTCGGCCACCAGCCACTGGTTGCCGCCCCGGGTCGCCTGCAGGTAAGCCTGGCCATCGCTGAATACCGGGGCCCTGGTCCCTGGGCCGCTGCCGGTGAGGGGGACCGCGCGGATGCCCATCGCGAATCCCGTCATGTAGTTGCGCCGGATTATTGCCTTGAGGCCGAGATAGCCGACTACCCGGATCGCGTCGGCCGGCGGGGTCGCCTTGATGCCGGCCGGGGTCAGCGTAAGCCGGTTGCCGTCGATCTCCAGGCTGCTGGCGCTACCTACGAAGATGCCGAACCGGGCATTCTTGACCGCCACGTCGTTCGCCATGCAGCCGATGGTGTTGTTCAGAATGCTAATGGTTCCCATGTAGTCCGGGGTGCGCTGCTTGGCCGACGCCTCCGCGGCCGAGGCGCGGTGGCTGACCCCCACGGAGATCCCCATGATGACGCCGGACAGGGTGTTGCCTGCGATCCGCAGATCGCTGATCGCCTGGCCGCCGACCACGATGCCGCGCCCGGCCAGGGGGACGTGGTCGGTCAGCGTGTGCAGGATTCCGCCGAACCCGGACAGCCCAGCGCGGGCGGCCGGGTCGGTGAGGATGGTGCTGGCCGCTTGTTTCACGTAACGGAGCGCGTCCGCCTGGGTGGCGAACGTCTTGGGGGCGTTCGCATCGAGGTAGGTCTGCCAGGTCGTCTGCAGGCCGCTACCGGTCGTGAAGTGCAGGACCTGGTTGCCGACGTTGACGGAGATGGGGCTCGTGGCCAGCGACGCCCTGAGGCCGGCCGGGATGTCGCCGCCCGCCACGGTCGCGCCCGCGTCAGCACCGCCGGCCAGCACGGCCTCGCCGGGGGTGGCGCCGCTGGCCGGGGGTGGGGGCAGAGCGGGCTTCTCACCCACCGGGGAAGTCTGCGCCTGGGGGGACACCGCAGGGAACAGCTGGGTCGTCGCCTCCGCGATGTCCTCGGAGGGCCGCTGTGATCCCGCTGGTTCCGGTGCAGCCGGCGTGCCGGGTGCGGCCTCGGGGGGCGGCGCGGCCGGCGTGGGTGCCGCGGGCGGGGGCGCTGTTTCAGCCGCCTGGGCCGTCACGGCCTGGGCCGTCACGGCCTGGGCCGCCGCGGCCTGGGCCGCCGCGGCCTGGACCGCCTGGGTCAGCGCCACCTGCGAGATCAGGTAGCTGCGCGCCACGGCCCGGTAGCCGGCATCGCTGAGCCTGTAGCCGATTGTTGTGGGCGGAATAGTCGGGGCGACCTGGATCTCGTTGTCCTCGATCGTGGCCCGCGCCTGGTGCACAAGCTGGATGCCCACCTGCATCTCTCCCACGTCGAGCTGGCTGCCCCGGATCCGCACCGATCCGGTGCCGGTGGCCGCGTTGGCCTCCGTGACGTCGCTGCTGACGCTGATGCAGGCCGCGCCCCGGGTGGAGACCGCGTTCCCGCAGCGCAGCCAGACGTCCTCGACGCTGACCTCGCCGCAGTTGGAGAAGGCCAGGGTCCCGTTGATGTGGTTGCGGCTGCTGCCCACCCGGGCGTTGCTCACCTGCGACGTCTCGCCGTACAGATCGCGCACCCCGACGCTGAGGCAGTGGCTGAACTGAAGCACGGACTCGATCCCGCTCTCGTCGGCGGCGACCAGCTTGGTGCCCCAGCCCGCCCCGCTGATGAGTACGTGACCGGCGCCAGAGATGACGAGCGGGTTGCTGACCGGGAAGTGGCCGACGGGGAAGCAGATCTCGGCGTCGAGCTGGGCGGTCACCGGGGCGTTCGCGAAGTAGTTCAGGATCGGCTGCTCCCAGCCCTCCCCCGGCTGGGCGACGATCGTGCAGGGACTGAGTGACTGGGCGGGCATCAGATCGGTGAGCGGCAGGAACGGCAGCCGGCAGTCGGTCGGGGCGGTGGCCGTCCCGAGGCCCGCGAACGTCCCGGGCGCAGTGAACTCGACGATGCCGAGCTGGGCGTAGTGGTGGCGGATGCCGAGGGGCGGCTCGGGCGCCGGGCCGGAGCCGTTCGCCGGCCATTCCACGTAGCCCTGCTGGACGCTGGTCGCCGTGCGGGCGGGGATCAGCCAGTAGTCGCCCGCCTGGTAGGTGCCGGCCGAGAACTGAACCTGCACGCCGCCTTCCAGCAGGATCGGGTCGGTGGTGGTGACGGTGATGCCCTGGCTGCCGCCGGCGCTGCCCTGGTCCCAGCGCCGCAGCTTAGGGTGCAGGGACAAGTTTATCGCAGGTGCGGCGGCTCCGGTGGTGATCGTGACGCTCTGCCCGTCTGAGGACACGGTCGCCACCTGGTATAGCGTGCCGTGGCCGACGGTCAGCTCGGCCTGGTCATCGATCAGCTCCACCCAGTCGCCCGCCTTGAGTCCCACGGTGGGATCGTTGCTGAGGCCGCTGACCGTAACGGTGAGCCCGCTGCCGGATCCCCCGGCGCCGGGCGGCAGCGCGGTGATCAAGACGACCACGGAGCCGTTTTCCCTGGACCACTTGAACGTGGCAGTGCCGTCCTGGCCGGGTTCGTGGATCTCCACCCGGTACAGCTGGTTCTCCAGGCGCTGGTACCCGGTCTCGGGCGGCAGGATGCAGGGCAGGTCGGAGCCCGGGGCCGCTGACGAGGCGGCCAGGGTGCCGGTGCTGGCCGCGCCCGCCAGCCACGGCTGCCCCACGCTCGCACAGGTGGGCATCGGTGCGCCCGCGGCGGGAACGGGCCCGGAGTCGGCCAGCTTGACCTGCCACACAACCTGCGTCCGTACCGAGGTGTCGGGGCCGCCTAGCGCTGTCTCCCTGATTAGGGGGTTGTCGAGCGCAGTGATGAGCCGCTCCCACACGTCGAGATAGGCCACGTAGACACCGGACTCAGTCGCACCGAGGGCGGCCGCCGTGGTTATCCCCGGCATGTCCGGCTGGCTCAGGAGCGTGGCGCCCTGGGCGTCGATCTCGACCAGCAGGCCGTCTACGTACATCCGGCCGGGCGCGATCGTCAGGTCGGTGCCCGCCGTGTTCAGGCCGAGGGCGAAGCCGCCGGCCGGCGCGCCCGAGGGCACCGAGGTCACCGGGTAGCCGGACTGGCCGACGACGTCGGTCGTTGTCGTCGCGGCGATGTGATCGTCGATGGCGATCTGCTCATTGCCGTCGGCGTCGATCTCCACGCGCCCCTGCTGCATCAGCACCCGCCGGTAGTGGTTCTGCTCGGCGAAGGTGAGGCGGCTGAAGTCACCCCTCATAGCAGTTGCGCCCCTTCCTGCTCACGTCGCATGGACGATCCCGGCCTGCAGGCCGATCCGCAGGCACTCGTTCAGGCGGTAGCTGAGGTTGCTCTCCCGCCGGCCCGAGAAGAGCCCGTAGAACACCCCCATCTCGTCGCCGTCCTCGGCGCCGGCCCTGATCTGGTCCGGCGTGGCGTCGGCGAGCTGCAGGTAGCCCGGCTGGCCGGGGGTGCGGCTGGTGAACGCGGGCACCAGCCAGGCTTGCACCGCGGCCTGGATGGCGCCGGCCTGGGCCGCGTCCAGGCCAGGGTTGGCGGCGCGGGCCGCTTCGATCTCGGTGCCGGCTTCGAGGTCGGGCTGGCAGCGGAACCGCCGCGGCGTCTGGCTGCCGGTCAGCGGGAGGAAGCTGTAACGGACGCAGCCAGCCTGGCGCTCGGCCGAGACGACCGGGCCGGTGACGATGCTGTTCTCCAGCAGCGGGATGGTCCGGGCGGTCACGGTGCCCACGATGGTGCTGCTGGCTACCGTGATGCTCCCGGCCGGCGCACCCGCGCCGGCGGACAGCGCCGGGGCGATGTCCGCGCCCGCATCGGCCGCGCTGTCGCTGATTTGCACCGCGACGCCGGGGTTGACCTCGACCGGGCCGCACAAGCTGTGGTCGATGGCCAGCGTCCCGGGGACGGAGGCCGCCGACCAGTCGAGCCCGCCGCGTACCGTGCAGTGCTCCAGGCGCAGGGCGAGCGTGCCGTTGCCGGAGATGATGAGCGAACCGCCGATTCCGAGCCCGCGCAGCGTCACGCTGGTTCCGTCGGCCGCGGTTCCCTCCCCCGTGGTTCCCTCCGCCGCGGTGATCGTGACGTTGCCCGCCACCACCGGGCGCTTCTCGGCGCCGGCCCGTACCACCAGGGGGTGGGGCCCGGGGGACAGCGCGAGGTCGCCCGGATAGATCCCGCTGTCGCTGATCTCGACGACCTCGTCGCTGGCAGCCGACAGGTCGGCGCCGGCGAAGGGGCGGACCTTATCGAGCCGGCGGTCGGCTAGCTGCTGCTCCTGCTCTGCTCCGTCCGAGGGGATGGGCTGCTCGTAGGGGCCGCCGCCGTAGTCGCCGCTGAAGGCGTAGGTGGAGTCGACCATGATGGTGTCGGCCGCGCCGGGAGAGTGGGCGAAGACCAGCCGGCCCAGCACGGGGTCGACGGCCACGTGGATCCCGGTAGCCGTCGGGGGGGTCCAGTCCGACAGGTCGCACCAGCCGATCGCGGCGGCTGGCACTACCGTCGTGGTCGTCGTCCCCATTACCCGCACCGTCACGGGCGGCCCGGCCGCGTAGCCGGGCAGCTTGTCGAACAGCGGGTAGCGCTGCAAGAAGAACGGGACCTGGGGCCGGCCGAGCAGGGGGTATTCCTGGGGACGGCCGGGCGGGGCGGACTTCGGGCCGGCGCCACCGCCAGGGTTGTTGACCAGCGGGACGTCGCCGCCGAACGGGTCGAAAGTGTACCTGTTGGCCCCGACGGCACGGGCCGGATGGCCGTGGTTGTAGTAGGCGGCGAGACGCCAGACGAACAGCCCGATGCTGGGAATGTTGTACCGGCCGCGGCTGCTGTCGATCCGGCGGACGTCGGCGCTGCGCGGCGCGAGGTCGAACGCGCCGCCGATGTCGGCGGCGGTCATGGGGGAGTGCACGTCCACGGTGGCGTTGCCTGGCCGCAGGTGGTTGCGCACGTACTGGGTGGTCGCTATCCGGGTGAAGTACTCGACCGCGATGCCTGGCCAGCCGGTGACGTCGGAGCAGAGCTGCTCCAGGACGGACAGGGTTCCCTTGCGCCTGCGGTAGCCGATGGTGTCGGCTACCTCGGCGCGGGTGGCCGCCGGCTGGCCCGGGCCCACGGGGCGCAGCGGGACGAAGCCGATCAGGTCGCCGAGGTAGGGGATCACCCAGGTGCCGCAGGTCTCGATGAACTGGTCGTCGTACTGCTGGTCGAGGGCCAGGCTGACCACCTGCGCCTGCCCGGCGATGACCCCGGCCAGGGCCTGGAGCACGCCGTTGCCCTCGGTCTGGTCCTTGAGCCGTATGAACGCGGGGAGCAGGGAATAGAGCGCGTCGGCATCGACCGGGCTCATGAGACGATCACCACTCCCGGCAGCGGGCCCGGCTGCAGGGTGACCAGCTCAGCTCCGGTCAGGCGGCCCGCCCCCAGCGTCGGGGCCGCGGCCGGGATGGCGTTGACCGGTCCCGGCCCGGCCGATCCGAAGAGGCGGAAGTCGTCCAGGGTCACGGCGATCACGCCCGGCACGTTCTGCATGGTGGTGATCACCTCGCTGGAAAACACAGGCTGGCCGAAGCCGCGGCTGGCGAAGCCGAACGCACAGGTCAGCGCGGCGGTCACCGCGGAGAGCACGTCGCCCGGCACGAGGGCCGGATCCGGGGTGATCGTGGCGGCGACCGTGAACGTCCTCGGCAGGTAGCTGCACAGGGCCAGCGGCAGCGTGCCGTCACCGGCCGCGGTCATCGCCTGCAGCAGGCACGTGTACTGGGGCGAGCCGGCCGGCACGGGTGCCCCGTCCACGCCCGCCACGGTCACGCAGGCGACGTACCGGGTGCCGTCCCACACCCAGCTCACCGCGGCCTTGGCGATGCCGGCACTGGCTGCCGCGAAGTTGCCCGCATCCTCCAGCGACACGATCCGGCCCAGGGTCATGACGCTGAGCGGGGCGTTGGGCCGGGCCTGGTCGATGGTCTCGGGATCCGCCGCCCCCGTGGAGGGCAGCGGGTTGAGGACCGCCTTCAGGCCGAGCGGACGGCTGAGCAGGGTCGAGATCTGGCCGGCCCGCGCCAGGCCGGCGCTGCCGATGCCGTAGCGGTAGGTGGCCACGACGTTGTTCGTGCCCGTCGGCAGGCAGGAACCGGTGACGCCGTCGCCGAACTGCACGTATGTCTTGCCGTCGGCGCCAGTGAGTACCACGTACACCTGATCGCCGGGCCCGGCGCCGTAGAGCCAGTCGGCCTCCGTCCAGGCCGTGCCGTTGGCCCGCACGACCAGCGTCGACGCGGCCCCCGAGGGGGTGGCCGCGCTGACGTAGGTGAGCGGCGTCTGGCTGAGCGGGAAATTCTGGAACGTCTGCGACGCGTCGCCGCTGCCGAGGATCTGCGTGGTGGTCTGCCCGTGGGTGGCTGGGGCCACGTTGGCGTTGACGGTGACGGTCGAGCGTACGTAGGTCCCGGTGAGCTGGGGGTTGAGGGTCAGCACGGTGTAGCCGTCCACCAGGCTGAGCCCGGAGATGGTGACCACTTCGCTGGCCGTTTCACCCTGCTTGTCCGCCCGGGTCCCGGTCACCGCGACGGGCTGGCCCGCCGCCAGCGACAGGTACGCGCCGTCGAGCGTGAGCGATCCCCCGCTGACCGGGTCGTCCAGGGCCACGTCCGCGACAGGCAGCGGGGCGGTCTCGATGAGCACGCGGGTCGTTCGCAGGCCGAACTCGGCCGGGTCGCCCGGCGGCGCGGCCAGGGTGATGCTGGTCAGCTTGGCCGACATCAGGTAGTTGTTGCGGGTCACTTCCTGCTGGCTCTTCACCGTGGTGCGGAACACGGAGCCGGAGTCGCCGTCCTGCAGGACCACTTGGCTGCGGGCCACCACCGGGTAGACGCTGTCGAGATCGAGGACGGGCACGCCGGAGTAAGGGGCGAAGATGTCCTGCAGCGTGTAGGTATTCCAGTCGGCGTAGCCCGCCCCGCCGGTGTGCAGGGCACTGGGTCCTATCGCCAGGTAGTAGCGCCGGGGGACAGCCTGTTCCTGCAGGGAGGGCGGGATGGTGTTCCAGTCCGCCGCGTTGTGGCCGAACACTGAGGCGTCGATCCCCATGGTGTAGACGCGGACCGGGGCGGTGGCTCCTGGCGCGAGCGAGCCCCGCAGCGCGTTGATTCCGTCCTCCAGGGCGCCGATCGACCAGCCCTGCGCCGTGGCGAAGGCCACAAGCTGACCCTGATCCCAGGCGGACTCCTTGACGCTGCCCCACAGAAACGCGTCGTCCAGTAATGCCCCGGACGCGGGCGCCACGCCGGCGGTGCTGGGGAGCCTCGCCGGACGCTGCCGCCGGTCCGCCTCGAAGCGCACCAGAGTGGTCTGGGTCACCGTGTTCTGCGTGACCGAGGCCACTCGCTGCAGTTCGTGCCGGCGGCCGGCCATGACCAGAAGGGGGTCGCCTGGCTTGACCGTCGCGACCAGGCCGGCCAGGCGGACGTTGGCGCCTGCGTTGTACCCCGTCCCGGCGGGCTGCCGGGTCATCCGCAGGCCGATGGTGTTCCACTCGGCCCGGCCCGTGACCGGGGCGATGGTCTCGAACGTAGCAGGCTGCGCGCCGGGGTCAGGGACGGTCTGGGCCTGGGTGCCGGCGGCGAGCGTGGCCGAGGGCGGTGCACCGCTGGGCGGGCTGGCCGGTCCCGGCGGGCCGCCGGCCGGGTTGGCCGGGGCTGGCGGCGCCGGCGGCGGGGCATCCAGGGTGAACGACAGCGCCGCGCTGGCCGCCAGGCCCGGCCGGAGCTTGTACCCGATCAGCTTGGCCAGCTCGCCCACCGAGACCAATTCGGTGGCAGTGCGCAGGTAGCTTTCGTTGGCTATCCGTTCCTGGTAGAAGGTCAGGATGTCGCAGGCCACCGCCCAGGCGTCCAGCAGCGCGATGGTGAAGTCGTCGTCGCTGCGGGTGCGCAGGCCGGCCAGGGCTGGGGTGTTGGACAGGGCGTCGAGCAGGCTCGCCTTGAACTGCGCCCAGGTCCCGGCCCGGTAGGAGATCGCGCCGAGTCCGGGCCGGTTGGCGATTGTGACCGGCGTCTCGGCGTGAATTCCCTCGCAGCAGCCGCAGGGCATTGAGTTACTCATAGTCCCCCGTTCACGGTCAGCTCGAACCGGCCCCGTTCAGGAAAATTCGGGTCGTTGTCGAGCACGAAGAACTCCAGCGGCTGCGGAGTAAGCATCCCTGCGAGCAGGCCCTGGTTCCCCGGCTGGTCCTGCCGTTCGAAGGTCAGGACCTGGACCGAGGCCACCCCGTCGGCTGCCTGGGCGGCGGCGATCAGCGGGCTGAGGTAGAGCGGCTGGCCGAGATTCAGCCGGCCCGGGCTGAACAGGCCTGGTGTCCCGTCCGGCTGGATGCTGCTACTGAAGATCGCGAGCAGCGCCTGCTCGACGTCGGTGGCCACGTAGTCCGGCCGCACGCACACCGACATCTGGATCAGCAGCGGCACCTGGGTGCCGTCTTCCACCGCCAGGTCGACGCCGGCCATCCGGTAGCCGTCGAGGAATGCTTCCAGGCCGGCGATGAAGCTGGCGTCGAGCGCTGCCTGCTGATCCCGCTCGACCGTGATGAAGACGGTATGCCAGCTTCCCGTCCACCGCAGCGTGGCCGCGGCCCGCTGCACGCCCGGGTAGCTCATGGCCAGGGCCTGGTAGTCGGTGGTGGTGACCGCCCGTTCCTGGGTCCGGAATGCGGCGGGGGCGCTCTGCCGGACGTGCTCTACGGTCTCGGGGTCTACACCGCCCCACGCCGGCAGCGGGTTGGTGACGCCGGCCAGCCAGGATGGCATGCCGGCCAGGTCGATGAGGGCGATGGCGTCCCTGGCCACGTTGCCCGCGGTGCCGTTCCCCACCCGGTAGGTCGCGGTGAATCTGGTGCCCGGAGCGGGCTGCAGCCCGTTGGTCCCGTCGCCGAACAGCAGGTATGCGGTGCCGACGATCTCGACCTCCGGGACGAAGACCTGCGTCTGCGGGCCGATGCCTTCCTGCAGCAGATCTCCCCGGGCCGCCCACATGCTGTGCTGGCCGTCTGGGCCGACGCTCGTGAGCGAGACCACCGGGGCGGGCGTGCCCTGCGCGCCGACGGCGGCGGATGCGGGCTGGCCGGCATCCGGCAGGGGGGCGGCGAAGGTGAGCGGTCCGCTGGCCAGCGCTGGCCGGAACCGGCCGGCTGGCGGCGCCACGCCGATGAGTTCCGGCTGCGGGCTGAGCGGGTCGTCCGGCTTGCCGATCCAGCGACCCTGGTCGGCCAGCACGATGTTGCCCCAGGCGACGGACACCCCCTGGATCTCGTCCCCGGTCTCGGTCACCGAGGACACACACAGCGGGAAGGTCAGGGCGTCGCCGGGGTCCCATTCGATCTCGGTGATGGCCGTGCTGTCCAGCGGGTCCGCCGTCACCGTGGGGGGCTTGGTAAGCCGCACGGCCTGGCGGTTCGCCGGGTTGGCGTCGGCCGGGCCGCCGGTCTTCGGTCCCTTCGCCTCGGCCAGCACCAGCACCATGCCGGAAGCCAGATCGGGGTACGCGCCGTTGAGGGTGGCACGGGTGGTCCCCGGTGGCAGGCAGGATTGTGTGTTGCTCCAGGCATACAGCGGCATCTCCCGCACGGAGGCCGAGAGCGGGCCGGAGTCGGCTGCGGTCTCGAAGAACACCGCCCCGCCGTTGACCGCCTGCTGGTAGGCGAGGCTTTCATGGTTAAGGAACGGCGCTGCCGCACCCGGGTACAGGGTGGCGCAGCACGTCCCGGCGTGGACCGAGATCCCGGCCGGGGGGGAGGGGCTGAGCAGGATACGCAGCCAGGCCCGGGCGTTGGCGCCCTCGCCGATTGCGTAGTCGACCAGACGGGCGTGCCGCCGGGCCGACGTGCGCAGCCGGGCCGTGCCCAGGTAGGCCTCGGTGGCGATCACGTCCTGGCGGTAGCTCAGCTGGTCGGCGACGTAGGCGAGCATCTCGACCAGGGCGACGCCGAGGTCGGCCGGGTTGCGTTCCTGCCACCGCGGCGCGAGCAGTGCGAGCCGGTCGAGCATCACCTGCAGGAAGCCGGGATAGTCCCTGGCCAGGTAGTTGATCGGGGGCGGGAGCGCGACGTCCGGCGGGCACTCGGCGGCCTGGGCGCAGTCGAAGTCACTGGCGCAGTTGATGTGGAACAGGAAGTCGGCCGAGGCGGAGGCCGGGTCGAAACCGGGCGGGACGCCCAGCGGCGTCGCCGGGTCTTCCAGGGTCAGCTGGTAGACGGAGAAGTCCCCGGCGCGGTCCACGGTCAGCGTCATCTGGTCATCGGCGGTCCGCGCCGCGGACGTGACCGCGATCGAGGTGATGCGCTCCCCGCCGGTGATCCGGAAGTTCTGCGTGCCGAGCGCGTCGCCTGGCGCGCCCGGCGGGACGGGATCGGCCGGGGCGCCGGGCAGGTTGAGGATGAAGTGCACGATCAGTGTGGTGTCGCTCGCGGCATCGACCTCGACGAAGTCCACGCCGTTGACGGTCTTCAGCGCGATGAGCGCCGCGCGCCGGTCGTCGGTGGTCATGAGAGCTGGGTGAAGGTCGAGGTCACGGACTGGCCGGTGCTGCGCACGGTGTAGCTGACGCTGATGGTGAGCGTGCCATCGTCCTGGCCGATCGCGACCCCGGCCACCTCGATGAGGTCGCCGAGCCAGGACTGCAGGCCTCCTTGCACCAGCATCTGCAGCGTCGCGGCGAGCTGGTCGCTGTTGGGGGCGAAGGCGAGCTGCAGCAGGCCGCTGCCGAACGTGGGGCGCATGACGCGCTCGCCCGGCGCTGTCAGCAGCACCTGCTCGATCAGGTCACGCAGATGCTGGTCCGCGGGAGTGTCCGTGGTCCGGCCCCGCCCGTCGAAACGGAGGGGCGCGGCGATCGGCGCGAGCGGCGCGGGATCGGTCATGACGCCACCGTGCGCAGTTGGGTGGACATGACGGTCGCCGGGCCGTTGGGCACCCCGTTGGCGGCGATGCACAACCCCACGCTGAGCGCCGTGACGGCCGGCTGGCCGTTCACGAGGGTCTCGGCGGTGGGGACCGTCCACTGCACCTTCACGCACGGCTGCGGCGTGCCCGACGGGAGGAGCGCGAACACGCATCCGGCCACCATGAACTGGTCGGTCACCAGCGCCACCGGCATTCCGCTCACCAGCACGCGCGTGTTGGCGCTGATGGTGGTCACCTGGCCGCCGTGCGGGCAGGTCGCCACGGCGCCGGCCTGGAAGAGCGGGGCCGGCATGTCAGCTGCCTCCGCGGGTGGGCCGCGCTTGCCTGTGCCCGGTCATGTGATCACCAGGCCGCCCGCGTTGACGGTGACGGTCGGCCCTTGCAAGGTGATCAGGGCCTGGCCGTTGGTGATGGCCATCTGCGGCCCGACCAGCGTGATCACGGCGCCCTGGCCGTTGGAGATGATGATGCCGGTGTCGTTGATGACGATGCCCGCCCCGCTGGCGCTCTTGAGGATGATGCCGCCGGCGCCTGGGACATCGTTGATGACGATGCCGTTCTGGAGGGTGGTCTGGAAGGTCAGCGACGACACCCCCGGCGGCGAGATGCGGGCAAGGGCCGGCAGTTCCGCCGCGCTGCCCCAGAAGCACCCGGTCCAGATGGGGTAGTCCGGATCGCCCTGCTCGAACTCGATCCAGGCGCCCGCGCCGATGGAGGGGACCACAAGCATGCCCGCCTGCAGGCCCGCTCCCGGCACGCAGGGCATGCACCATGCCGTGGGCAGCAGTGAGGAGACGTCGGGCACGATGGCCAGGATGCGGCCCATCAGCATCGGGTCGGCGTTGTCTAGCACGACGCCGCGGTACTTGCCGTAGTACTTCCTGCCTTCGCCGCCGGCCATGTCGGCGTTGTCTGGCTGGGCCTGCAGTCCGTCGCTCATCGGCGCCTCCTGTCGTGTCGCGGCTCACGCCTACACCGTCACCGAGGGCACGGTGGAGACGAGTCCGTCGCGGGAGAGTGTGAACCGCTCCTTGTACTCTCCGCGCTTGAGCTGATGGGTCACGCTGCTCACGTACCAGAGGCCGTCGAACGCGGTTCCCGCCCCGCGCAGCCCGACCAGGCTCCTGGCGCTGAGCACCTGGCCGTAGCGCAGCACGTCCAGCGAGCCGGTCGCGGTCACTGCGTCGGCCGCCTGCGCGCTCTTGGCCAGTCCGATGAGCAGGGCCCGCACAGGCGGCAGCTTGGCGGTGCCGTTAATGAACGGGAAGTGCTTCGGTATCGGCGGCACCGCGCCGAGCGGCGGGGTGAGCGGGTTGATGTTCGGGATGGGGATCGGGACCGGCGCCTTGGTGATGGGCTCCTGGATCCACAGGATGGGCAGCGACCTCTTCTCGTTGTTGAACGTGAACGACAGCGAGTCGACGTTGCTGGCGGCGTCGGCGTCGATGGCCAGGGCCGGCTGGACCGGGCCCCACTTGATCTCGGGTCCCCAGTAGGCGACGCTCGAGCCGACGACAGGCCCGGGGCTGACATAGAAGACATAGCCGACCATGCTGGCCAGCCTGCGGATGTGCTTGAGGTCCGTGCCCTGCTGCCGCGCGATCTGCACGGTGGGTATCGGGACGTCCAGCAGCACGCTCGGGATGACCGTGGGGACGACGCCGAACAGGGTGTACTTGGCCAGGCAGGCCAGCACCTGGGCCTCGGGGGGCATCGCGGGGAACGGGATCCCGGAGAAATCGAGGTAGTCCATCACCCTGGACAGGTCCTCGCCCGTGATCGTGAGCGTGGTGACGCCGTCCTTCGCGTCGGGGGAGACGCTGTGGTCGGTCATCACCCCGTCCATCAGCACGCTGGTCTGCCCGCTGACCGTCACGGCGATCACCACGCGCACCAGCGGGATGGAGGCCCCGCCGGCCAGCAGGAAGAGGGTCTGCAGCGGCGACCGTACGCTGATCCTGAACACCAGCTCGAAGCCGCTGGTCCCGGTGGCCCGGCTGATGACCGTCACCGAGTCCAGGGCGTTCAGGACGTCGGCGGACACCGGGACCGGCACGGCGGGCCCGATCATCAGGGTGAGGTTCACGCCCCCGAACATGCGCTCAGCCTCCCGGGACGCCCGCGGGCAGCGGGATGACGATGAACGCCCCCGGCTGGGCGGTGACGTCGGCGGGTTGGATGGCCAGGTTGGCGTCGCAGATCTGCCAGTACGACAGCGGGTTGCCCAGCAGCGACGCGGCGACGGCGTCGGCCCGGTCCCCCTGCTGGACCCGGTACAGCTGGAGCTGGGCGAACGCGCCGGGCGGCGGGATGAAACGCCGCGACACGTAGCTGACCTGGCCGCCGCCTGGGGTGGCGCAGGACAGCAGCGGCAGGCCGTAATAGCGGCTTTCCGGGCCGTAGGCCGGCTGGCTGACCGCGCCCGCGTTGAACAGCTGCTGGAGCAGGGCCGAAGGGTCGATTGTCACGGCAGCACCCCGCTGATGCCGAAGGCGGCGAGCGATCCCGCCGGCGCGCTCGCCGCGAGCTGCTCCTTGCGTTGCTGGTAGGTGAGGTAGATGCCGCCGGCCACCGAGGAGAAGTCGACGTCGTCGATGGTCAGCACGCGCAGGCCCAGGCTGATCTTGGCCCGGATCGGGTTCAGGCTGGAGTCGAACATTTCCTCGGTGATGCTGAACTCGGTGATCTTGACCGGTACGACCCGCTCCTTGCTCCACACGAACAGGGTCAGCGGTGCGTCCATCGGGACGATCTCCAGCGTCCCCGCCTGGGTCATCGCATTGGCCTGCTGCAACTGCGCGCTGGTCGGGTAGATCACGGTCTCGAGGGCGGCGAGCTGCGGCTGGATGCCGGAGGCCGTCGCGAGCGGGTCACCAGCGTCGAGCTGGTCGGTGGCGTCGAGGTTGGCTTCGAGCTTGAAGGTCTCGACCGCCGGGCCCTTGAGCCGCAGCTGGTCCACGTGCGGCCCGCTGTCTGGGCCCACGCCCTGCACCTGCAGCGTGCGGGTCAGCGTCTCCGGGTTGTACTGCAGCGGGATGAGCCGCTGGATGGCCCCTGTGTTGTAGTCGACGAGGACGATCCCGCCCTTGAGCAGCGGCATCAGAGTCCTCCCCCGGTCCTCTGGTGCAGCCCGCCGGACAGCGCCTGGCGGATCTGGTGGGCGACGCCCCGGCCTACCACGGCTGGGGGGGCGGCCGCGGGCATGGCGAACGAGCCCGCCTCCAGGTGAGCGGCGCTGGCGCCCGCCGCCGGGCGCCAGCCTTCCAGCGCGGCCGCCAGACCGGCGCGCACCGCGGCGGCGATCTCGTCCCGCTGGCCGCGGTCGAAGCCGTGCAGGACGAGCTCGCCGATCTCCACCTCGACGCGGCGGGGCGGGGCCGTCATGTCCACCCCCCGATCTCGGTGTCGCTCAGCGGCCGCTCCAGCTTGGCGTACTCGGCCACTGCGCCTCGCAGCACCTCGCGCATGCCGACGGGCACTCCGGCTTCGGCGGCGGTGAACGCAGCGTGCAGGGCGATCGAGCGGATGTTCCCCCCGGCCACCGAAAGCTGTGCCAGCCGGGATATGTCCAGCTCCCGGGTGGGCGTGGCGGACGGGAATGCCCGCGCCCAGATCCGGGCGCGCTCGGCGGGCCCGGGGAAGGGGAACGTGACCACGAAGCGCAGCCGGCGCAGGAACGCCTGGTCCAGCGCGCTGCGCATGTTGGTGGTGAGCACGGCCAGCCCGCGGTAGGACTCCATGGCCTGCAAGAGGTAGCTGATCTCGACGTTCGCGTAGCGGTCGTGGCTGTCGCGCACCTCGCTGCGCTTGCCGAATAGTGCGTCCGCCTCGTCGAACAGCAGCACGGCACCGCCCAGGCCCGCGGCGTCGAAGATGCGGCGCAGGTTCTTCTCGGTCTCGCCGATGTACTTGCTCACGACCTGACTGAGATCGATCCGGTACAGGTCGAGGCCGAGGGCGTTGGCCAGCACCTCGGCGGCCAGCGTCTTGCCCGTGCCGCTCGGGCCGGTGAACAGCGCCCCGAAGCCGAGGCCCCGCTGTGACGGCCCGGCCATCTGCCACTCGTCGTAGACCCGGCCGCGCTGCCGGACATGAGCCAGGATGTCGCCGAGCAGCTCCCGCTGCGCGTCGGGCAGTACCAGGTCGTCAAAGGTCGCGGTGGACTCCAGGCGCTGGGCCAGGCCATCCAGGCCGCCCCGGGCGGCGCGCCGGCAGGCCTCCCAGACCCGCGGGCCACGATCGCGGGATGAATCGGCGCCGGCCCGGGCCCAGCCGGCGGCCGCGGTGATCGCCAGCGCTTCCAGGTCGAACTGCGCGACGACCCGGTCCAGGGCCCCGTTGAGGGAACGCGGCCCGTCCTGCGGCCCGAGCGCCGCCACCCACAGGTCCCGCTGCTCGGCGCGCGTCGGCTTGCTGGTGTCCACGGCCGTGCCGCCCGGCAGGGTGGCGGGGGACACGCCGTCCGGCACGGCCACGGCCGCAGCGGTCGCGAGGCGTCCCGCGAACCGCTCCCACGGCGCCCAGGCCGCCGGCTCGGCGGCGTCACCGAGCTCGACCAGCAGTGCTCCCCGGCCAAGCAGCGCCTCCCGTGACCATAGCCTGGCCAGCTCGTCACGCTCGGCCGCGCCGGACGGCAGTTCTGCCGCGTGCAGCACGTAAGGCTGCCATCCCAGCCGGGCGCAGGCCGCCGCGAAGACCGCCCGCTTCGGCGAGCCGGCCGGGCCGCGCAGCAGCACGGGCCCGCCAGGGCCTGGCCGTCGCCACGCCCCGGCCAGCGACTCGGCCGCCTGCCCGGCGCTCGCCGGGAGCGAGCCAGCCGGGTCCAGCGGCTCTACCAGGGCAGCGAGCCGCGGGTCAAGGCCACCGGCGCCGGCCAGCGCGTGCAGCAGCCATTCGTCGATGCGCAACGGTGCCGCCGTGAGCGCGCCGGGACCCAGCTCGATCAGCTGCCAGTGCCGCAGCGGCGCCCACGGCGCCAGCGCGCTCCAGTGCGCGCCGGGGAAGACCGCGAGGGCCAGTCCGAAGGTCGGATAGGCGCGGGCCGGATCCCCTTGCGCGGTCGCCAGCACCTGGCCGAACTGCCCGTCGAGCTCGACCGCCGCGCACAGCACGACGATGCGCCGCTCGAAGCCGGACAGCCCGAAGCAGGCGCAGACCGTGTCCAGGGAACTGGAGGCCTGCTCCGCAGCCCCTTCCGTCCCTGGGCTAGGGGCATCCGGGCCGAGCAGCATCGCGCGGACGGCGGCCACCTCGGCCATCAGGGCGCGCTGGTTGGCCGCGAGCCCATCCTGCGCGGCGCTCGGCATTTCCGGTCCCGGGATCGTGGTCACAGCGTCACCACCGGACCGGAGTAGGCGCCGGTCACCGCGTCGGCCTGCAGCATGCTCTCAGCGCCGTCCACGCGGACCCGGACAAGGTATCCCCCCGGGCGGATGCCGAAGGTGGTGAAGGTCACGCTGTTCCCGCTGATATGGGATGGATCGGCGTCGAAGGTGAACGACAGCGGGGCGGCGCCAGGCGGGGGGCTGAGCTCGTTCAGCAGGAGCTGCACCTGCTGGGTGCTCTGGGGCGCGGGCTCGACCTGCACCGTCACCGGAGTCTGGCCGCCGCTGGACGGCCCGGTGGCAGGCGGCTGCTGGATGAGCGGCTGCAGGTAGAACAGCGACACGTTGGACTCGACCACGTTCTTCGGCGGCGGCGCGCCGACCGCCACCTGCTGGACGACCCGCAGCGTGTTGATGCCGGCTGGCAGCGGCGGCAGCGTCACGGCGATCGTGCCGCCGTCCGGGCCGGCCGGCTGCGGGCTCTGCGGCGCCGCGGGATTGTTGTCGAACACCACCGCCACGCCCTGGCCGGTGAGGTTGGTCCCGGTGAGTGTGAGGCTCAGTGAGCCGCTGGCCCAGGGCAGGTACACCGGGTTGACCGCGGTGATGGCCGGCTGCAGGAGCTGCAGGACCTGGAGGTTGCGGGACTGCACCAGCAGCGCGGACTGCACCGGGGCCGTGCTTTCGATCAGCACGACCGTCGCCAGGTACCCGGCCGACGGGCGGAATTTGCTGCCGAAGGCCGTCCACAGCTTGGACAGGTCCTCGGTGGACAGCGGCTCGGGGGTTATCTTGATCATCTCCACCTGGTCGGCCAGGTCAGCGGTGGCCAGGGCAGCGTCAACCGGGCCGAGCGGGGGCGGGGAACTGAAGACGGTGGTGATCTGCTGCCGGTAGAGAAACGGCATCTCGTGCAGCGCCTGCATGCCCAGGCCGAGGAGAACCTGCGGGATGTACTCGCTGTCGCCGTAGGCGATGAGCATGTAGTGCAGGTCCAGGGCCAGCGGCGGCCGGTCGATCCCGGCGCCCGCGCCATTGCGCGAGGGCAATCCCACCTCCCGCCAGCCCTGGTTGTAGGTGACGTGGTACAGGAACAGCGAAAGCTGCGCCGCCTCGCTGGCGCCGGTCTCGAGCTGGTCGGGCGCCTTCGACGTCAGGTAGGGCGGCGGCCCGAGGATCGCGCTGGCGTCCGCGCCCTGCACGGCCTGGTCGATGACCGAGCTGATCACCCTGGTGGTGGCGGCGATCGCCAGCGCCGTGCTCACCTGCGCCCCCGGTCCCGGGCCCGCAGGTGTTCCTCGAGGGACGGCCCCGCCGGGCGGGGCCGGGGAGTCGGCGCCGTAGGCGGGGCAGCCTGCACGGCCCGCACGTCCACCCGGCCGATCCGCACCACGATCGCAGGGCCGGCGTCCCGAGCCCCGTCCGGCCCGTCCGGCCGGTCCGGCCGCCGGGAGGCCCCAGTCCGTGGCCTGGCCGGGAGCACCGGGGCCAGGTCCTCGGGCCAGGCGGGGCCGCCGGCTGGCGGCGCCGCCGCCTCGCCGGGCATCCAGGGCTCGCCGCCCGCGGCCGGCAGCGCCTGGTCTGCTGGGCCAGGGGCCACTGCGGACGCCGCCGCGTGCGCAGTGATCGCCTCGGAGCCAGTGACGGCGACGGGCCAGGTCCGGCGATAGCCACCGTCCGCCTTACCGCCCGGCCTGCGCGGGGCATCCGCCGGCCCGGGGGAGTCCGCCGCCAGCCTGCGGGGGGCAATCGTGGCCGTGGTGGGCGGTCCCGGCGCAGCCCGGTCCCGCGTCGGGGGCGGTGCCGGGTGGTCCTGGGCCGGGCCGGGGCCAGGCCTGCCGCCGATCAGGCGGTCCTGCGTGCCCGGGGGGGTTTCGACCACCCCTGGCGATGCCATCCCGGAGGCCGGATCCGGGTCACCTTCCTGGACCGTCTCGTGCCACTCCGCCCGCGGGCTCTCCGGCTCGAACCGAGAGGGTGTCGGCGGCGTGAGGACCGGCGCGGCCCCCAGGACCCGCGAGGCCAGGGCGGTCAGGTAGCCGGTCCTCACGACGCCAGCTCCAGGTAGAAGCGCCGCCGCGCCGGGCTCATGCGGAGGATGTCGTGCTCGCTCCAGCCGTAACGGCGGGCCAGCACGTCCACGTAGCGCAGCAGGCGCCCGGCCAGGATCTCGATCTCCCGCCAGGCGAAGGCGGCGACGTCGAGCTCCACGTCCCATTCGCGCCCGCAGTCGGGACAGGCGAGCGTCATGACGCCCGCTGATGTCCCGGCCCGGCGGTCCAGCTCAGCCTCGGCGGCCGCCGCCACGGCGTCACCATCGGGGCCCGGCTCCGCCTGGCCATCTTCCACGCAGCGGCGTACCAGCGTGCGCCGGGCCGCCTCCACGCTCTCGCAGCAGGCCACCGCGGCCAGGTCGAGGCTGGTGGGCAGGCGCACGGCTACCTTCGTGCCGGCGACCTCGACGAGGAAGCGCTCCTCCGGCTGGCCCGATTCCTCCGGATCACCGGCCGTCAGCGAGACATCGACTCCGCAGCCGCAGCCGGGACATGCGGCGTATCCGCCCAGGGTGTCCCCGAACAGCCGGGACCGCCAGGCCAGCAGCATCCGGTCGCGCCGTTCCACGGACATCGAGGCCAGCTCCTGCCGCGGCCGCTGGGTGAGCCCGGCGAGGATGGTGAGCGCCCGGCCGACCGGGTGCTCGTCCCGTCCCCGTTCCCAGATCCGGACGACGGCCTCGGCGCCGGGGGGCGCAGGCGGCTCCATGCGTTACCCCGAGACCGGGACGCTCAGCGTCGGCTCGGCCGGCTCGGTTACCGACTGGTCCCGTTCCCACCCCTCGCATTCCAGCTTCAGGTGCTGGATGGCCACGGCGTTGGCGTTGGCATCGAAGTCGGGAACGGCCTGGTACTCCGACACCCAGCACCGGTAGAGCTTGTAGGAGATGACCTTCTGCCCGGCCTCGTTGAAGATGTCGAGGATGATGTCCTTGCGGAAGTCCGCCAGTGATACCTCCGACCCCAGGCCCGCGCCCAGGCTCCAGACCTTGTCCGCCCAGTCCTCGAAGGCGGTGTCATGGGTCACCCCCCGCTCGAGGGTGATGGCGTCATGTTCGGTGCGGCCGGGTGACTTGCGGGTGGTGCTGGGGTCGCCGCCCTCCCGGTGCTTGACCACCTCGGTGGTCCGCTTGAGCGCGCTGCACTTGCTGACGCCCGCGACGTACTGGCCCTCCCACTTGATCCGGAACTTGAAGTTCTTGTACGGGTCGACCCGCGTGGTGTTCACCGTGAACTCGGCCATCGGTCTTGCTCCTTAGCTCGCGCCCTGGTTCGCGATCTGCTGGATCTGGAGGATCACGAACTCGGCCGGCTTGAGCGGCGCGAACCCCACCAGGATGTTCACCTTTCCCAGGTCGATGTCGGCCTGCGTGGTGGTCGTCGAGTCGCACCTGACGAAGTAGGCGTCCTTGGGCGTGGAGCCCTGGAATGCCCCTTGCTGGAACAGGCCCTGCATGAACGTCCCGACGTTGAGCCGGATCTGTGACCAGAGCGGCTCGTCGTTTGGCTCGAACACCACCCACTGGGTCCCCTGGTACAGGCTCGCCTCGATGTAGAGGGCCAGACGCCGCACGGGGATGTACTTCCAGTCGGAGGCGAGCTGGTCCGCCCCGTCCAGCGTGCGCGCGCCCCAGCCGACGTTGCCGTACACCGCGAGGCTTCGCAGGCAGTTGATGGCCAGCGGGTTGAGCACGCCGTTCTCCGGGTCGGTCATCACCTGCACGCCACTCGCGCCGGTAACCAGGTAGTTGAGGGCCGCGACGTTGGTGAGCGTCGCCGCGGTCCCGGCCGGTGCCTTCCACACCCCCCGCTGGCCGTCGGTCCGCGCGTAGAGCCCGGCGATCGTCCCGCTCGGGCCCACCGGCCGCAGCCGGTAGCCGTTCAGCGGGTCGGGGATCAGCGGCCGGGGGAAGTACAGCGCCGCGTAACTGCTGCGCAGCGTGGCGTTCTCGGCCAGCCAGGCCTGGATGCCGGTCAGGCTGTCCCGCTGGGCCTCGCCTGCGCCACCCTGCGGGGCGTCGACGAGCAGGAAGGCGTACTGGGACTGGCAGAACGTCTCGGCTGCGGAGATGACGGCGAACGCCTCGCCATCGGGGAGGTTCACCAGGTCAGGCAGGCAGAGGATGTTGAAGCCGGTGTTCGCCAGCGCGTAGATGCCGGTCTTGTTCTGCTGATCCCCCATCAGCCCGGCGCCATTGGGCGGCTTACCGTCGGAGCCGCCAGCCAGAGCGTACTGGATGGCATTGGTCAGGGTGGTGCCAGTGAGATCCAGGCCCAGGGTCGTGGCCAGGGTGTCAGTGAAGGCCCATTCCGCGGCGGGACTGGCGGCGGTTGCCGCCGAGATCTGCAGGTGCTGCGCGGTCGCGGCCCCCGGAATCAGCGCCACCGTGGCGTTCGGGACCGCTGGCGGGGTGCCCAGCCCGCGCAGCAGGGACTGCAGTGTCGCGGCCAGTTCCGTCAGGTTGCCCGGGGCTGTGTTGAACGTCAGCTCTGGATTAGGGGAGGCGGTCAAGTTCGTGCCGCCGAAGCTCACCGCCATGGTCTCTCCGGCCAGCGAGGTCAGGTTGGGGAGATTCGTGCCTGCCAGCGCGCTGATGTCCGCGCCCACGGTCCCAGTGGGTTTCGGCAGGGTGGTCGGCGTACCGTTCAACGTGATCTGGATGAGCGCGGAGGCGGCGTTCACCACCGCCGCCGCGTTGTTGGGGTCGGACGCGCCCAGCGTCAGATTCCGGTAGACCTCAGTGGTCAGGGCAATGGGCGGAGTGCTCGAGTCCACCTGGGTGACGGTGAGGTTGAAGCTCGTCGTGGGGTCAGTCGCGTTGTTGTCTACGGCCAGCCGGACGCTGTTGCCCCACTGCCCGGGGCTGGCCGCCGTCACCGTCATCACGAGGGCGGCGGAGCCGTCGTTGACCGGGATCGAGGCCGCCTGCGGCGGCTGCTGGTTCGCAGGCACCGGGCCCGGAGTGCCCGGTGCCGGGGCAGCGGCCACCCGGACCACCCAGGCCTCGGCGCCGCCGTTGGCGAAGAACTGGTTGACGGCGTAGCCGGCCTCGCTGATGGCGCTGAGGCTGCCGAAGTTCCGCTCCAGGTCGGCCACGCTGAACAGCTGCGTGGGCGTGTTCATCGGGCCCTGGGCGAAGGAGCCGAGGAAGGCGGTGACCGCGGTGGAGACGCCGGTGATGGTATGGACCCCGCTGGGCAGCTCTTCGACGTAGACCCCTGGGTAGGTGGGGGAGACGGGCATTCGTGCCTCCTGGGTGTCTCGCCCTCGCGGGCCACGCTCTCGTTGAAGGATTTTCAACACGCCTCGTCACTCCTGCGTCGCGGTATCGTCACCGGGACGCGGGGCGGCGGCGGCGATCCCCGGCACCATGCCCGGTCAGTGCGCACGGCGTGGCGACCGATCCCAGGTCCTGGAGCCGACCGCGATCGGACGCCCGTGACGTCGCCGTGACGCCAGCGGAAGCCAGATCGCCGAAGAGCTTGATTTCCCCAACGCTCGCGTGGAGTCATGGTCATCGCGAGGATGTGCCTGAGTCTGCGTCCGGAAGCGCAAGTTGACAGGCGGGCACCGATAGCGTTCCGGAACCTGTCAATCCCGTTGAGACACTGGTGGCTTAATTCTTCTGTGGTGTCACCTCCGTCTCGATGGTTGCGGGGGGCTGGTTGATCCAGACTCTGGCTGGCAGCCGCGGTGGTTTGGGGGACCGCCGGAACCGGCCGGGGCTGGCGGCGTAGGCCTGCTGGAGGACTGCGGCGCGGCGGGCCTGGATCTGGGTGGCGGTGCCGTCGTGGACGGTTGCGGGGGTGTGCAGGCCGATGCCTGAATGGCGGTGCTCGTTGTTGTAGTAGGTGAAGAAGACCTCGCTGAACGCGCGCGCATCGGGCAGGCATCCGAACTGGCCGGGGAACGCCGGGCAGTACTTGAAAGTCTTGAACTGCGCCTCGCTGAAAGGGTTGTCGTTCGAGACGTGCGGCCGGGAATGGCTCTGGCTGATATGCAGGTCGGACAGCAGCACGGCGACCGGCCTGGATGTCATCGACGTGCCGCGGTCGGCGTGGATGGAGACCGGTGCGATGCCGCTATTGCTGGTGACGGCGGCGTCGATGAAGGCCTTCGCGAGCTCGGCGTTCTCGGTGGCGTGGACCTCCCAGTGGATGGCCTTGCGGGAGAAAATGTCGAGCATCACGAACAGGTCGAACCAGATCCCGCGGGCTGGCCCTTTCAGTTTCGTGATGTCCCAGCTCCAGATCTGGCTGGGCCCATCGGCGGTCAGTTCCGGGCGGGCCCGGGGCGGGTGGGCGGCCTGGGCGCGCCGCTCGCGGACCTGGTCCGCGGCGCGCAGGACCCGGTACATGGTGGAGATGCTGGCCAGGTAGATGCCCTCATCGAGCAGCACCGCCCACGCCTGTGCCGGGGACTTGTCCGCGAACCGGCCCGCGTTCAGCACGGCCAGCAGATGCTCCTGCTCGCCAGCTGAGCGCCGCGGGATGCGCCGCACGCGGCCCCGGATCCGCCCGCGGCCCCTGCCAGGGATTGCGCTGCCGGTAGAGCGTCGCCCGGGGCTTGCCGAGCAGCGCGCAGGCGGCTTTCACCGAGGTAAATGGTTCCAGCCCGGTCAGCGCCTCGCTGATCACCTGGGCGGCTTCTTGCCGGAATCCGCGCTCCCGGAGAGCAGCTCCAAGAGCGCGTGTGCTTTTCCCACCACCTCAAGCGCAGCCCTTGTCCTGGCCAGCTCCGTGCTGAGTTTCTCGTTCTCCTTCCGCAGCCGCTCGTTATCCACCTCCGCCGCGCTGCGCGCAGGCCGCCCGGCCGGCTTACCGGAAAGCGCCGGCAGCGTCCCC
>Ga0187879_10000457_pt1 | contig 26649 bp, 25 predicted proteins | sample June2016WEW_19_1_FD_132423 | JGI IMG/M metagenome (GOLD analysis project Ga0187879, IMG submission 132423) | Peatland microbial communities from SPRUCE experiment site at the Marcell Experimental Forest, Minnesota, USA - June2016WEW_19_10 | ecosystem: Environmental > Terrestrial > Soil >... | reverse complement strand
CATCTGATCGTTCCAGACTTTCGCCGCGCGCACTCCCTTGACCAGGTCGCCCGAGTGAGCCGCGATTCGCGTCGCGATCACTCCTTCGCGCACGTCGTCGATATCGGGCAGCCGCAAATGCTCGGCGGGGGTCACGTAGCACAGGAAATCGGTTCCCGCCGCCGACGCGATCGCTCCGCCAATCGCACCGGTGATGTGATCGTAGCCCGGCGCGACGTCGCAGGTGAGCGGCCCGAGCACATAAAACGGCGCGCCCGCGCAGACTCGCTTCTCGAGCTTCACGTTGGCCTCGATTTGATCGAGCGGCACATGGCCGGGACCCTCGATCATCACCTGCACGCCCATCGCCCGCGCGCGCTCGGTCAATTCCCCCATCAGCAGCAGCTCCGCGATTTGCCCGCGATCGGTCGCGTCGCCGGTGGCGCCCGGCCGCAGCCCGTCGCCGATCGATATCGTCACGTCATGCTCGCGCAGCACCGCGCAGACTTCATCGAAGTGCTCGTACAGGGGATTCTCGTTGCCGGTCCGATCGATCCATGCCGCCAGCATCGCACCGCCGCGCGACACGATACCTTCGATTCGCTGATGCCCGCGCAGCCGCTTGACGCTCTCGCGCGTGACCCCGCAATGCAGCGTCATGTAATCGACGCCCTGGCGCGCCTGCCGCTCGATTACGTCCAGAAAGAACTCGGCCTCCATCTCCATGATCGTGCGCTCGGAGCCGAGCTGGTAGATAGGCACGGTGCCCAGGATCACCGTGCATCGCGACAGAATCTCCGCGCGTATTTTGTCGAGGTCGGTGCCGGTCGAAAGATCCATCACCGAGTCGGCGCCGTAGCGTACTGCGGTGTAAAGTTTCTCGACTTCCTCTTCGATCAGCTGATGGAAGTTGGACGCGCCGATGTTGGCGTTGACCTTGGTGCGCAGGCCTTTGCCGATTCCGATTGCCCTGAAATCGTGATGGATATTGTGCGGGATCACGACCTCGCCGGTCGCGACCAGCGCGCGAATGTCTTCGGCGGCGAAGCCTTCGTCCTCGGCAACTTCGGTCATCTGCCGGGTGATTATTTGCTTACGGGCGGCTTCAATCTGCGTCATCGCGTCACCTCCGCGGCCGGCACGATGTTCCGGCCTTGAATGTTTAAGTATAGCTCAATCGTCGCCGTACTCGATGCCGTTCTTCTCGCATAGCGCGCGCAGTTGCCGGATCATTCGCTCCGCGCGCGCCAGATGCGCCACCGCGATAAAGTTGGCCAGCACCACCAGCGTCAGCGCCGCCGTTGCCCAGTACATGTGGCCAATCACGTCGCCGCCGTGAATTACGCCCACGCCGTTCGCGTAGGCGAGGAACAAAACGATCAGACCCGCCAGCGTCAGGCCGATAGTCACTCGGGTCATGTGGCTACTTGCCGCTGCGCGCCGGATGCCGGTCGATCACCGTAAGATCGTCAATATGGTCCGGCGCTTCCGCGTAATGCTTGGGCGCTTCGCGATTGGCGTAGGTCTTCATCTCCGGACGCTGCGGATCGAAAACCGCGGCGGCCTGTTCGCGGTACCACGCCAACATCTCGTCCATATTGCCGTCGCGGCCTTTTTCGGCCAGCACGCGCGACCGATGCATCAGCAGTTCCTTGGCCTCGACGAAATCCTTGCGGTCGAAACCCCAGATGCGCGGATGAACGTAGGTGTCCATCCGAATCGCGTCGCACGGGCATGCCTCCACGCACAGCCCGCAGTAAATGCATCGGAGCGTGTCGATCTCGTAGCGCACCGGGAATTTTTCAACATGCGGATCGGGCGACTCGCCCGCTTCTATATAGATGCATTGCGCCGGACACGCGGTCGCGCACAAAAAACACGCGGTACATCGCACCGAGGAATCTTCGCGCAGCGTCAGGCGATGGCTGCCGCGAAAATTGTCGGAATAACGCTTGCGCTCCTCCGGGTATTGAGTCGTCGCGGTCGCGTTAACCCCTTTTTTCATGCCGAACAGATGGGCGGTATGCAGCGCGAAGTTGCGGACAAAGTGGTAGTTGGTGATCGCAAGGCCTCTTAGGATTTCGGGGATATAGATCCGCTCCCAGAAGGTCATTTGTTCGCTTCTCTGCATCTCTAAACCAGCGCCAAAGCCATTGTCTGAACGGGGGTTTCTGCGTTTGCCGGATGGCTCGCCGGACTCCAAATATAAACTATAGGGAGTCCTCGGAATTACAGTCAAGTTAGATCGATCCGGACGGCTCTCCTTTCGCCGGCGCGCCAGTTCGATTAAACATTGCACGCCATGGTTTCTCCCGGCACCTCGCCCGAGCCCGTGCGCTCGGTCACCGCAGCCGAGGCCGCGCACACCGTGCTCGCGAGCTTTCTTGGCTGGACGCTCGACGCCTTCGATTTCTTCATCCTGATCTTCGTGATGCCTGCGGTTGCCAGAGAGTTCCATCGCCCCATCTCGCACATCGCGTTTACGATCACCGCGACACTCGCACTGCGTCCGCTCGGCGCGCTCGTGTTCGGCTGGATCGCCGACCGTTACGGGCGTCGTATCCCGTTGATGGTCGATGTCATCTTCTATTCCGTCGTCGAAGTGCTCAGCGGCCTTGCCCCGAGCTACGGATGGTTCCTGCTGACGCGCGCGCTGTACGGAATCGGGATGGGCGGCGAATGGGGCGTGGGCGCGTCGCTCGCGATGGAAGCGGTGTCGCCCCGATTGCGCGGACTTTTTTCCGGCCTGCTGCAGGAGGGTTACGCGGCCGGCTACCTGCTCGCGGCGGCCGCGTTCTTCTTCGTCTTCCCGCACTATGGATGGCGCGCGATGTTCTTTCTCGGCGGCGCGCCCGCCCTGCTGACGATCTACATCCGCGCCCGGGTGCCCGAGTCGGAGGCATGGCAACGCACGCGCCCCGACATGTCGCAGATTCGCCATGCGATTCGCGCCAACTGGAAGTTGTTCCTCTACCTATGCGTGCTGATGACGATGATGAATTTCGCGTCGCACGGCACCCAGGACATGTATCCGACCTTCCTCGAAAAGCAGCGCGGCTTCGACACCCGCACGGTGGCGACGGTCGCACTCATCTATAATGTGGGCGCGCTGCTCGGCGGCCTGACCTTTGGCTATTTGTCCGACCGCATGGGGCGGCGCCGCGCGATGGCGGCCGCGGTGATATGCGCCGGCCTGGTCATACCGCTGTGGATCTATCCGGGCACGCTCGTGGTCCTGACGCTGGGCGCGTTTCTCATGCAGTTCATGGTGCAGGGCGCATGGGGCGTGATCCCGGCGCATCTGACCGAGCTCTCGCCGCCGGAAGTTCGCGGTCTGTTCTCGGGCCTCGCCTATCAAATCGGAGTGTTGCTCGCGTCGGGCGTCGCCGTCAGTCAGGCCGTGCTCGCCGAGCGATTCGGCTACGCCGCGACGCTGGCGGGCGTCGCTGCAATCGTGATGGTCTGCGCGACCGTTGTGATTTTGCTCGGCCGCGAGCGCATGGGGCGCGACCTCCATTCCGGCGCCGCATGAAGCCGCCCGGCGCCGCCTGAAATTGGACCGCCCTTATCCCGCGAGCTATTCTGAACGCCCCCGCCCGAACAGCCGCGGCAGATGCCGGCGCAAGCCCACTCGGGGGACTTTCGATCTCGCCGGGTTTGCGATAAACGAACGGTGTGCCGGAGGTGAAGCAATGAAATTTGGTCTCTTCTATGAAATCTCCGTACCGCGACCATGGGGCCGCGAAACTGAAAAGACCGTCTACGACAACTGCCTCGAGCAGGTCGCTTTGGCGGATCAACTCGGCTTCGATTCCGTGTGGGCCGTCGAGCATCATTTCCTCGAAGAATATTCGCATTGCCCGGCCCCCGAGCTGTTCCTGACCGCGTGCGCGATGAAGACCAAAAAAATGCGCGTCGGTCACGGCATCATCGTGTGCGTGCCGGAGTTCAATCATCCGATCAAAATCGCCGAGCGCACCGCGGTCCTCGATATTCTTTCCGGCGGCCGTCTCGACGTCGGCACCGGCCGCTCCGCCACCTGGACGGAATTGGCCGGCTTTCGCGCCAGCCCCGACGAGACCAAGAAAACCTGGGACGAGTTCGTCCATTGTCTGCCCAAGATGTGGACCCAGGAACGCTTCTCGTACCAGGGACGATCGTGGTCGATGCCCCAGCGGACCATCGTTCCCAAGCCCTACCAGAAGCCGCATCCGCCCCTGTGGGTCGCCGTCACCAGTCCCGGCACCGAGATCGACGCGGCCGAGCGCGGGATGGGCAGCCTCGGGCTGACCTTCGGCGGATTCGCCGAGCAGGAGGAGAAGGTCAAACGCTATCGCAAGATAATCCGCGACTGCACTCCGGTCGGCGAGTTTGTCAACGAATCCGTCTCGACGGTGAACTTCCTCTACTGCCATGAAGACGAAGCCGAGGGCGTCAAGGTGGGCCGGCGCCTTTCCGGCACCTTCAATTATCTCGCCGCCCAGTTACTTGCGGCGCGCGAGGCGTATCCGAGCAAATCCTACCCGTCGCTGGGGCTGCTGCCTTCCCTTCGTCAGGAGGCGTCGGGGCCGGGCGATGCGTCCGGCGCGCCGGAGGGTATCGCGATCGGAAATCCCGCGCGCATTTTGCGCGAGATGAAGAAGTGGGAATCGGTCGGCTGCGATCGCGTCAACTTCCTGCTCAATGCGCTCGAGACCGTGCCGCAGCAAAAGGTGCTCGACAGCTTGCGCCTGTTCGCCAAGGAAGTGATGCCTCATTTTCAGGGTGCGAGCGATTCCGCCTCCGCCGCCGCGGGAGGTCGTTGATGCCGCCGCGTTATGGAAAGCTCGATCTGGCTGCGTGGGCCAAGTCGGTGCCCACGATCAACGGCTACAAAACCGAGCCCTGGCTGCTCAAGGGCGCGCGAATCGTCACCATCAATATGGAGATCGATGACGCTCCCGCCGACAACTTGCTGCCGGCCACGATGCATCCGTCGATTCCGGAGTACGCAATTTTCTGCGTCACCAATTATCCCGACAGCCCCGTCGGCCCGTTCTCGATCGCCGAGGTTCGCCTCTCGGGCCGCACCGGCGTTCGTCCGCGCGGCTTCGTGTTGCGCAGTTTCTGCGACAATGAAAATGCGTGCCGCGAGTTGGCGGCACGATGGGGTTATCAAACGGTCGCGGGCGAGGTGAAGCTCCATGTCCGCCACGACCGGGTGGTTGCCCATGCCGGCGCCGGCGGCAAGCCGGTGCTCGAATGCGAGCTCCTCGATCGCGACATGATCTCCGGCGCCGACATCCAGTACATCGCGAGCATGCATCTGGCCCGCAACCAGGACGACGGCAAACTCGTTCTCGTGCAAGTCGATCCCGACTTCACTTTCTTGAAGGCGGAGCGCGGCAAGCCGCGGGTTATCCTGCTCGACAACGACGCCTTCGGTGCCGGCAACAATCTTCGCCTCGCCAATCCCATTTCCGCCACCTTCACGACCGCCGACGTGACGCTGCCGAAGATTCGGTACATCTGCAATCCCGAGTTGCCCGCGATGCAGGGTACGACCAAAGTCGCCGCGTGAATGTGCCTTGCCCTGACACGGAGAGGCCGCGCGTCGGGCGCGGGTGAGGGTCCAAATTCCTAATTCCGCGGACTGTCGCGCCCATGCCTGAACCTTGGCGCTTCGAAAAAATCACTCTCAAGAGTGGACTCACGATGCGAATCGCTCGCGCCGGCACAGGCCCGCCGGTCATCATGATGCACGGGTTTCCGGAATGCTGGTACTCGTGGCGCCATCAGATGCGCGCGCTGTCCGACCGCTTCGATTGCGTCGCACTCGAGATGCGCGGTTACGGCGAATCCGACGCGCCCATCGGAGTCGCGAACTACACCCTCGACAAGCTGGTCGGCGATGTCGCCGATCTGATCGAAGCGCTCGGCCATCGGCGCGCCACCATAGTCGGCCACGACTGGGGCGGCGCCGTAGCCTGGGCGACCGCGATGATGCGTCCCGACGTTGTCGAGCGGCTCATCGTCATGAACTGCCCTCATCTCGAGCGGATGAGTCACGCGCTGCGGCGCAATCCGCGCCAGATGCTGCGCAGTTGGTACATGCTTTTCTTTCAGATCCCCCGCCTTCCCGAGTGGCTGTTCCGCCGGCGCAACTATGAGGCGCTGGTCAATGCGTTGCGGGACGGCACGATTCAGAAAGACGTCTTCACCGAAAGCGATCTCGACTACTTCCGTGCCGCGTTTTGCAATCCCTATTCGCTGACCGCCGCGATCAACTATTATCGCGCGAACTTCCGCACCGGCTTCATGGCCAGGCCCGGCTCCAACTCCTGGATCGGCCGGAAGATCTCGGCGCCCACGCTTTTGATCTGGGGCGAGCAGGATTTTGCACTCGGCAAGGAACTGACCTACGGGATGGAGGGGCTGTTCACCGGTCCATTTGAGGTCAAGTACATCGCGGACTCCGGCCATTGGGTGCAGAATGAGAAACCCGAGCTGGTGAATCAGTACGTCCGCGATTTCCTGGATTCCAGTTCGCCCGCGTAGTTCCGCCGCTTCATTTCCCCGCCCTGACTTTACACCGCTGCGCGCCGCGCTTATCCTCATTTCAGGATCGAAACGCCTCGGATGCCGCCTTTCTCACGGATCCCGGTCAAAATCCCGGATGGTCGTCTGTATAGGAGCTTCCCGGCAAACTCAGAAGGAGGGGCTTTTATGCCCACTAAATTGTATGTAGGCAATCTTGCCTACGCGGTTACGCAGGAAGACCTGGCGGAACTCTTTGCGCAGGCGGGAAAGGTCGAGAGCGCGGTCGTCGTGACCGACAAATTCTCGGGGCAGTCGCGCGGCTTCGGTTTCGTCGAGATGGCTGAGGCGGCCGACGCGACCAAGGCAATCCAGACACTCAATGACACCGACCTGAAGGGCCGAAAGATCAAGATCGACGAGGCTCGCGCCAGCACCGGCGGCCCGCGCGGCGGTGGCGGCGGTGGCGGTGATCGCCGGCGTGGCGGCAGAGAGGGCGGCGGCGGCGGTGGTGGCAGAGAGGGCGGTGGCGGCGGCGGAAACCGCAATCGCTGGTAGAATTTCGCGTCGCGCATCGCGATTCGACTTATAGCCAGTGAAAAGTGAAAACGTGAAATAGTTGAATTGGCGGCGTGGTCGGAGCGGATAGCTCCTGCCGCGCCGCTATATTTTTTCCACTCACTCACGCATCAAAACTGCCCGCGAGCCTCTTCCACACGATTGCTCATCTGCTATCGTTATGCGCCGAAAAGGAAGCCAGCCGGCGCGCAAAACAAGAACCTCTGGATGAATCTGATCGAATGAGAAAAGCAATACTCTCGGTTGCGGCGGCCGCCGTCGCGCTCGCGTCCACCCTCGCTATCCCGCCGACCGCGTCATACGCCGACACCGCCGACACCGTCCCCTCTGGAACGATGCGCAACGTCGCCGGCATCGTGACCCATCGCGACGGGCGCGTCGTGCAGGTCGGCACCGCATTTTTCGTCGCCGTGCCGAGCGCGGTGTTCCCCGGCCGCTCGTTCGTTTACCTGGTGACCGCACACCACAATCTGCTCGACGACGGCGGCAATCCGCGCGCCGGCCTCTTCCTCACGCTCGAGGACGCCAAGACCGGAGCGATGCGCGAGGAGCCGCTGCCGCTTGAAAACCGCTGGGTGCTCGATCCGCAGGAAGAAAAGGCCGATGTCGCCGCAGTGCCGTTCACCCCCCAAAGCGCGAGCATCGCGCCCATTGCGCTTGGCTCTCTGCTCGGCAGCGACGATCCGCTCGCCCGGCCCGAAACCGGCGCGCAGGTGTACTACCTGACCGCCGCAACCGTGGGCGTCAAAATTCGGCGCTTCGAGGCGCTCGCTCGTTTCGGCCACGTCTCCGTTCCGGCGCCCGCCGACACCGAAGTCATCGGCGCCGGCTTGCAGCAACTCAGCTATCTTGACGGTGGCGGGGCGCCCGGATTTTCCAGCGGCGCCCCGGTCTTCGTCAGCGCCGGGCTGCGCTTTGCGCTATGGGGAATTCTCGAGGCCAACACTCCTCTCAACACCGATCCGGTTTTTTCCGGTCTGGCCGGCGTTCTTCCGGCCAGGTTCGTGGCCGATACTGTCAAGGCGATGGGTGCGGTGCAGGACAAGGCGCTGCGCGGCGCCAAGCTGCCCGAGTGATTTGGGTCGCGCGATGCGGATTTGATTTGATTCGTACGGCCGATCTCCAGCTATAATGTCGGGCGCTGTCAGTTGAATGCTTGATTTCGCATCGATACGCGGATAGCAGGAATAGTTCGGGCTCCGCGCACAGGAACCCGACCTAACCCGGTAAAATACTCCCCGGTAGCTCAGTCGGTAGAGCGGACGGCTGTTAACCGTCATGTCGCTGGTTCGAATCCGGCCCGGGGAGCCACACTTGCAATGGTTTGGCGTTGGTGCGAGTTTCCACGTGATTGAAAATGGAAATCCCGACTTGATTCGCCGGAAGCGTTGACGGCAGCTACGGAGCCCGTGCCAGCGCAGCCCCGGCGAGTGAGTCAGGGCTGATCCGGGCGGTCGAGGAGTGGCTTCCAGCGCAGTAACCGTCGGTGCCATCCGCGATGCAGATGCGAGAGTGAAGTAGGTAGCGAGAGAGATGGACGACAGGGCCACCGTTCCATGGACACTGCGGACCGAACGTGGTCTCCAAAATTTGCTCCTCCTCGTTCTGGTGGGCTTGATCGCGGGTTGCAGCAGCATCGGGCCGGGCTCGGTGACCCGGGACCGATTCGACTATACCCAAGCTGTGGCCGACGCGTGGCAGCAAGAGATGCTGCTGAACATAGTGAAGATCCGCTACAGCGACACACCGGTGTTCCTGAGCATGGGGCAAATCGTCAGCGGCTACACGATGCAGAGCACGTTCTCCGCGATGGGGAACATCCTCACCAACCAAGGGTACCTCCCGGGAACGCAAACCGGCACCATCGGGCTGGCTGCTCAGGGCCAATTCACCGACCGCCCGACCATCACCTATACCCCACTTCAGGGCGAGAGCTTCGCCCACTCGTTTATGGCGCCGATTCCGCCGCCGGCCATCCTCAGCCTCATCCAGTCCGGGGCCCCCGTCGACCTGACGATGCGGCTCACGGTCAACGAAGTGAACGGCCTTCGCAACCATCTCGGGGGCGACTTCAACGCGCGACAAGGGGACCCGGACTTCTACCTGCTCCTGGAACGGCTCAACCGCCTCCAACTTGCAGGGGGCATTAGCATGCAGGTGCGCCGGATCAGTAAAGAAGACGCCACCATGTTTACTTTCCCTAGGAAGACGGACCCGAGCATCGAAGCGGATACCCGGGTCGTCCGGCAGATGCTCGGCCTCGACCCCGGCATCGAGGAAGTTCGGATCGTGTACGGGTCCGTGGCCGCCGACGACAAGGAGATCGCCATCCTCAGCCGCTCCATCCTACAGGTCCTGGTGGAGCTTTCGTCATACATCACGGTGCCCGAGGCGCACGTTGCGGATGGTCTGGTGGGTCCGACGAGGGAACCCGACGTGGCGCCGAGCGGGGGCGATTGTGTTGCTGTTCACCCACAGAGAGGTTATCGTTATGATAATCGCCGGATGGGACGCATTTGAACATCTCCGGCAATCACTATTTTGGGAGCCGGACGATATGTTGATTCCGCTCACCGCTCACTTTGACGCCAGCGGTACGGATAACGCGCAAAAAGTTTTCGCTATCGGTGGCTGGATCGCCGAAGTCGATCAGTGGTCGCGGTTGCGATGCGACTGGAAGAAGATGATCGAGGAAGCGCCTTTCCGCGACGACGTAAAGAAGAAAGATCGGATTTTCCACGCATCGGATTTGGAATATCGCAAGGGAATCTATGAAGGCTGGAGAGATGACGAAAAGCAAACGTTCCAGGGTCGCGCGTACGGCATAGTTGAGGACTACGAGCTATTTCCGTTTTCCGCCGCCATTGTGAAGGCCGACTTTGAAGCCTTGAAGATTCGCTTCTCCGAATTGCCCCACGGCCATGCTGGAAATTACTTCATGTGGACTTTTCATCACGTAATGGCGCAGGTGCGCAAGTGGCTCGAAGCGCAACACAAAGACGTAAATGTCCACTACATTTTTGAGCGCGGGCAACTTGGCGACGGACAGGTGCAGGATTCGTTAAAACGCATCGCCGATGATGCGGCAGAGCGCGAATTGTTTCGTATGCGTGAGTGGACCTTTGCTGGAAAGGAATTGCTACCACTTCAAACTGCTGACCTATGGGCTTACGAATCGTACAAGCAAATGGTCAATCGCAACCTAGGTATGCAAACGCATCCTATACGTTATCCTTACAGACGCTTACACCGGACGGAGTATGAGCGATTTCAGGTCTACTACGACCGCGACAATCTGCCCGCGCTCATTGCCGAATACAGAGAGTTGTACGAAAAGTCAGGCCGACCGCGTGATTGAGAATCGTTACGATTGGAGACTGTTTGTGTCTGGAAATCATGCGAGCATATTCATGCTCGCCAACTCTGGCGATCTCCCCTCTTACCATCTTCGCGCGCTCATGGGCGTCCATTCCACTATCGAACATGCCATCTGACACCCAGTGCCAGGGTGACCCGTCTTTGAAATCGACGCAGATGCGCACCTCGTACTTTTGGCGCTTTCCATGGCCGTGCGGAAATACTTCGACAACTAACATTTGCCTTCTCGCTTTGGCGATTGAGTCCACTGCGCTTTGCCAAAGATCGCGTCGAACTTCTTCATGTCGGCGTTCGCGAGTTCCTTCCGCAAGCGCTCATCGTCGGCGCGCTGTTCGGCGCTTGGAACGTACTTTTTTCTTGCGGTGCGGGCCGGTCGGCCACTTCGCTTTGTGGAAGCCACCCCGGTACTTTAGCGCTTCCAAATTCGCAGGGCTAGCTACTGCACGTCGTAATCAAATCCGCGAATGCGTTCGGGTTCTTTCGGTTGTTGAAGCGCCACGCGAATTCGTTCACGTAGAGCGGAAGATACTGCTTGCTCACCTTGTGATAGTTGCCGAGAATGCCGCGCTTAAAGAGCGACCAGAAGCCTTCGATTGTGTTTGTGTGGGTGGTGCCGACTACGTACTCGCCGCGAGTGTGATTGACAACGTGATGGTTCATATCGCGTCCCAAGAGCCGATAGCCCGAATGCTCGTCGGTCGCTACGAGCCGCGCCTGTGTAGAAACGGTCTGGCGAACGAATCCGTCCAGTGTTGCGGTATCGGTATTCTCGATCACTTTCGCGACGATCATCCCCTTGCGAGCGATAGCGCCGATCACGGCGACTTTACCCGAACTCCCAGTCAATCCTTTGCGCCTGCTCTTGTGTTTGTTTGCTTCTTTCCCGCCGACGTAAGTTTCGTCGATTTCGACTTCGCCAGTCAGTGGGATCACTTCGCTTTTCATTGCGGCGCGCCAGCGCTGGCAGATGTACCAAGTAGTTCGATAGTCGTGTCCGGAGTCCTCGCCGAACATCACGCGATGGACTTGCAGGGCGCTCATGCCCTTCTTCGCGGTCAGAATCAGATAGGCGATCTTGAACCAGATGATCAGTGCGATCTTGGTATCCTCAAAAATGGTGTGAGTAGTGACGCTGAAGTTGTAGCCGTTGCGTCCGCCACAATCCGCATTCCGGCAACGCCAACTGTAAGGCTTCCGGCTAATCGGAGTGACCTTCTCTTTTCGATTGCAGCGAGGGCAACGGACACCATCCGGCCAACGCTGCGCAACGAGGAAATCGCGGCATGATGCTTCTGTCGAAAAGCGGAGATCAAAGGCAGCCATTGTTTCCATGCACTAGATTAAAGCACTTTCCGCACTGTGGGTCAACAGCAACACAATCACCCGAGCGGGCCCCTCCGTCCCTTGATCCGGATCACTAGTTCGCGGGAGCGGCCGGCCCACGCCCTCGTGGCCGTGCCCTACCGGGGCTATTGGTTCTCGATCGACGACCGGGACATACCGTCGAAACGCCTGTTCAGCTTCCTGTATTTTATCTTCACGCTCGTACAAACGGGCGGCAATCAGCCTCCCGCGCTGCTCACGATCCCCACCAGCTAACCTAGCGGCATGCGACTTGTAAGGTTTCTGCTCGGGTTGCGTGCTCTTACGAGTTACGCACGAGGTCTAGTTTCCGTCGCCTTGCGTCATTTCGAGCCTGTCACTCTAATTTGGGCTTACGCTGCAACATCCAATTCGCGGGCTTCCTCCAGAACGCGCCGGAACTCTGGCGGTGGCGCGAGGCACATGGTTCGCATATGTATTCGGGAAGGGGGAGCCACCTTCCCTTCGCAGTGTCCGAGCGTCGGCCGGCGTGCTTCCGGCGGCCGATGACTCGCGCCTACACCGTCGACTACTCGCTGGCGCGGTTGTTCCGCTGGCTCTCCTGTTCGAGCAGTTTGATATCGGCGGGCGTCAACTGCGGCCGGTCAAGCTTGAGCGTCAGCTTCGCCAATTTTCCAGTGAACTTGAACGGCACTTGATAGTCCTTGTCGTCCACCGGAGTGCCGGTATCGGAGCCGATGTCGAAGGTCTCGTCCCACTGCAGGATGAGGGGCAGTGTGTGGTCCATCTTCTGAGTGTCGACTGTCGTGCCGTCAACCTTGAGCACGCCCGTGCCGCTCTGGCCAATGCCGCTCATGTTGTTGAAGGCAAGCGTACCTGCACCCGTCCCATCATACTTGAAGTCGAACTCCAGCGTGTGCTTCCCGGCTGCAAGAACATCCGGCCCTGCCCACCGGATCCGTTTCAGATCAACCAGATTCCAGAGAAACACAGGCTTACCTTTGAGCAGATAGAAACCGTAACCACCGAAGCGGCCGCCTGAAGTCAGCAGCATGCCCTCGGCACCACCCTCCGGCACCTCGATGTCCGCCGTGATGCTGTAGGACGTGTTCAGGAGCAGCGGGGAATCGCCTTGGGGAATCCCGGTCAAAGGCTTGGTGTAAACAAACTCGGACCTGCCCGCAGTAATGTTGGGCCGCGGTGCCACCAGACGGTTCGCCACCGAGGCATCCATTGGAAAGACCTCGTACTTGCGCGCCTCTTGCGAGAACAACGCTTTCAATTCTTTCACTTTCTCCGGATTAGCCGCGGCTACGTCATTGAACTGCGTCCAATCCTTGCTCAGGTCGTACAGCTCCCACGTCACGTCGTTGGCCGGATCCAGGTTGACCGGGCCAGAAATCTCCCAAGGCGGACGGATTACTTTCGTGCTCAAGATCCAGCCGTCGTGATAGATCGCGTGGTCTCCCATCATCTCGAAATACTGGGTGTGATGCGGCGATGGTTTGTTTGCGTTGGCCCGGTCGAACGTGTACGCCATGCTGACGCCCTCGATCGGCTTCTGCCGGATACCGTTGACCACCTGGGGCGCCGGGATGCCGGTGACATCGAGTATGGTCGGCACGATATCGATGATGTGGTGGAACTGGTCTCGGATACCCCCTGCATCCTTGATGTGGCCGGGCCAGGAAATCGCCATTCCCTGTCGGATACCGCCGAAGTGCGAGGCTATCTGCTTGGTCCAGCTGAACGGAGTGTCAAAGGCCCATGACCACGCGACTGCCATGTGGTTGTAAGTCTGGTCTGAGCCCCAAGCGTCGTAAAAATATTTCAGTTGGTCTTCGACTGGAACCTGGACGCCGTTGAACATGGCGACCTCGTTCGGCGTTCCGACAAGCGTTCCTTCCGCACTGCTACCGTTGTCACCACTGATGTAGATGATCAGCGTGTTGTCGAGCTTGCCCATGTCCTGGACGGCCTGGATGACGCGTCCGATCTCGTGGTCGGTGTAGGCGAGGTAGGCGGCATAGACTTCGACCTGGCGGATAAACATCTTTTTCTCGTCAGGCGTCAGCGCATCCCACTTCTTCAGCAAGGTGTCTGGCCAGGGCGTCATTTTCGCGTCCTGCGGGATGACGCCGAGCTTCTTCTGGTTGGCAATGATCTGCTCGCGCAGCTCATTCCAGCCTTTGTCGAACAAGTGCATGTCACTGATCTTCTTGATCCACTCAGGTGTCGGATGGTGCGGTGCGTGCGTGCCGCCGGGCACGTAGCAACAGAAGAACGGTTTGCTGGGATCAATCTCGTTGAGTTGATTCATCCAGTCGATGGCATCGTCGGCCATCGCGGTGGTGAGGTTCCAGCCCGGGTGCCCGAGATACGGATAGATTGCCGTCGTGTCGCGGAACAGATTCGGTTCCCATTGGCTGGTGTCGCCGCCAACGAACCCGTAGAAGTACTCGAAGCCCATGCCGGTCGGCCACTGGTCGAACGGCCCAACCTGGCTGGCGGTGAACACGGGCGTATTGTGGTCCTTCCCGAACCACGAAGTGCTGTAGCCATTCTCCTTCAGGATTTCGCCGATGGTCGCCGAGTCCTTCGGGATGACGCTGTTGTAGCCCGGGAAACCGGTCGACTGTTCGGAAATCACACCGAATCCCACCGAGTGATGGTTGCGTCCCGTGATGAGCGCAGCGCGGGTCGGCGAGCACAGTGCGGTTGAATGGAAATTTGTGTAGCGCAATCCCGCGTTGGCGATGCGGTCCAGGTTCGGCGTCGGGATGACGCCGCCGAACGTGCTCGGTGCGCCGAAGCCGACGTCGTCAGTCATGATCAACAACACGTTGGGCGCACTCTTGGGCGGCACCACGCGTGGCGCCCACCACGCCTTCGACTGGGCGGCGTTCTCTTTGATCACGCCGCCGAATTTGGGATCGGGGGGCGGGAGCTGTTTCCCGTCAATAGTCGTGGTGGCGCTGGCAGAACCCAAAACGCCGGTGATTTGCTGGGCCGCGGCCGGCGCAGCGAGCATTATTGCGACGAGGACCAGAAGCAACGACCACACCGCGCATTTGTCTTTGTTCATCCCGCTTCCTCGGCTTCCCAATTTCCAATTCACCTATCACTGTGGACGTGGTCCGTTCAACGCCGAAAACCCTGGCGGCGGCGCGAAGCACATTGCTCTATACGTGTTCAGGAAGGGGAGTCACCCAAAGGTTCGTAAGTAGAACCCGCTCCCGCCATCTTTCTGCGATGCGCCGGATGACTTGCGCCTCGGTTTCAACTATTTTCCGGCCAGATGCCCAAACGTAGCGCTGATGAGAACCGCATCGTGAATCTGCCGGCCCCGATTCTCCGATTCCTTGGCGCTGCCGGCACCGGCGACACCATGGCGGTGCTTGCCGATGTCGCGCTCTCGCCGGATCGGCTGTATCGGGTCGTCGAGGAAGTCGGCGGATGCATCGCGTGGGGCGGCGCGCTCGAGCTGGCGCCGGCTGACGACATCCTTATCACCGTCGAGCGCCCGATGGAGATCGACACCGAGGCGCAGATGGTCGCCTCGATTCTCGCCAAGAAGAAGACCGCCGGCGCCACGCACGTCGTGATCGACATCCAGTCGGACCTTCGACCAAGGTCAGAACTCCCGAACTTGCCGAGCATGTCGGAGCGTCGTTCAAGGTCGTGGGCGAGCGGATCGGTCTGCGGCTGGAGACCGTGACTACCCAGGCGCTCGGCCCGATCGGCTATGGCATCGGACCGCGATTGGAGGCGCTTGACGTGCTTTCGGTCCTCCGATGCGAACCCGGTGCGCCCGCCGATCTGCGCGAAAAGTCGCTGATGCTGGCCGGACGTCTGCTGGAGATGACCGGAGTCGAGCCGGCCTCGCGCGGCTATGAGGCGGCGCGCCGGACACTCGATTCTGGCGCTGCTCTCAAAAGGTTCGACCGAATCGTGGACGCGCAGGGACGATGCGAGATGCCTCCGCAAGCGCCGCTGCGCCGAAGCGTCGCAGCCGGACAAAGCGGCAGGATCGCGCAGATCGATTGCTGGGAAATATCGCGAATAGCAAAACGCGCCGGCGCCCCTTCCAATGCTTCCGCAGGCGTGAGGTTGTATAAGAGCGTCGGCGATAAAGTGATGCGGGGCGAGCCGATATTCGAGATCCACGCCGAAAGCGATTCTCAGCTCCAGGCCGCGCTTGAGTACAGCAATTCCGTGCGCCGCCTGGTCCGCTACGACGAAGATCCTTAACGAGGGAAAATGAAAAGCGTTTCTGGAAAGGCAAGGCTGGGAACAATTGCGATCTTGGGCGCCGCTGCGTTTGCCATTATGGCCGCCACGGCCCCGACCGTGTCGCACGCACAGTTGGCTGCGTCGGCGCATCCGCCGACTTCCATTTCCGTGCCGGATTCGCTTAGTTTCCCCGGCTCTCCGCAGGGAGACACGGCCACCATGAAGCTGGTGGTCAACAACACCGGCAAGACTAGCCCGCTGTTCATCGGCAGCGTGACCTCGTCCGACCCGGCTGAATTCGCCGTGGGGGCTTCGACCTGTCCGTCGGACGGCACCGGACTCGCGCCGGGCCTCACCTGCACCATCGCGATCGGCTTCACGCCGCGCGATCTCGGCGCGCGCCGCGCGACGCTCACGCTCAACGACAACACCGCGACCAGCCCGCAGAGCTTGGCGCTCAGCGGCAACGGCACGATCACGATGACCGTTTTGCCGCCCAGCTTCGCATTCGGCAGCGTGACCGACGGCTCCAGGGCGACCAAGGAGATCACGGTGTACAACTTACAGACCAACGCGGTATCGCTGACTGAAGGCTTCAGCGGGTCGAACGCCCACGATTTCAGCGTCACCGGCGGCACCTGCACCGCGACGCTGGCGGCCAAGTCGGATTGTTCGCTCGTCGTTACCTTCGCTCCGACCGCGGGGGGCATGGAATCGGCGTTCATCACGGTTACCGACCTCCCCGACCCGCTCGGTCCGTACACGGTTTCATTCGGCGCGGTGGCGACCACACCGGAACCCCCGGAGCCGACACCGTGATGAGGCGCGAGCCGATTTTTGAGATTCAGGCCGAAAGCGATTCTCAACTCCGGGCCGGGTCACCCCTGCCTTAAAGCGACGCCAGGCGTTTGAGGCTGTCCGATTCGCCGATCACCACCAGCAAATCATCGGGTTCGATCTGCGTATCGGCGGCGGGAATCATCTCGAGCCGTTTGTCGTTGCGCTTCAACGCCACGATCCGAAGCCGCGGATTCTCCCGTTCCACCGCCGCGATGCTCATCCCGGCCCATTGATAGGCCGCGACCACCTGGTCTGCTCCCGCCAGCTTGAGCCGCCGCAGCCCCGCATCCGAGTCGCCGCGGGCGTAGATGAGAATCTTCGGATTTTTCTCGCGCGCCGAAAGCGTGATGCACACGTGGGCGAAGGAAGTTAATCGAATGCGGAACCCACCTTGGGTTCCGCACCTCCTTGGGCAGGGGTGACCCCTGCACCCGATGATTGGAAAAGATGCGGGGTTCGCCCTGTTAGAACAGCTAAGGGGGAGTTTACCTCGCCCGTTCCTTTCACGCGCGAATCGAGGCGATCTCTGTCAGAGACGTAAATGCAGCTTGCGCAATGCCATCAATGAGAGTATTAATTATACTTAATTACAGACATCGGGAACATTAGTCGTGCTTTAAAGTCGTACTGTGGTCTTTTTCCTCGTTAGACATTGAGGAGAGAAGCAAATGAACAGGTACGCAGGAAAAGTACGCGTCGGCGTCATCGCGATCTTTTGTGCGGCCGCACTGGCGATTGCCGGGCTTCATGGTTCTCCAGGCCGCGCGCAAGCGACCCCCACCCCTACCCCGACGCCGGCTGGCCCGACCCTGTTCGTTACGGACACTTGCACCGACGCCGTGACAGCATATCCCGCCGCGAGCAACGGCGACGTCTCCCCGCTGGCCCCCGCGCCTACCGGCCTCGCCTCGCCCCAATTTGTGGCGTTTGACGCGAGCGGGAACATTTACGTCACCAACAAATGCAACGCCACTATCACCATTTATGCCAAGGGGAGCAGCGGCGATGCCGCCCCTATCGCCATCATCGGCGGGAGCAATACCGGCCTGACCGACCCACAAGGCATCGCGCTGGATTCCAGCGGCAAAATCTATGTGACGGACCAGTTTTTTGCCGATCGGCACGCGGGCGCCGTGCTTGTCTATGCGGCGGGGAGCAACGGCAACGTCGCCCCCATCGCCACCATCAGCGGTGGCTACACCAATCTGTACAGTCCAGGAGGCATCGCGCTGGATTCCGCCGGCAGAATCTATGTGACCGACTTCGGGGCCGTGTTTGGCTATGCGGCGTTAAGCGCGACCTGCACTTCTTCGAGTCCTTGCAGCCTTAGCGACCCTCCCTTCGTCACCATCAGCGGGAGCAACACCGGCTTGACCGGGCCATTTGGCATCGTGCTGGATTCCAGCGGCAACATCTATGTAACGAATGACGTCGTGTATATCTTTCCGTCGCCCACAAACTGCACCTTACCCAGGAAAGACTGCACCGGGCTGCAGAACGAGGACCCAATCGCCACCATTAGCGGGAGCAACACCGGCCTGTACAATCCAGCCGGCATCACGCTAGATTCCAGCGGCAACATCTATGTGACGAACTACGGCACCATGTACTCCGGCGGCTCGATCGCCCCCAGCGTGACGGTCCATCCTCCCCTAGCCAGCCTTCTCAGCGAGCCCGATTATCCCAACGTGACGCCCATCGCTACCATCAGCGGGAGCAACACCGGCCTGTACGTTCCAGGAGGCATCGCGCTGGATTCCAGCGCCAACATCTATGTGGCGGACTACGAAGCCAATAGCGTGTTCGTCTATTCGGCGCTCGGGAGCAGCACCGGACTGCTCAACGAGGCCCCCAGCGCCGCGACCATCAGCACGACCCTGACCACCGGCCTGAGCTACACAACCGGCATCGCGCTGGATTACAGCGGTAACATCTATGTGGCGGGCAATGACTTGAACCTGGTCCCGAGCGTGTTTGTCTACCCGGCGGGGAGCAACGCCAACGCCGCCCCCACCGCAACCATCAGCGGGAGCAACACCGGCCTGGTGTACCCATGGGGCATGGCGCTGGATTACAGCGGCAATATCTATGTGGTGGACAAAGGCGCCACCAGCGTGTTTGTCTATCCGGCGGGGAGCAACGGCAACGTCTCCCCCATCGCCACCATCGGCGATGTCTTCGCCGGGGCCATCGCGCTGGATTCCAGCGGCAACATCTATGTGGTGGACGGGGAAACCCCCAGCGTGGTTGTCTATCCGCCGCTGGGAAGCAGCACCGGGACGCTCTACGAGGCTCCCGTCGCCACCATCAGCGGGAGCAACACCGGCTTGTACGACCCACTCGGCATCGCGCTGGATTCCAGCCGCAACATCTATGTGACGGACGCAGGCGCCACGAGCGTATTGATCTATCCGCCGCTGGGAAGCAGCACGGACCAGCTCAACGAGGCCCCCTTCGCCACCATCAGCGGGAGCAGCACCAGCCTGAGCGTTCCGTACGGCATGGTGGTGGACTCCAGCGGCAACATCTATGTGGCGGACGCAGGCACCGCCAGCGTGTTTACCTATCCGCCGCTGGGAAGCAGCACCGGGATACTCAACGAGGCCCCCACCGCCACCATAAGCGGTCCATACACAGAACTGGGATCGAGCCAGCCTATGCTCATCGCCATCCAGCCGGTTGTCGCGCCGACACCGACGCCAAGCGGTACTGCGACCGCGACCTTGACCGCAACGCCGAGCCCGACCCCGACGTGCGGAAATACAAGCGGAGGTTCCGGTGATGTCGGCTGCGGCACGCCGACGCACACCGCGAGTGCAACCGCGACCCCGACTGCGACCGCAACCGCTACGGCGACAGCTACTGCCACGGCTACCTTGACTGCGACCCCAACTGCGACCGTGGCAACTCCCACGGCAACGCCGACCGCGACGGCAACTTCAACGGCGACGGCGACCGCAACCGCTACTCCGACGACCACGCTGGCCGCGGCCCCGGCGAAGCTCAACTTCGGCAAGGTCGATGCGACCGGGACCAGCAAGCCCAAGAAGGTGGCGCTTACCAACAAGGGCGCGATCGCGGCGGTGATCGGAACGGTGACCGCGACCCCGCCATTCGTGGTCGCCGGCACGGACACCTGCTCGGATCATACTATCGAGCCGAAGAAGAAGTGCTCGTTCGATGTCGAATTCGCACCCGCCACTCCCGGCATCGTGAGCGATCAAACCATCGAGGTTGGCTACAACGGCGCCAGTCCCGCGATGAGGCTCAGCGGCACTGGAATTGCCGTGACGCTCAAGGCGCCGAAGTCGGAGTCGTTTACTGCCGTCGATGCGGGCGTGACGGGCAAGGCCAAGAACATCGAGCTCTCGAATTCGAGCACGGTATCGGTGACGCTGAAAACGGCGGCGCTGGGCGCGCCTGATCCTGATTCGTTCACGATTGCCGGCGACGGATGCTCAGGCCAAGTGCTGGCGCCGAAGAGCAAGTGCGCGGTCGCGGTCGAGTTCGCGCCGCCGGGGTCGGCGAGCGGCGCACAGACCTCGACGCTTTCGTTCGGGTTCATCTATGGCGCCAACAGCGGGAGTGTCTCGACCGCCTTGAAGAGCAAGGTCAAGTAGCTCGCCGTAGTCGGCGGCGCCGTGTAGTGAAACAGCGCCCGGTCGGGCCACCGTGGCCCGGTAGGGCGTCTGTTCTATACGGCGATTCCCGGACTCATACCGAGGCGCGCGGCGCGCGCTAATTGTCACACTCCAAATGGGAACGTTTTCGGGACTCCGCGCGTCGCGACTGCGGATAGCGGTGACACGGCTTTGGTTTCATCGAACCAGATATACTCGTCGAATTGCCGCGCCAGAGACGCCTGGAAATAGTGACTCTCCAATTCCGATTGCGGCCGATAGATGACCCCGATCGCTCGTTCAAGACGCGCCGGCGCGAGTTCATCGCGTACCGCCTGGCGCCGAGGCGCCCGCAGATGAACCGCGCATGCCGCGACGCCTGATTCGTGAAACAGCCGTTCGTAACTTCGTTCGTGCGCAGGCCGCACCCGCTTTATCTCCATCGGGCCGTCCCATTCCGATGCTGCCGCGACGGTCCCGTGATCGGTTCCGAATCCGAGCAGATACGCCGCGCCGCCGAACCGATTTCGGGATAGCTGCCCCACATTATGTTCTCCGCGCGTACCCATCTCCGTGGCGGACGCATCGCCCACATGAGAGTTGTGCGCCCATACAATTGCTTTGCTGCCGATGCCCCGAAATTCGAGCAGCCGCTCGAGCGTGTCGAACATATGCTGGTCGCGCAGGTTCCACGATTCGACGGAGCCGTAGTACATGACGCGGTAGTATTGCTCCGCGGCGGCAATCAGGCGCGCATTCTGGACCGCGTCGAAGAATCGATCGCCGTCGCGCTCTGAATACTCGATTCGACGCTTCAGCAGATCGCCCAGCATCTCGACTATCGGCTGTTCGCAAATGCGATACGGATCGCCCAGTGCGACGCGCCCGTACACGGCGGGATCGTTCTCCCACGGCGTCAGGCAGCCGTAACGCTGTCTGGCGACCGCCGCCACCGCCGGATCGACCCCGGTCAAGTATTCGATGACCGCATGAATCGAAGTGAACAGACTGTACAAATCGAGTCCGTAGAAGCCCGCGCGCAGCTCCGGATCGCGAACCTCCGCATTGTAGGCGCGCAACCATTCGACCAATTCCAAAGTCTCGCGATTACGCCACATCCAGGTCGGGAACCGCGCGAATGCGCTCCATTGCTGCTGTCGCGCGGGCGCGTGATGCACGTATTGGTTGATTCGCGCGGCGTCGGGCCAATCGGCCTCGACCGCCACCGTTCTAAATCCGCGCCGCAAGATCAGCTCGCGAGTGATCCGCGCCCGCATCTGGTAGAACTCCGAAGTGCCGTGCGTCGCTTCTCCGAGAAGCACAACGCGTGCATCGCCAATCCGGTCCAGCAGTGGCGAGAGATCGACTTCGCCGATGTCTCCTATCGGCTCGGCAACCTCGCGTATGAGTTTCGCCACCGACTGCGGCCGGCTGGCGGGCGCCGCAGTCCGTCCCGATGCGTCTGCCCATCCTTGCGCGCCAATTAGGGGAACGAACTGCACGTCACCAAGGTTTTCTTCCTCGTACCGGTCCTCCGTGACCCGCGTGACTCGTATCAGTTGTTGACCACGAGACGCCGCCGACCCGCCGACCGGAATTACCAGCCGCCCACCAACTCGGAGTTGTTCGAGCAGCGGCTTTGGAATCTGAGGACCGCCCGCGGTTACGATGATGACATCGTAGGGCGCATGTTCCGGCCATCCCAGGGTGCCGTCCCCGGTGAGAACGTGGATGTTGTCGTAGTGCAGTTCCGAGAAGCGTCGCCGCGCAATCGTCGCGAGTTCCTCATGACGCTCTACCGTGTAGATGCTGTCCACGATCCGCGAAAGAACGGCTGCGGCGTAGCCCGACCCGGTGCCGATTTCGAGCGCCTTTTCACCCGGCTTTGCCTCGACGCATTCGATCATTAGCGCAACGATGTAAGGCTGCGAGATCATCTGACCCGCCTCGATCGGCAACGGAGTGTCCTGGTACGCAAACTCGGCGAGCCGAATTGGAAGAAATGCCTCGCGAGGAACCGCTCCCATCGCATGCAGCACTGCCGCATCCTCGATACCGCGCGATGCGATCTGAGTGGTTACCATCCGCTGCCGCTCGATCGAGAAATCCTGCATCGGGGTCGCTCCCTTGAACCGTTTGCCATTGAACGAAGCAATCGCGATGCCGCCGCTTCGCCGCCGGCCACCAAGCCGAAGCCCCTGCCTATACGGTTTTTGCCTGGCTACATCCATCCATCGCTTTGCCGTGCTCCTTTCGGAGCCACTTGCCTGACGTTCGCTGGCTCCTTTCATCACAGACGCGACGCGTCATCCGACAATTGATTTCACAATCAGTCACTCTCACGCTGTATGGTATGGCGGATGCTTTTTCTCTTGGAAACAAAAGATCAAAACGAATGCGCCGGGAGGAACAATGGGTTTTCTCGAGAAATGGAGTCCGTCAACTGCCCTGATCCGCGGCCTGTAGCGGAGTATGCTGTAACTATGGCAATGCGCGGAGGGCAGGCTAAGAGAGATGGCTGCGGTTTTTTCCAGAATACTGTGCCCGATTGACTTCGAGCGTGACTCGATGGACGCGCTCGAACTCGCCTGCCGGCTGGCGAAGCAGAACTCCGCTACAGTTTACCTTCTGACCGTGATCGGCGCGCCGCCCGCTGCCGCCACCGCGCTGCCGCCCGTCGCGCTGAACCCTAATCCTGAATTTGAAGCAGGATGTCTGCGCCGGTTGGAAGCAATTGCGCGGGAAAAACTGGCGGGAGTTCCACATGAGATTTTCGTCGCAACCGGGAACGCGGCGCCGGAGATTCTCAATCTCACCGCTGAACAAGACATCGACCTGCTCGTGATGGGCACGCACGGCCGCACTGGCCTGAAGCACTTCCTGCTTGGCAGCGTCGCCGAGCGCGTCGTTCGCGAATCGCCGGTTCCGGTCTTGACGATCCATCCCAAGGCCGCCGCGTAAAGGAGTTCTCCCATGTCTTTGCCGTATCGCAAAATTCTGTGCCCGGTGGATTTCGACGAAAACTCGATCGCGGCGCTCCAGACCGCGGCGGAAATCGCGCGACATTTCGACGCCACCGTTTATGTTCTGCACACCATACTGTTGGTCATAGCGCCTACTTCGATGCCCGTGTACGCAGATCTCTACAAGGCGCAGGAGGACACGGCGCGCAGCAACCTTCTGGAACTCGCGCGCAAGCATCTGGCGGGAATCAAATACGAGATCATGGTTAATGTGGGCGAACCTGCGGCATCGATTCTCAAGGCGGAGCGCGGGATCGGTGCGGATCTGCTCGTCATGTCCACGCATGGTCGCCACGGCGTGTCTCGTTTCTTCCTCGGCAGCGTAGCCGAACTCGTACTGCGCGAAGCTCGATGTCCTGTGCTGACTGTCCGTCACAACGCACCTCAGAAAGACCTGGTCGGTGCCTGGATGACAAGTAATCCGGTCACCGCGCAACTCGACGAGAAGCTCGCGACGATTCATGCCAAGATGCTCGAGGGCGGGTTCCGGAACATCCCGCTCGTTCAGGACGGTCGCGTTGTTGCGATGCTTACCGAAGGCGATATCCGCTCGTTTGTGGGACATTTCGACGACACGCCCGCCAAACGAGCGATCACCCAGGCGCTGGTGACCGTGGAACCTCGGACGCCCGTCCGCGAAGCCGCGCGCATTATGCGCGAGCGAAAAATCGATGGGTTAGCTGTCGTCGAAGACGGCCGCCTGGTCGGAATTATCACGACCAGCGATGCGCTCGCAGCGACAACCAGCGAGGAATAGGAATGACGGAAGCTGACCGCCCCAGGGCGGGCAGCCATCCGGCCATCACCTGTCTCAAGCGGCCTTTCGAACGCGCGCGGTTGAATGCGCCGTCAGAACCGGTATCGGCGATTCTCGCACGACCCGCTCGGCGACGCTGCCAAGAACGAGGTGACCCAATCCCTTGCGTCCGTGCGTGCCCATCACAATCAGGTCGGCATCGAGACCGCGCGCGGTCTCGAGCACTTGCTCGGCCGGATCGCCGCTTGTCACCAGCGTTTCGTAGCGCACCGCGGCGGGAATCCGTTCCCGCGCGAGCTTTTCCAGCTGCTCGCGCCTGTCCTTCTCTACGTATGGGTAAGGATCCATCGGCACCGGCTGGAAGCCGGCCGCGCCGGCTGGGATAGGCGCGACATTCAGCAAGCACAGCGCGGCGTCGTTCTGCTGCACCATCTTTAGCGCGACATCGAGAGCGGCCAGCGAGTGCTCCGAAAAATCAATCGGACACAGGACCTTCCGAAATAGCCCAGTCATCGCTCCTCCTTTGTTTCGCGCTATTGCGTCAGGCTGTGTTACTCGTCCACCGACTCTTTCAGTTCTTCGGGCGGCGTCCAGACATTACGCGATGGCTCGTCGACGTCTCCCTCGCCGGGACGTCTGCGCTCGTTGCGCTTCTTCTGGCAATCGATGCAATACGCGGCGAACGGCACCGCTTTCAGCCGCTCGATCGGGATCTCCTCCTTGCATTTCTCGCAGATTCCATAACGCCCGCGTTCGAGCCGGCTAAGCGCGGCGTCGATGGCCTTCAGCTGATATTCGTATCGCTCGATTAGACCCGCGTCGGTCTCGATGTCTTCCAGCGAACGGGCCACGTCCAGGTCGTCGGCGGGCAGTTCCACGGCGTCCTCTTGCTCCTCTTTGCGAAGCACCCGTACTCGGGCTAGCGCTTCCTCGCGCGCCCGCGCCAGGAGCTTGCCCAGATTTTTTAGTCGTGCATCGGCCTCGTTTTGCCGTGATTTCTTGGCTTTTCCGCCGGTCTTGGATTTCATACAGATTCTCCGCGAGCTGCTCGTGAATTGTCGTCCACAGAAGGGCGAAGCAATTCACGGACCAGTAATCGAGTAATCGACTCGCATATCGAGCCGAAGGAACTTGTCCGGTGTATCGAATTCCGTGGTGCGATCGGATACACGATTTTGCGTCTCGTCGTCACACTAAAACCATTCTGTCGCCACCCCGGCGCAAAACGCCAATCAGACGATCCGAGGCTGGGGTTTTGCCGTGGCACGGAAGGCGCTACATTCCTCTTGGGTTGCCTGTGAAGCTCTGGAGAACTTAGCATGAAAGATCTGAAAGTTCGCGATGCGATGTCAGCGGACCCGACCACTCTCAAACGCAACGACAAACTCAGCTTGGCTGACGACATCATGCTCTTGGGACGGATTCGCCATTTGCCCGTTGTCGATGATGACGGTCAGCTCCTCGTCGGTATCGTGAGCCAGCGCGATCTCTTCCGCGATGCGCTCGCGCAGGCGCTTGGCTATGGCAAGCACGCGCAGCGCAAGCTCCTGGACAGTCTCTCTGTCAAAGACGTGATGACCAGCGACGTAGTCACCGCCAGCCCGGATACCTCTCTGATCGAGGCCGCACGACTTTTGACCGAGCGGAAGATCGGCTGCCTTCCGGTCGTCGAAAATAGGCGCCTGGTCGGCATCCTGACCGAGGGAGACTTTGTCGCCCTGATCGCTCGCCGTGGCAATTGACGTTGCAGCGCACCAACGAAAAACGAAAAACGAATTAGAAATTACCGCCGGCGCGGCGCTTACTCTCGACCGCCCGGGACAGCGACAGCTATCCTCGGGAGGCAATCGGAGGCGCCTGGCGGGAGTAAAATGATCGACCAGCCTGACGTGAGTTCAACCAGCAGCGTCGCTGGAGCTTTGCCCGGGCTCGATGACCAGGACGCCGCGCTGAAAAACAGCCGGCTGACCCACTCGATCGCGCGCGTGCTCGCCTTCGAAGGCTTCACGATGTCGATCAACGGCATCGGCTCGCCTTGGATTGCGAAGAGCTTTCACCTTGGCGAATCGGGAATCGCGGGCCTGTTCGCATGGATTTCGCTATCAGCGATCGGGGCGCTGGGACTCTCAAGGATGATCGATCGGCTGGGACGCCGTCGGATGCTGCTGGTGTGCGTGGCCGGCACGTCGGTTAGCGCGCTCGCCGCCGCATTCTCGACCAACATCGCGGCCTTCGCCGTGTGCGAGATCGCGCTCTACGCCTTTGCCGGCGCGACGATCGCCGACGGTGTCGTGATCCTGGCCGAGGAACTCGCGATCGAGGAGCGCGCGCGAGGGCAAAGCTGGGGCGGGCTGGGGATTGGCCTCGGTGGCGGGCTGTGCCTGCTCGTGATGCCGATGGT